>JAEEGL011275583.1_pt1 | contig 11350 bp, 9 predicted proteins | sample 9134231 | NCBI WGS metagenome assembly JAEEGL01 (sample SAMN16246548, study PRJNA631951) | gut metagenome | biome: gut microbiome; feature: rumen; material: fiber-attached | host: Bos | place: Iran: Karaj | collected 2018-10
CAATACTTCGCGAGGATTGCGGCCTGGGAGAAAAAGTTCGAGGCTCTCGAGCCGGAAGAACGGTATAAACAGCGTCAGGAGAAGGAAAAACCTGTTCTTGACGCCTTGTACGCATGGGCTGACGCGAGGAAGAACGTTGCGACGAAGTCTGCGCTCGGCAAGGCGCTCTATTATCTGCGCGAGCAACGGCCATATCTGGAGCGTTATCTTCTGGATGGGCGTCTGGAGAGCACGAACAACCGCGCAGAGCGCAGCATTAAGCCGTTTGTGATTGACCGCAAGAATTTCCTGTTTGCCAATACGCCCGAGGGCGCACAGGGCAGCGCCGTGATCTTCAGCCTGATTGAAACGGCAAAGGAGAACCATCTGGATCCGTATGCTTACCTGCTGCACATTTTCCGCACCGCGCCGGGGCTTGACCGGACGAGCGCAGACTGGATTTTACCTCTGCTGCCGGAGCATGCGCCGAACGAATGCAAAGTAAAGGACGATGATTGACGATGCGAAGGACGAACATCAACGCCGTTTTGAACATGGTGCGGGAATTTCTTGATGGTGAAATGGATTCCATTTCTTTTCAGTTGGATTTTCCCTACGAGATTGAACAGCGCTACCGTAAGATGGTGCGTGAAGATTCCGATTTTGCTGACATGATTTATTGTTATTTGGTCGAGCAGGGTGTTGATTTGGCAGGCGAGATGTCCGACACCGATTTTAAAAAGCTCATTCAGAGGCAATATGACAATGTTCTGGATGGGGTCTATTAACTACTCCGGCCGGTTGCGCAAGCTGCGCAGCCGGCTTTTTCTGGTGCGCCGACGTCGGTAGCTTTGACGTTTACATTGCAATTATCGGATTTCGCTGAGACCGGTAAGCATGGAAAATCTGTGTTGGTGGAGAAACTAACTTACACCTTTTATCCGGGGTTCTCCACTTTTCAGCGTGGGTGATTTTTGGGCATCAGCAAAACAGCATACTTTCAAGCAAGACGACCGAGGTCCATAACCGTTCCTCGGTCGCTTTTTGTTCTGTAATATCTCTATATTAAGTTTTAGTATTCAAAAAGGATAGTCTCAATTTTGTCTTGTCTATCTGCATCCAGCCCATCGAGCTTCTGTGCCAAGGGGGACCAGCGAATAGGCGTATCAGCGGAGGAACGGCCTACACGCTGCGGTACGCACGGCAAGAGGGGCTGAAAATCTTTAATACAGCAAGCGAGAGGACATCATCGGTCTGAATAATTATGATTATGCTCATTTTATAACGCCAGTGCTTTGGCTACGCATGGTTTTATCAAGATAATTCTTGATAATTGAAGCCTGTTATGGTATAATTAGGACTCCAGAACAAGGGAAAGGAGGCCGCTTATTCGTGGACATTGATATTATTGAGCAAGAACTCTGCGATATAGACCCGGTTCTCCTAAGTATCCTGTTACAAGATAAGACCACCAAACAGAACATTAAGTGGGCAACGGATAATTACGTAAAATATGGAGCTGAATATGCGACAACAGAAGAAATCTTCCCTGAATTGATAACAGGCAAGAATACATTCATTATTCAGCCACGGGTTTCAAAGGCGCTTGTGGAGCAGAGCAAGCGCACAAGAGATAAAGCGGAAGTATTTACTCCCTCATGGGTCTGTAATGAGCAAAATAATCTCATTGATGCTGCATGGTTTGGGCATGATGGCACATTTAACACAGGGCGTGGACAAACGTGGGTAGTCAACCCCGTGCCAGTAGTATTCCCAGATGGCAAGACATGGAGAGAGTATGTGGATGCCCGACGGATGGAAGTGAGCTGCGGAGAGGCACCATATCTGGTCAGTCGCTATGACACTGTCTCCGGGCAACCAATCACTATTGAAAACCGCATTGGCCTTTTGGACAGAAAACTTCGCATAGTCGGCGAAAATACTTCCACCCCAGATGAATGGTTCAAGTGGGCGCTGAGAGCTTTTCAGAGCACCTATGCATATGAATTTCAGGGTGATAATCTGCTACTGGCAAGGGAAAATCTTCTATATACATTTTTGGAATATCACCACTTCAAATTCAAAAAAAGGGCGACGCTTTCCCAAACAAAGAAAATTGCAAATGTGATTGCATGGAATGTCTGGCAGATGGATGCTTTTACGTGCCTCCCGCCCTATGCCGCAGAAGTATCTTCGTTTGAGCAACTGACACTATTCGATGAACCAGAGGCAGCGGAAGCTGCTCCATGCCGGATATTTGACTGGCGGAGTAACAGAAGTTTAGAATTTCGGTCCATGTTAAAAGGAGGAACCACCTAATGGGCACATCCTTTAAGAATGCTTTCGAACACAAGGTCATTTATGTATTCACCGTGAATGACGAGGCCCATAAAGGGCTGGTCAAAATTGGTGATGCGACCTTGCATACCAACGCTCCTATTGATGCTTTGCCTCCTAACAGCAGGGAACTGAATCAGGCTGCCATGGAGCGAATAAAGTCCTATACTAACACGGTTGGAGTCACACCCAAATTGCTCCATACAGAGGTTGCCGTGAGAACTATAAGGGGCAAGGATGGGTCTATGGCGCTCAAAGCGTTCCGGGACCATGATGTCCATGCCGTATTGCGCAATTCCGGCATTAAAAAGGAAACCGTCGGAGATAGTACGGGACGTGAGTGGTTCAGAATTGATGCGGATACGGCAAAAAAGGCGATATCTGCCGTAAAGCAGAACTTTGCGAACCTGAGTAATACAGACGTTGTGCAGCAGGCTCCGTTCATTTTCAGGCCGGAGCAGGTTGAGTGCATCAACAAGGTGACAAAGCATTTCAAGAACGCAGACCGTTTCCTCATCAACGCCAAAATGAGATTTGGCAAAACAACTGTGGCCTTGGAAATCGTCAAAAAATGTGAGTTTGAAAAAACCATTATCTTAACACACCGTCCAGTTGTAAATGACGGATGGTATGAAGATTTCACTAAGATTTTCCGTGGCTGTGATGACTATGTTTATGGTTCAAAGGTCAGCGGATATACTGTCGAGCAGTTGCTCACTTCTGGAAAGAAATTTGTTTATTTTGCCTCTGTGCAGGACTTGAGAGGTTCTGAGCAGGTTGGCGGCAAATTCGATAAGAATAATATTATTTTTGATACCGTATGGGATTGCGTTATCGTTGATGAGGCTCATGAGGGAACAACTACGGCCTTGGGTGAAGATACCGTAAAAGCTGTGGTCAAGGAAGGCCATGGAACTAAGTTCCTCGCTCTTTCTGGCACACCGTTCAATATCTTGGACAACTACGATGATGATTCTATCTATACATGGGACTACATCATGGAGCAGGAGCATAAGTCCGAGTGGGACAAACTGCACTTCGGCGACTCCAACCCCTATGATGAACTACCCGAACTGCGTATCTATACATACTCCCTCGGCGACGTTCTCCATAACAAAAATTACATCACTTTTGAGGATAAAGCATTCAATTTCCATGAGTTCTTCAGGACATGGACAGGAGACTTCAGCGTAGATTACGCCGATATGCCTGCCGATGCTGCGATTGGCGATTTTGTCCATGAATCCGATATTTGGTCTTTCCTGACACTGATGACCACAAAATCAAAGGACAGTTTTTATCCATATTCCACAGACGAGTATCGTGCGCTTTTTAAGCATTCCTTGTGGATGGTCCCCGGCGTTAAGGAAGCCCGAGCACTAAAAAAGCTAATGTTGAAACACCCTGTTTTCGGCAATGGTATGTTTGAAATCGTAAATGTGGCTGGTTCCGGCGACGAGGAAGAAAAGGCCGAGGAAGCGCTCTCCAAAGTCCGTAAGGCTATCAAGAGCGCCGGGGATAACTACACTATTACCCTGTCCTGTGGCAAGCTCACAACAGGTGTAACGGTCAGAGAATGGACTGCCGTGTTTATGCTGGCAGGCTCCTACTCCACCTCTGCCGCCAACTATCTGCAAACCATATTCCGTGTCCAGTCTCCGTGCAACGATAACGGGAAAATCAAGGAAACGGCCTATGTGTTCGATTTTGCCCCGGACCGTACCCTAAAGATGGTTTCCAGCGCTGTATCTGTTTCTGCCAAAGCAGGAAAAACCAAGGACAGCGATAAGAAAATTATGGGCAAGTTCTTGAACTACTGCCCGGTGATTTCTGTATCCGGCTCCCAGATGCAGGAGTATAATGCGAACAAGCTCCTTCAGCAGTTGAAGAAGGCGTATGCCGATAAAGTCGTTCGGAACGGATTTGATGACACAAATCTGTATAATGATGAGTTGTTCAAGCTCCAAGATGTGGACATCAAGAAATTTGATGAATTGAAGGGCATCATCGGAACATCTAAGGCGGCACCAAAGTCAAAAGATATTACAGTTAACGCCCAAGGCTTGGATAACGAAGAGTATGCAGAAGTTGAAAAGCTGAAAAAGAAGGGTAAAAGTCAACTTACGCCGGAAGAAAAGGCGCGTCTGGAAGAACTCAAGAAGCTGAAAAAGCTGCGGAATGATGCCATCTCTATTCTTCGGGGTATCTCCATCCGTATGCCGTTGCTCATCTACGGCGCAGATATTCCTTATGATGAGGAAATCACGCTGGATAAGTTCGTGGAAATGGTGGACCCCTCTTCTTGGGAAGAATTCATGCCCACTGGCGTGACGAAAGAGAAATTCCGTGAGTTCCAGAAATACTATGATGAAGAAGTGTTCATCGCCGCAGGCCACCGTATTCGTAATATAGCCAGAGAAGCGGATACCCTTCTGCCAACAGAACGGGTAAAGAAAATTGCGGCGCTGTTCAGCAACTTCAAGAACCCAGATAAGGAAACCGTTCTGACTCCGTGGCGTGTTGTGAATATGCATATGTCTGACTCTCTGGGCGGCTGGGATTTCTGGGATGAGGAGCACAAGGAAACACTGGACGAACCTCGTTTTGTAGACCGGGGCAAGGTCACGGCAGATGTGTTCGATAAACAAGATACACATATCCTTGAAATTAACTCCAAGACGGGCCTGTATCCCCTGTATGTGACTTATAGCGTATTCCGCGAGAAGTGCAAGGCGTATAAGCTGGAGGAACTGACTCCAGACAAACAGCGAGAGGTCTGGAATCAGGTTGTTGCCGAAAACATCTTCGTAATCTGCAAAACGCCAATGGCTAAAGCGATTACCCAGCGTACGCTGATGGGATATTCAAATGGCAAAATCAATGCACATTATTTCGAGGACCTTATCAATACGATGCAGAATAAGCCACAGCAGTTTGTTGACAAAGTTCTTCGTGAAAAATACTGGAAGAAAGGCGATGGTATAATGAAAATAGATGCCGTCGTAGGTAATCCCCCTTATCAGGTTATGGACAAAGACAATCGTTCCAGTTCAACGCCTGTCTACCAGCATTTTGTAATGCAGGCAAGTAAACTCAACCCCGAATATTTGAGTATGATTATGCCTTCTCGATGGTTTGCGGGCGGCAAAGGGCTGGATGATTTTCGTGCGGCAATGCTTAAAGACACCCATATTTCTATACTTCACGATTTTTTGGATGCTTCCGATTGTTTTGACAGTTCCAGTGTTGAAATTAAGGGTGGCGTATGTTATTTCCTTAAAGATGCAACCCATGATGGAATGTGTCAGGTTTTTACCCATAAGAATGGAAATAATGAAATTGTGAAACAGAATCCTCGATATTTACAAGAAACAGGAAGCGATGTATTTATCAGGTATGCCGAAGGAGTTTCTATTCATCATAAAGTTCTTGCCTTTAACGAAGAAACTATGGACAAGTATGTGAGTTCACAAAAACCATTTGGACTCCGTACCTATGTGCATGGGAGTGCAGAGCCATTTGATGGATGCGTTACCCTTTATGAACGTGGTGGTATTGGATATATTGCCATGAACGAAATCTCGAAAAATATGGACTGGGTTAATCAGTATAAAGTCTATGTTTCTGCTGCATATAATGCTGGGGATTCTTACCCTCACCAGATTCTCGGGAAACCAATCTTCGGGAATAACAATTCTTGTTGTACCGAAACTTATGTAGTAATTGGGCCGTGGCAAAGCGCAAATATTGCACATAATGTTGAATTGTATATTAAAACAAAGTTTTTTAGATTTCTTGTTATGTTAAAGAAGTCTTCTCAGCACGCTGCTGCATCGGTTTACGGGTTTGTTCCGGTTCAGGATTTCACAAAGGCATGGACAGATGATGCGCTTTATAAAAAGTACGGTTTATCTGATGCTGAGATTTCTTTCATCGAGAATACAATAAAACCGATGGAAAGCGAAACGGGTGAGATGCTGAAGAATCCCACTTTCGAGCCGGAGGTGGAGTGATGGCAAGGCCGAAAAAAGATGGTGAGAAAGTCAGCTTATTCTTAGATAAGCGGACAATGGAACGGCTTCGTGCCTACGCCGAAATCAAGGGGCAAAGCCTGACTACTGCTATGGAGCGTGCTATAAACGGCTTTTTGGATGCAGAAGAGAAGTCAGAAGAAAAGTTACAGGTATAGCCCACATTGCCTAAAAATGTAGATGATAGAGTGCCTCTGAGGAGAGACGCTCTATCGTTCTCAAAAGAATTATGTAATTAGGGGGATTACAATGAGTGTAGAGGTGAAACGAGCGTCTTCAGAAGAAATCCCGAATTTAAGGCTGCAGGAATTCCATGAGGTAGATTGTCTGGAAACCGATTTGGACATGGAAGTCTTTGTGGTTCCAACAATCTCCTCTGCCAAAATCAAGTGCCCCCATTGCGGGAGCAGTGAGACCATTAGCCACGGGAAAGAGGAGCGCTTTTTCCGTGACTGGAACATCTATGAAAAGCGTGTCGGCGTGACAGTGGATGGACGCCGTTATAAGTGCAGGAATCCCAAGTGCGGTAAGACGTTTGCTCTGAGTTTTGATTGCATCGACGACGGCGGAAAGCTGACTAAGAGGCTGCGGGAGACCATCCAGAAGGACGCCCTGAATAATACTTTTACATCCGTTGCAGAACGCTACGGACTCGGAGCAACGACAGTTAATATCGTAATTAACGATGAGTTATTTTTGCCTGTGAAATTTTTGACGGATTGGGCTCAGGAATTTTGCGATGATATGCAGAGTGTCGTTATTCCATTTCTACAGCAATTGCAAGGTTGAAGTAAATAGTAGTTGTCTGCAGATAAACCAGTAATACAATACGATTAGTCATAGTGAGTCGATTTTATTGACTCGATTTTTGGGAAACCCTACATCTCCGTTAGTTCCGCAAGACTCTCCAAACTGATGCGGTACTCGCGTCCGACCTTGATAGCTTTCAGGTCGCCGGATTCGATCATCCGGCGAACCTGAGTGCGACTGACCTTGAGGAATTCTGCAACTTCCTTGACCGTAAGGACTTCGTTTACGCCCATGGGTCAGCCTTCTTCCCATTAGAAAAGTTTGACGCTATGCCGTTGCTTTTCTGCTCCTTGTAGATTTTGTTGTGCAACTGGCGAAGTTCTTTTTTGGGAAAACCGAAGTTTCCGTACAGATCCTCCTGCGGCTCAATGCCGTATTTTTCGCAATACTTCTTGAGTTCGGGTTTCTCCATCTCAAATAGACGGCACACTTCTTGGATTGTGTAGAATTCTTTCATCTCATGATAATCAATGTACTTCATATAGAAGCCTCCTTTTAGAATAATTTGGAAACAATGTCCTTTATTGCCCAGCTATGTTTGCAAAGACTGCTTCCTTATATCAATGTTTGTTGTCTCAATCTAAAAAGTGCTGTTTTCTGATGCTTTTTGGGCACGGTAGGAAAGAAACAGACGGGAAATAGGTTGTAAAGATGCTGAAGGTTGATCACTCAAAAAAGATCTCGTCCGATTCATCATCGAGGGAGTTCAGTATTTCCGATATTGACGGCAATCTCCTGACCTTCTTGTAGTGGAGCGAGATCGGACTGATACCAAGTCGATCAAACGTATCCAAAACAACAAGTCTCTGCTTTGGTGTCCACTTCCGCTTTACATCGTCTAATGCAGTAGCGAATGACCAACCTTCGTCTATCTTCTCAACGAGCTTTATCATCTTCTTGCCAGTCTTTTTCCGAATAAACGAAGAGAAGCGGATCACATTTTTTAAATCGCCGGAGTGCATATAAAAACCGTTGCAAAAGAGCCTTTTTGCATACTTGCAGATATACTTCTTGCTGCTTCGCGCCAGATCCTCAAGCAACTCGGATGTAGACATTTTGCCGTGCTTTTGCCGATACTTAGATAACCAGCGACTCATCAGCTGAACTTCAATACGGAGAATGCCATTATCCTTATCCCTTTTCCTAAGTTTCTTATACTCGGATTCTGCATGATTTTTGATCTCATAAATTTTATCATAGGCAACGAAAGCTACGGACTCATTGGATAAAGTCAGGCGATGCGCAAGAGCATCTCGCTTCGTGTTGCCGTTGACTCGCAGTTCTTCGAGATAATGATTTTTCTCAAAATCAGCCGGCGTTCTGTCTTGACTCATCATTGAGATCAGACGCATAGGCAGCTTTTTGCGCTCTGAGACAAGATTGACACAGAGGTCTAATCTGTGAAGCTTCCACTCATCTATGGATTCCGGCAAAGAAACAGACCTCATAGCCGATGTAAATTGATCGTTCAATTCATCGAAGGCATCGGATGTGATTTGAAAGATGCCTATGTATCCTGCTTTTGGATCAAGGAGTTTTCTGGGATTGACAATGAGCTTGACAACGTTTCTCTTCTCCGCAGCAGTCAGATAAATTCGGATGCCGTGATCCTGCAACACGGACGAGTAATAGGTGTTGGGATGCTCTTTGAGCGGGTAATAGTCGCACTTCTTTGACTTAGACTTTGACTTGACCGCATTATGGATGGCGGAGAATGCTTTGTTGCCGGGATAGTACCTTAACTCAAACGTATGAAAACTGAATCCATCGCTGGACATACGTACCGATGATTTTTTCTTCATAATAACATACCTCTTTCTTTTGACCTGCATTATTTAGATGTTCTGGCCAAATCAAAAAAGAAATATGGATTATGATGATTATTATGAAAGACAGACGGGTTTAGAGAGAAAACCGCTGAAAGAAAAGGGAAAACGGGTTTTGATTTATAACAGGATTGCAGAAAACTGACGTAGACAAACGCTTTTCTGCTTGCAGTTCGGCGCGGGATATGATACGCTATCCTTGACAGAAGGGAGGCGGTTTCTTGGAGTATTTGCTACTGAATAAGAACGCCCCCATTCTGCGTTTTTCGTGTATCCGCAATGAATTTGAGGAAGTGGAGTGTCGGGAGCTGGAATGGCTGGCAGAGACAAGACCGCTTGCCTATCATAACCTGACTGATTTCCTCTCCGCTCGTCAGGCACCCAAGCACCGTAAGCATATTGAAGAATTGCTCAAACGCTATGGCTGCGATGATTTAGAGGGCTTTTTGAATGTCACCCATGCACTTTCACTCAATGATACGTATTGGGTAAAGCGAGCAGATTCTACGCTTGCATGGGAAGCGGTATCACTCTATCACAACGAATTTGACGAGCTGGTTTCCAATGCCGCATTTGACGGCAGATTCAGCAGCACCAGCCTTTCAACGACCTCTCCTGAGTTTGGCACGGACGGTCAGTTTGCCAAATGCTGGGTGAGGGAACAAGGACAGATCATGCTCTACAAGAGCGGCAGCACGACCTTTGAGATTGAGCCGCTGTCGGAGTATCTATCCTGCCAGATCGCAGAGCGGCTGCATCTGCCCTATGTCCCGTATGAGCTGGCATTCTACCACGAGAAACTGATTAGCAAGTGCCGCCTGTTTACCGACGAAGCCACCGGACTGGTGAAGGCACATGATGTGCTCCCGAAAGGGGAGCGCACCGTTGCGGCGATGCTGGACTTCTTTACATCCATCGGTTCGGAGGATGCTTTCCGCAGAATGTGCGTATTGGACGCGCTGATTCTGAACACGGACAGGCATCTTGGAAACTTCGGCGTGTTGGTGGAAAACGATACGCAGCGCGTGCTGCGGATGGCACCGGTCTATGATAATAATCGCAGCTTGTTGTTTGATATGGATGATGAGCAGTTGAAGAATAAGAAGTGGTGCATCGGCACCTGCACCCCGCGTTTTGGTACAGACTTTATAGCGACCGCACGGGGAATGCTGACAGATGCCATTCGCCGGGATGTAAAGGATCTGACGGACTTTTGCTTCATGCAACATCCCCGCATTTCGGCCAGTGAAGAGCGGCTGCAGCGGCTATCCGCTATCGTCCAAGAGCAGGTGCGACGCGTGCTAGAGGCTTAAATCTTTCACTTTGATAGAAAATGTGCTGGAACATTGCGAATTTCTGCGTTTTTATAGATTTTTGCAACTTTTCAAGAGAAAAAGCGCATATTTCAGGACAGGGAATGAAGTGAGTTCCAATGTTCCAAAGTTCCGCGACTAACGGAATGGCGGCACTTTTTATTATTATATATAAACGAATATACGAGCCGTCCGATACACCCCTGCTTTTGGAACAACGGAAAGACCTACAATAACCTGTAAAATTACCATTGAACAGAGCAATGCTGCCGCTCATTGCAATTTCCTCGATAGTATGCCGCCGCACAGGCAGCAATCAAGGAAGGCTGAGCGGCAATTAGGAAGCCCGAACAATTTATGTCGAATAAAAGCGCCTGCGGCGGACACTGTTCCGCTGCAGGCGTTCCTGTTTGTGAACTATATGATTGATGTGATGTAATATGGTTGATGCTTGCAGCAAGCATTCTTATGAGACAGCCCCCGGCATCCCGCCGCTTCGCGCCTGCGGCTGACAGCTCCCCTTGGCTGCGCCGCACCCCTTTTTGCTCCCCTTGGATGTGGTCGTTACCATTTTTTGCTCCCCTTGGATAAGGGGAGCTGGCGGCGGCGCGCAGCGGCGGCGTCTGAGGGGTGGAAGGTCACGCGAGGGCGGCACCCTTTTTTTGCTCCCCTTGGATAAGGGGAGCTGGCGGCGGCGCGCAGCGGCGGCGTCTGAGGGGTGGAAAGGTCACGCGAGGGCGGCACCAATATGGTTGATGCGAAATCTGACGACCCCTCAGTCACGGGCTTTGCCCGTGACAGCTCCCCTTATCCAAGGGGAGCAAAACGCGCCTGCGGCGCGGGGGTACCGATGAACCATATTATTGCCTGTTGCTCTTTACCCTCGACCCCTCAGTCAGCTTCGCTGACAGCGCCCCTTATCCAAGGGGAGCGAAAAGGGGCTCGTTTATCACCCAATATAACCGTTCACCGCGTTCATAACCGCTTTTTTTATTGATACATATAAATCGCCGGAAAGCCTCTCGTACTCTTCTTGAAGCCCCATCTCTTCCGC
>JAEEGL011352802.1_pt1 | contig 11350 bp, 10 predicted proteins | sample 9134231 | NCBI WGS metagenome assembly JAEEGL01 (sample SAMN16246548, study PRJNA631951) | gut metagenome | biome: gut microbiome; feature: rumen; material: fiber-attached | host: Bos | place: Iran: Karaj | collected 2018-10
ACGGCGTGATCCAGGAAGTACGTAAAAGAGAGCACTACGAGAAGCCCTCTGTAAAGAGAAAGAAAAAGTCCGAGGCCGCTCGCAAACGCAAGTATAAATAAGAAAAGCGGCGAAAAACGGTTTAATAATCCGTTTTCACAGGTGGGCCTCCGGCTCACCTTATTTTTTGCAAAAAAAGGATGATCAGAATGAACGGTTTTACAAAAGCGCTTGCCGCGGCACTCGGCGAAAAGGCCGACGCCGCCCTTATCATTTCCGAGCCCAACCGGTTTTACTACACCGGCTTCGCCGCCTCCGACGGCGCCCTGCTCGTAACGAAAAACGGCGCGCTGTTTTACACAGATTCGCGCTATACCGAGGCCGCCGAACGCAAACTCGGCAAAGCCTTCGTGCGGGATTCCGCAAAACTATACGAAGCCCTGAACGAACGCTTCGCTGCCGAGGGAATAAAAACCGTGGCCGTAGAAAACGACCGCCTCACCCTCGCCGAATTCTCGCTCCTGCGCGAAAAACTGCCCGGCGTGGAATTCGTGAGCGATAAAACGCTTGCCGATCTTATCAACGACCAGCGCAGCGTGAAAACGCCCGAAGAAGCCCAAAAAATTTCGGCGGCGCAGCGCATCGCCGAGGCGGGATTCGAACATATCCTCGGTTTTATCAAACCCGGGCGCACCGAAAAAGAAGTGCAGCTCGAACTCGATTATTTCATGCTCAGCCACGGGGCGGACGGCCTCTCGTTTGAAACGATCGCCGTGAGCGGCCCCAACACCTCGCTGCCGCACGGCGTGCCCTCCGAAAGGAAGATCGAAGCCGGCGATTTTGTAACGCTTGATTTCGGCGCGCTGAAATACGGCTACCATTCGGATATGACGCGTACGGTGGCCGTGGGGCGCGTGAGCGACGAACAGAAAAAGGTGTATGATACCGTTCTGCGGGCGCAGCGCGCTTCGCTCGATCTGCTCGCGCCGGGCGTTTCGTGCCTTGCTGCGGATAAAGCGGCGCGCGACGTGATCGCGGACGCCGGCTGGGGCGATTGCTTCGGCCACGGCACCGGGCACGGCGTGGGCGTGGAGATCCATGAATTCCCGCGGCTTTCCCCGCGCTCCGAGGCCGTTCTGCGCCCCGGGCACGTGGTTACGGTGGAGCCAGGCATCTATATTCCGCAGGCCTTCGGCGTGCGCATCGAGGATATGGCGCTCATCACCGAAACCGGCGCCGAAAACCTCACGCGCTGCCCGAAAGAACTCATCGTGCTGTAATTTTTGCGATTTTTTACGAAAAATCGGGTAAAAATTCAACGCAACCACTTGCAATGCTGCAAATTTTCAGATATTATATAATTGTATAACGGTATGTTACTATACCCATGAGAAAGGATTGATTTATTTATGGTTTCAGCCGGCGATTTCAGAAACGGCGTCACTTTTGAGATGGAAGGCCAGGTTTGGCAGATCATCGAATTCCAGCACGTAAAGCCCGGCAAGGGCGCCGCTTTCGTGCGCACCAAACTCAGGAACGTGATCGTGGGCAGCGTGGTGGAAAAAACCTTCAGCCCCACCGATAAGTTCCCCACCGCCTACATTGAGCGGAAAGAAATGGAATATTCCTATAACGACGGCGACCTTTACTACTTCATGGATCCCGAAAGTTACGAACTCATCCCGATCGGCGCAGGCGAACTGGACGACAACTTCAAGTTCGTGAAAGAGGGCATGACCTGCCGCATCCTTTCCTACAAAGGCAAGGTGTTCGGCGTGGAGCCCCCCACGTTCGTGGAACTGCAGGTCACCAAGACCGAGCCCGGCTTCAAAGGCGATACCGCCACCAACACCCTGAAGCCCGCCACCCTGGAGACCGGCGCGGAAGTGAGAGTGCCGCTCTTCATCGACGAAGGCGAAATGATCCAGATCGACACCCGCACGGGCGAATATCTGGGCAGAGCCTGATCGGAGGAACGAACCATGTCTATCACCGAGAGAATCGCTTATATCAAAGGCCTTGCAGAAGGCATGAATCTCGATAAGGAGACCAACGAGGGCAAACTTTTCGCCGCCATCATCGATGCGCTTGAAGACGTGGCCTACGAACTGGCCGACACCGTGGAGCGCGTGGACATGATCGACGCGGACCTTGCCGACGTGGAAGACTACATCGACGACCTCGAAGAAGCCTTCGGCGGCGATTACGACGACTGGGACGACGACGAAGACGACGACGAAGACGGCGACGAAGGCGACGGCGTGTATGAATTCGAGTGCCCCAACTGCCACGAGACCGTGTATTTCGACGATTCCATCTTTGACGACGACGACGATGATTTTGAACTGGAATGCCCCGCCTGCGGCGCGAAACTGGACAGTCTGTTTGAACTCGACGACGACGCGGACGACGACGAACCCGACGACAAATAATTCAACAGAAAAACTGCCGCATCTCCCCTGCCGGGACGTGCGGCGGATTTTTTACGGAAAAAACAAAAAAAGGAGACGATCCCTTGAAAAAATGCATCTGCGCGCTGCTCATCGCCGCGCTGCTCCTCACCTGTTTTGTTCCCGTAACGTTCGCAAAAACCACCGTAGGCGACGTGGACGGCGTTGACGGGATCACCCCCGCGGACGCACGCCTTGCGCTGCGCATCTCGCTCGGCCTTATGAAAGACGGCAACACGGTTATGACGGCCGAAATGCAGGCCCGCGCCGACGCGGACGGCAAAAACGGCGTACAGCCCGCCGACGCAAGGCTCATCCTGCGCGCCGCGCTCGGGCTTGCGAGCGTATCCGCAGACGGCACTTATATCGAAGACCTCACCGCCGCCGACAAACTCAGGAATTTTATGGTTGCCAACGGCACCCTTTACAATGGAGTTTACCTGCTGGGCGTCACCTCAGAAGAAGGCGGCCTTGAGATCACTTATCTTTTCTGCTACGATCCAGCCGATTCCGAGCCGTTTTCCGTGGAAGTCTATTATGAATCCGATGACCTCGCCTACGATACGATCGTGAGTTTCTCCACGAGTTTTATGACGTATCACATTACGTTCTATGTGTTTGATCCCGTTACGGACGATACGTATATTATCGCCTATTATCTGCTCTCGAACCTTTTGGTCTCGGGAAAAAACCCCGAACAATGCGTTGCGCTGATCGATTACGAAGGCGATACTTCCGTGCAGAGCAGCATAAGAACCATTGCGGCCGAAAGCGCCTGGGGCGGCCTTGCCGTGTTTGCCTCCTATCTGCAGGAAATGAACGCAGGGCTCGATTACGACAGGGACCTGCATCTGCCGTATTTGTTTGACGGCCTCGACCTCTGAGATTGCCCGCTTGCGCGTGCAGCGAAATTCGCCTGCGGCGAACGAAATTTGCTTCGCAAACTGAAAGAAGAACCCACCTGGATTTGAAGTCCAAGTGGGTTATTGTTTTTCTCGCTGAAGCCGCAGGCTTCAATTTCGCTGCGCAAACGCAGTTTACGCTTCCGCGCCCGGCAGAGCCGTGCCGCAGTCGCCGCAGAATTTGGCGCCCAGCGGGTTCTGTTTGCCGCAGTTCGGGCAAACGGCGCTCTCAGCCAGCGTTTTCTCGGGCAGCGGCGCGCCGCATTCGGGGCAGAATTTCATTTCGGCGGGAGCGCCTGCGCCGCATTTCTCGCACACTTTCATGTTGGCGGCGGCCTGCGTGGCGGCGTTCTGCACGGCGCCGGCCCAGGTGTTCAGCGCGCCCTCGAGCCGCGCTGCGCCGGACCCCTGCGCGCCCGCAGCGGCGGCTTTCGCCTCGTTTACGCCGGCGGCGGCTTCGTCGATATCCTTGGACGCCTGGTCGAGTTGGTCCGCGGCTTTACCGGCGAGACGGTCCGCAGCGGGTTTCACGGCGCCCTCCACGGCCTTGCCCACGGCGCTGGAAATGCCCTTGCCGATGCCGCTCTGCACGGCGTTCCCCACGGCGCCTTTGACCTTATCGAATAATCCCATGTTTCATACCTCCGTTTTAATATTCTCACGCGCGCCGGTTTTCCGCCGGCGCCGTTTGTTTACTTCCTGTGCCATTTTACGCCCTGCGGCGTATCCTCAAGCACGATGCCCATCTCGGTGAGTTGGTTTCTGATCTCGTCCGCGCGCGCCCAGTTTTTGGTTTTACGGGCCTCGGTGCGCTCGGCGATGAGCGCCTCGATTTCGGCGTCTTCGTCGCCGGAGGCGGCGGCGGGCTCGTCGTATACGAGGCCGAGCACGCCGGTGAGTTCGTTGAAGATATCGAGCGCGGCCTGCGCGTCGGCGGCGTAAGGCGCCTCGGTGAGCACGGTTTTGTTGATATAGCGGGTGAGATCAAAGAGCGCGGCGATCGCGTCCGCGGTGTTGAGGTCGTCGTCCATCGCTTCAATGAAGCGGGCGCGGAAAGAATCGAACTGCGCCGAGATCTCAGCAAAGGCGGGCGAAGTGCCGGGCCGGGCGTTTTTGAGCGCGAAGGCGAGCGAATCGCGGCAGGTATGCAGCCGCTGCAGCGAAGATTTGCACTGCATGAGCGAATCGTAGGAATAATTGATGGGGCTGCGGTACTGGCACGAGAGCATGAGCAGGCGGATCGGCTCGTAGCCGTATTGGAGCGCCACGTCGCGCACCGTGAAGAAATTGCCCTTGGATTTGCTCATCTTCTCGTGGTCCACGGTGATGAAGCCGTTGTGCATCCAGTAGCGCGCGAAGGGCACGCCGTTGCAGCATTCGCTTTGGGCGATCTCGTTTTCGTGGTGCGGGAAGATCAGATCCTGCCCGCCGCAGTGGATATCGATGGTCTCGCCGAGATACCGGCGGCTCATGGCGGAGCATTCGATGTGCCAGCCGGGGCGGCCTTTGCCCCAGGGGCAATCCCACGCCGGTTCGCCGGGCTTCGAGGCCTTCCACAGCGCGAAATCCTCGGGGGCGCGCTTGAGTTCGCCCACGTTGATGCGCGCGCCGTTCACAAGGTCCTCCAGCGGCTGGTGTGAGAGTTTGCCGTATTCGGGGAACTTGGCGGGGCTGAAGTAAACGTCGCCCTCCGCAACGTAGGCATAGCCCTTTTCGATGAGCGTTTCAATGATGGAGATGATCTCGTCGATGTTTTCGGTGGCCTTCGGGTGTACGGTGGCGGGGCGCACGTTGAGCCCTGCCGCGTCCGTTTTATATTCTTCGATGTATTTTTCCGAGATCTCGCGGAAGCCCACGCCCTCCTGGTTGGCGCGGTTGATGATCTTATCGTCGATATCCGTAAAGTTCTGCACGAAGATCACCTTGCCGCCGCGGTATTCGAGATACCGGCGGAGCACGTCGAACACGCAGATCGGGCGCGCGTTGCCGATGTGGATGTAATTGTAAACGGTGGGGCCGCAGGCGTAGATGCGGTATTCCCCTTCCCTGAGCGGGATCAGTTCTTCTTTCCGCCGGGTGAGCGTATTGAATACTTTCATATTTATTATCCGTACGGGCGGCGGTGCGCCCGGTTTCCTTTCCTTATTGATCCGCGGCCTCTTTTTTCAGCACCGCGATCTCCGTTTTGAGGTCTTCGATCTCCTCCTGCATGCGGATCATCTCGTGCAGCACCGGGTCCGGCATATGAATCTGGTCCAGATAATCCACGCGCACGCCGTTCTGCCGCACGACCCGTGCGGGCGAACCCACGGCGGTTGCGTTTTCGGGGATCTCTTCCAGCACAACGCTGCCGGCCGCGATCTTGGAATCGTTTCCGATCTTGAAGGGCCCCAGCACTTTCGCGCCGGCGCCGATCATCACGCGGTCGCCCACCGTGGGGTGGCGCTTGCCAACGTCTTTTCCGGTACCGCCGAGCGTTACGCCCTGATAGATCGTAACGTCGTCGCCGATCTCGGCGGTCTCGCCGATCACAACGCCGGTGCCGTGGTCGATGAAGAACCGGCGGCCGATCGTTGCGCCCGGGTGGATCTCGATGTTGGTTTTGCGCGCGCTGCGCTGCGAAATACATCGCGCGAGAAAGCGCATATTGTGGCGGTAGAACCAGTGGGCCTTCCGGTGCGCCCGCAGCGCCTTGAGCCCGGGATACAAAAACAGGATCTCGGGCAGCGACGTAGCCGCGGGGTCACGCGCACGGATGCAGTTGATATCTTCTTTCATGAGGGCAAAATAGTTCATCGGTTACCGCCTGTATCGGATGGAATAAAATTACGGATTGTTTGCGGGCTGTTCGGTGGCCTGCTGGCCCTCGGCGGGCGCGGTCTGCGCGTCGGAGGGCTGCACGTTTTCGTTCTGCTGCGGATTGGTGGCGGGCTGGGTATCCGGCATGCCGGACCAGAGGATCACCTGGATGGATTCGCCCTGCTTGATGCTCTCGCCCGCGGGCGGGAAGGTCTCGGCCACCGTATCGGGCGCGTGGGTGCCGTCGTTATACTTCGAGGCTTTCACGCACACGAGCCCCTGCGGGGAAAGCACGGCCAGCGCCTCTTCGTAGGTGCGGCCGGTCACGTCCGGCACCGCGAAGGATTTGGGCCCGGTGCTCACCGTGAGGATGATCTCGGCGCCCTGCTTCACGCTCGTGCCCACGCCGATGCTCTGGTGCATGATCTGCCCCGCGGGCACCGTGGTGCTGCTGTCTTCCACTTTTATGATATGCAGATATTCGGAATAATAAGAATCGTAGGCCACGGAATCGTAGAGCGCGCCCACGAAATTCGGCACGGTGATGTTCTGCGGCGCTTCGGTCTGCGAGGGCTGCGGCGGCGTAACGGCGCCGTTATCGCCGAAGAGGGCGCTCACGAGCAGGCCGATGCCCGCCACAAGCAGAACGATCAGGATCACGAGCAGCGCGGTGAGTTTTTTGCGTTTGCTCTGCTTCGCCTCCTGCTCGGCAAGGGCGTTCTGCGCGGAGGCACTCATGCCGCCTTCCTTGCCGGGGGCCGCGGGCGGATCGTCCAGTTCGTCGATCAGGCGGCGGGGGCCGTCGCCCATACGCGGGGGCTGCGAAGCGGGCACGTCGCCGCCGGGCGCCACGGTGCCGGGGGCATTGCGCACGTCGCCCACGGGCATATTGAAATCGTCGGGATGTTTATATACGCTCGCCGAAGCGCTCACCGCGCGCGGCGAAGCAGAAAGGTTGCTTCTGAGCTGCTCCACGTTGCGGGTACGGTCCTCGGGATCGATCTGCATGCCGTTGATGAGCGCGTTGATCACGTAGGGCGGGAGTTTTTCGGCAAACACCGCCGGGATCATCATCTGGTCGTTCTGCGCGCGCACGGGCGCGGGGATGGGCGTGGTGCCCACAAGGGTGCGGTAAAGCACGGCGGAAAACGCGTAGATGTCCGTCCACGTGCCCACCTTCCCGTTTTCGGAATACACCTCGATGGGGGCGTAGCCGTCCGCGATATCGGCCTCAAGGTCGCCGAAGGCGAGCCGCACCTGCGGAATGGAAAAACCGGTAAGTTTCAGTTTGCCGTCGGGCGTGAGCAGGAAGGCGTCGGGGTTGATGCCCTTGTGGATCACGCCGGAGGTGTGCAGCGTGCCGAGGGTGGAGAGCACCGGCATAAAGAGGATGCGCGCCTGCTCCCATTCGATAAAGCCCTGCGCGGTGGAAAGCAGATAATCGCGCAGCGTTTTGCCGCCCGTTTCTTCATATACGGCGTAACTCGTGTTGTCGGCCGCGAAAACGTCGGTCACGTTGATGAGCGAAGTGAGCCCCTTGAGCCGCTGCAGTTTCTTCCACATCTCGTTGAAGGCCTCGCGGCATTCGCCGAACGTCTGGTCGCTGCCCGGGGCGGGATACACGGTAACCTGGTCCGCATCGCGCACCGCCAGCGATTCCGGGAAAAACTCCCGCACGCTGCACGGCCGGAAATCTCTGCGGTCGTAGGCGATATATGTGATGCCCTCGCTGTTTTTCGCGGTGGCCTTACCGATATAATACCTGCCGCCCACAAGGCTGCCGAGCGGAAGCAGCGGGAAGGGCTGCTTCGGTTTTTCGGCGCTGCCGCAATACGGACAAACCTCGCGGTCGCCCTTTAAGCCCATACACTCAAAACAAAGTTTTGATAAATCTTCCATGGGTTTAAGCCTCCTTTTTTGACGCTTGAAACATATAATCAGAAATATACATCGTATATTATAGCACCTCCCGTGGCCGATGTCTATATTTTTTTATTATAAAAAATAAAATAATATAAGGTTGGCGCTCGCCGCGCGGTAAAACAGATGAAAACCGCGCGGGGCGCGGAATCCCGGCCCGGCGCAAAACGCGCGACGGCGACGAATTTTTTGAAATATTTGAAAAAAACTATTGACAAAAGCGTTCAAAAGGAATATATTTATATCAGAATTAGCACTCCGGCATCAAGAGTGCTAAATCCAAAAACAGGGAGATGAACGGCATGGCGCTCTCGCAAAGAAAGGAATGGATCCTCTCCGCGATCGTGGAATTCTACATCGAGACCGGCGAACCCGTGGGGTCCAAATACCTTGTGAGCGTGCTGCCCGTGGCCGTTTCTTCCGCCACCGTGCGCAACGAAATGGCGGAACTCTCCGAGATGGGCTACCTTGAGCAGCCCCATACCTCCGCCGGGCGCATCCCCTCCGAAAAGGGCCTGCGCTACTACGCGGACCGGCTCCTGCCGCGGTTTGCCCCCTCGCCTTCCGAGATGCTCCGCATCTCCAGCGGGATCGACCATTTCGAGGGCGACGCGCGCGTGCTGCTCACCCAGGCGTGCGACGTGCTCTCCCAACTCACCGGCGCCATGGCCGTGGCAGTAACCCCCTATTTCCCGGCCGCGGTGATCAGCAACGTGCAGTTGCTGCCCATCGGCAAGCGCAGCGCCGTGGTGGTGTTTTCCACTTCCGCCGGTGTGTTCCGCAGCAAGATCGCGAAACTCCACACAGACGCCGACTACGAACTGTACGAACTCTTTTATAACGTATGCGCCGCGAATTTCGTGGGCAGCGCCTGCACCGCCCTCACCCGGGCGGACCTGCAGAGAGCCGTGCTCTCGCTCGGCGCAAGGGCGCTGGACGTGGCGCCCCTGCTCGTGAGCCTTTTCGAGGCGATCTCGGAATGCGCCGAGGCCGACGTGATCGCGCGCGGGCAATCCGCGCTCCTCTCTTCGGAACTCGCCGCCGACGCGCCGAAGATCATTGAACTCACCGCAAACAAAGATGCGATCGTGCGCCTGCTGCGCGAAAACGTTTCGGGCGAGCCGAAGATCCGCATCGGCGCCGAAAACGGATATCCGTTCATGCGCTCGGCCGCGGTGCTCACAAGCCCCTACAGCGCAGGCGGCGCCGAAGCCGGGGCCATCGCCGTGATCGGCTCCGTTAAAACCGACTACGCGCACGTGCTGCCGCTCGTGAAATACGTGAGCGACGTGATCGGCACGCTGCTTTCCGGAGAACCGGATACCACTCAGAGAAAGGATTGATACCATGGCGAACAAGAAAAAGGGCGCCTCTCCCGCCCCCGAAGAAGAAAAAAAGAACCCCGCGCCCGAAGAACCCGTAACCGAACCTTCGGAAGAAGCGGCGGCCGAAACGCCGGAACAGCCCGAACAGCCGGCGCCGGACCCGAAAGACGCCGAGATCGAATCGCTCCGGGCAAAACTTGCCGAAACCACCGACCGCCTGATGCGCACGCTCGCGGAATACGATAACTTCCGCAAACGCTCGCAGAAAGAAAAAGAGGCGATCTACGCCGATACCAAAGCCGAAACGGTGGCGAAACTCCTCCCCGTGGCCGATAACCTCGAGCGCGCCGCGCTCGCCGGAGGCGACGTGGAGAACTATAAAAAGGGCGTTGAGATGACGCTCCGGCAACTTTCGGATATCTTTACGGCGCTCGGCGTTGCGGCGTTCGGCGAACCGGGCGACGCATTTGACCCCGCGATGCACAACGGCGTGATGCACGAAGAAAACCCGGATCTCCCCGCAAACAGCGTTTCGATGGTGTTTGCAAAGGGTTACAAACTCGGCGAAAAGGTGATCCGCCCCGCCACCGTAAAAGTGGCAAACTGAGCGCAAAGCGCAAAACCTTTTATTCAGTAAAATATTCTTATTATATGGAGGAAAAGAATTATGTCTAAAGTGATCGGTATTGATTTAGGAACGACCAACTCCTGCGTAGCAGTGATTGAGGGCGGCGAGCCCGTTGTGATCGCCAACGCCGAAGGTTCCCGCACCACGCCCAGCGTGGTGGCCTTCCGTGCGGACGGCGAACGTCTTGTGGGCCAGGTGGCAAAGCACCAGGCCATCACCAACCCGGAACGCACCGTAATGAGCATCAAACGCCAGATGGGCTCCGACTACCGCGTGCGCATCGACGACAAAGCCTACACGCCCCAGGAGATCTCGGCCATGATCCTCACCAAACTGAAGAACGACGCCGAGAGTTATCTGGGCGGCAAGGTCACCGAGGCCGTGATCACGGTGCCCGCATATTTCACCGACGCGCAGCGCCAGGCCACCAAAGACGCCGGCAAGATCGCCGGCCTTGAGGTAAAGCGCATCATCAACGAGCCCACGGCGGCCGCGCTCGCCTACGGCATCGATAAGGGCGCCGACCAGATCGTGATGGTATACGACCTCGGCGGCGGCACGTTCGACGTTTCCATCATCGAAATGGGCGACGGCGTGCAGGAAGTGCGCGCCACCGCCGGCAACAACCACCTCGGCGGCGACGATTTCGACCAGCGCATCATCGACTGGCTCGTAAGCGAATTCAAAAAGAACGAGGGCATCGACCTGCGCGGCGATAAGATCGCCATGCAGCGCCTGAAGGAAGCCGCCGAGAAAGCCAAAATCGAACTTTCCGGCGTTACCAATTCCGCCATCAACCTGCCCTTCATCGCCATGGACGGCACCACCCCGAAACACCTCGAAACCACCCTTACCAGAGCCAAATTCAACGAACTCACCAGCGACCTTGTGGAAGCCACGATGGGCCCGGTGCGCCAGGCCATCCAGGACGCCAAGATCAAGATCAGCGATATCAATAAGGTGCTGCTCGTGGGCGGCTCCACCAGGATCCCCGCCGTGCAGGAAGCGGTGAAGTCCTTTACGGGCAAAGAACCCTTCAAGGGCATCAACCCCGACGAATGCGTTGCCATCGGCGCCGCGCTGCAGGCCGGCGTGCTCGGCGGCGAAGTGCAGGGCCTGCTGCTGCTCGACGTAACGCCCCTTTCGCTGGGCATTGAAACCCTCGGCGGCGTTTGCACCAAGATCATCGACAGAAACACCACCATCCCCACCAAGAAGAGCCAGATCTTCTCCACCGCGGCCGACAACCAGAGTTCCGTGGAGGTGCACGTGCTGCAGGGCGAAAGAGAATTTGCCAAAGACAACAAGACCCTCGGCAGATTCATGCTGGACGGCATTCTGCCCGCC
>JAEEGL011623888.1_pt1 | contig 11350 bp, 9 predicted proteins | sample 9134231 | NCBI WGS metagenome assembly JAEEGL01 (sample SAMN16246548, study PRJNA631951) | gut metagenome | biome: gut microbiome; feature: rumen; material: fiber-attached | host: Bos | place: Iran: Karaj | collected 2018-10
AGAGTAACCACCTCTTCCGGATTATTGTAGAACCATTTGTAGATAGCCACATCCATCTCTTTCACCGCTCCCTTCACATTCAGGAAGTAACGCTCAGACTTCGGAGCCATCGCAGCTACAGCTACAGCCAGTCCCACTGCAAAGAGGATACAGCTGATGAGAATCAAGGCGCGGATATCCAACTGATAGATACCTCGGAACATGAACGACCAAAGATACATTGAGAACACGCCAAGGGCAGCCGCTACGAGCACCAGCGATTTACGCAGGACAACTCTCGTACCGACGGTAGACACATAGGCGATCATGATAGCCATCATGGCCCAGGGAATCCAGTCGAACAGGAACGATAAGGCTCTTAATTCAAAAGAGTAGGTAATGGTACCGATAAGCATGAAGATGAGATAAGATGCCACACCCACGATAAGTGCACGCAGGAAGATATTAACCAAAAGACGCTTGAGTTGTTGTCTTCTGACGGCCAATACCGACATAGCCAAGGTGACGAAGAAGCCCATGATCAGTCCGAAGGCAGGCATGTGGCGCGACTGGTCTCCCTGGAAACCAAACACTGCCGAAGTACCTATGACTTCCAGTCGAGCCTGTCTCATCTGAGCTACCAGCTCCGCATTGCTCATGGAATAATTCGTCGCATACAACATATAGAACAGCCATGAGAGGAAAGCGGCAACGATGGCCAGCAAGGTCCACTTCATATAGAACGAGGAATTCTTCGAATCAAAGAGGTTCTTATGATTATAATAATGTGTACCATGCTTACAGTTCCTGCCAAACTCAGGACAATGATAGTCGTTTTCGTCCCAGCAAGACTTATGCATCACATGTTCGCACTTGGCCACGACCTCATCGCCGTCTTCGAAGGGTGCCTTACAGAAATAACAGGTCTTGTCGATATACACATTTCCAACGCTCATGTTAATGCCCCTGATATACTTCACCACATATTTACGTTTGAACAGCAAATAGCGGACGTAAGGTATTGCAAATTGGAATATCACATAAACAAGCATGAATATGAATAAAGCCAGAGCGAGCCCCTGAACGAACACCCATAAGACCGGATAGCCGTTGACAATAACGGGATTATAGGCATTACCCAGGAAGAGAGCACAATTGGCCCAACCAATCAGGCTATCGTTTTTCTTCGAATAGACCTCTATCTTCATTTCGTGGGGATTACCACGATATACCTTGCCGTCAGGATTCTCAAAAACAAACTCATTGGCAATAAACGGCTCTTCACCAATCCGCAGGATAGAATTCTTCAGTTCTACCCAGTCGTAGGTCTTCTGATAGACACCATAGTAGTTCTTACACAACACCTGAAGGACATTGGTCGCCTGGTCACTCTCAATCATACCCGATTCGGAGAAATGCACACACTGAATACTCAACGAATCACCGGCTGTGGGCTTCTCTCCCACCAATTGTTCCTCCAATTCAAAATGATCAGGATCAAAAGGCTCATCAGTATCTGAATAGACTTTGTCGTCAGAGAACACAACCAGACTCATCTTCTGTTTAGGTGCCCACACACCGACTCTGTCTTGCATCTCCTTCTTCTTCAACAGGATGGAACGGTACAGATACTTGATGCTGTCGGAATAGGAAACGAAATAGTTGTTCAATACGTAATCTGTAGGCACCATCGTTTCGGAAACCTCCTTGCCATGCATAAACGACACATAGAGATTGGTGGTGAAGACCGTCATCATTTCCTTCACGGTGTTGCACTCTCTGTCAACAACCGACTGAGGTAAATTCAGGTCAACCAGGACATTCAACTTGACATTGCGCCGTTTCACCTCATCACCTTCACTATTGATGACCTTGACCAAGCGAGGACGCCCCTTAGAAGTATTCTCAATTCCACTGATCACCTCATAGCCCTTCACATAGACCTGACTGGTATCCGTAAAAGAGTAAGGTCCCATACCACGAACGACACTGGTAAAGAGTCTGAACATCTTGTAGTCTGGCGAGAACTTGATACCGACGACCTTCATCGGGTCGGTATTCTGCGCCTCATCATCGGAAGAGTCAGCACTAAACATCTCGTCGAGATTGATATTGTCTTCAGACATCTTCTCATCGCAACTGACGTACATAAATGCCACCAGTGCGATCAATAGTAACCGGGTTATTTTCATCTTCATATCCATGTTCTTATCTTTAGATGGTAGGATAAGTTGTATCCTTACCATTATTCTTCAACATATCGTTATACTTCTTCAGATTCGCTGCCTTATCCTTGTAAGCCTTGAACTTAGACCAAATGCCATTGACGAACATTAATATGATCGCCACAGCAGCCAGTCCCATCACATAGTCCTTAATGCGTTGCATCCAGGGTTTGTACTCCAGCGCCTGTACCTTTTCCGACACACTCTTCATGATGACATACTGCTCATCAAGCGTTTCCATCCTGGTATTCAGCGTAGGGACCAGTTCACTCGCGGCCTTAGCCTGCTCAAAGTTTGTCTGAAGTTCTCCGAACACCACCTGTTCCTTGGCTTTCACCTTCTCCAACATAGGACCGAACTTCTTCAGAAGCGACAGTTTATAAGCTTTCGTATAGAGTTTCTTGTATACGTCTACATGGCTGATGATAAACTTGTCAGCAGAGGCAAACTTGGCTATGGCATCCACCTGCTGCGTCCTCAGGTCAAGGGTGTCCTTGACCGTTTGTTTCAACTGTTCCAGATTAGCCACCTCTTCCATCAGTTCCTCATCTGCGGCAATGTCCAACTGTGATGCCTGATAGTAGGTGCTCCACTTGACATCCAAGGCATTGTACGACTGGTTGAGATAGTTGATACGATCCTGAAGGGTCACAACAAGCGTTGGTGATATAGCAACATTTTCATTGAGCGAGATCTTCATCTGCTCCACCATATACAACTGGTTAAGGTCATCCACGAACAATGTCAGACGAGCCTTGATTTCAGACTTAATAGCCAACGAATCTAATGAGGACATAGCAGGAGTATCCTGAGCACGAACCACCACTGCAAGCAACAATGCCCACAGCGTCAGTTGTATGTATCTCAGAGTGTTCCTCATCTTCGTATAGCTCATCACTTATTATTACCCTTGCATGTATTGTTAAAGTAGCGCTCAGCGGCTCTGAACATCGAGATGGCCTGTCTCTGTGCCTGGTTAGAGCCCTGACGGTTGCCAATGATGCCATTGACCTCATCAATCAGTCCCTGTCCTGAGCGTATCAGGTCACGACGCTCGTTGGCATCCTTGCTGATCAGCCAGCGTGATACAGTACGATCAAGCTGTCTGGCCTTCATCAGGATCACCTTACCATTGTCCGTAGGAAGACCTAATTCGCCGCCAGTACTATCATCCTGGGCTAACACGCAATGAATTGCCTTCACGGAGTCTACATACTGATTATACACGTCCCATACCGACGACAGATCCGGACATGGCGTAGTGTCGGTCTTGGGGGGATACTGTTCGAGAAGATTTTTCTTCAGGTCCTCAAAGGCTTTATAGGCTTCCTGTGACAAGGCCTTACCACCACCGTAGTTTTTCTTCAGCGTATTAAAGCTCGTCGTCAGACCTTCCAAAGCTTTCTGCGACGAGGCAATCTCATCACCAAAGCCCAGACACGGGTTACGCTGGATGGTAACCTGGTACTCAATGTTCACATCGCGCCCAAAAGGAATCTCATAAAGGTTATACTTCTTCTTTTCGGTCTTGTCCATCAGGAAGATGTCGTGGAGTGAGAAGGTCACCAGATTACGTTTGTTCAGGATGTCGAACGTCTGCGTGATATAATCGTTCACCATACTATACTCCTGAGGAACCGGCTGCAGACCGTCATAGTCCATCCAACGCTGGAAGTAGAAGGTTTTACGAGGCTTGGGAACCGTCGACTTGAATAATTTGGTAATACGGTACTTATCCTTCGGATCATAGGTGACGACGTAAGGCAACTGGTCGGGACGTATCTTATGGCCCTTCACCAGTGGCTTCAGTCTGACACGATCCCAGAATACGAAAATAGTACGATAGGAAATCAGACTGACTGACAGTTGGTTGGCATCCTCATCGAACACGAACTTCACCATCATATCCATATCCTTCGAATCCACCTTCAACGACAAGTGATCCGTATACGACTGTCCCTGGGCCACCGTAATGGTCCTGACTGTCTGAGCATGAAGCCCGAGCGCCATCAGGCAACCCGCCATCATGAGGATGATCTTCTTGATATTCATATGTCAATTTGTCTTTTGTTCAAAATATATCCAGCCGTTCGGCTCTCCCTGATGCCTCACCCACGCAGCCACCTTCAGGTCTTCAGGATAGGGCGGCTCCATGATGGCATGGTAGGTATCGTATCTCAGATATGAGGCGACCCTTTCTACGCCCCACAGCAGATCAGTATAGGTATCTGCCATATTGATGCACACTTTCCCAGCAAACGCTCCGAAGTAACGGATGTTAGGATGCCAGGGATGCGGTATCGGTTGTCCTGATGAATCTACAGTCAGGAAGTTCAGCGACGGAGGTGCATCCACACCTGGGTAACCCGTCGGGAGTTCCAGCATCATCTGATAGCCAAAGGCAAAGTACGGTTTATTCTCCACACCCACCTCATTCAAACGGTCCTCATGTTCCACACCGCAGATGCTTCTCAGATGATAGTCTATCAGATATGATGTCGGCAGTCCTGCACCATTCCTTTTGATGATGCTGAGAGAGATGTCCTGACGCGCTGCCAGTTTCTCTTCCAGTTGCCGCCACTCATACAACAGACGACGGTTACGTCCGCTGAGCTGACTGGGATCATACTGATGACTCTCAAACTCCTTCATCCCTTCAACGTTGTCTTATCAACCCGGAATAGGATCCGGCACGAGGTATACCAAATCACCGTTCTTCACATTATAGTCGGACAGCTTCTGATCTTCACGGCCAATACGCGGGCGCAGCACTCTTACCTCATGGACCTCAGGATCCTCCTTGCCGAAGAAATAGTCAAGAGGTGCACCCGTCTGGTCGATGGACGGGAAGTCAAAGATCAGGCGACCGTCCTCACCGATGGAGTGACGCAGATTATCTATCAGCGTACTTAACGGTGCGTCAGGATTCACAACTTTGAATCTGACGACTTTGTTCTTGTATGAAATGTCCAAAAAGAAATCTTCCATATCTTATTGATTTTGCTTATCTATCTGAATGGTTACTTGTATCGGGTAAATATTGGTGGACCTGACACTCATCATGGCTCGCATCAGCGCTTCTGTCTGAGGGATCTTCTCCTCAAAGCCACGACGGATGAAGGCATTGTCGTTCAGAACAATCTCCACCAGGATCTCATAGCCTACATCCGAGCGCTCCTGCTGAAGACGGTGGCTGACAGTCACCTGTTTGATCATGCTACGGGTGATACCGTAATGTGACTGAAGTTCCGCATAGCAGAACAACTTCATGTCGGCAGGAGTCACCAGACGGTCGTTGGTGGTCAGGTAATAACGGGTCAAGGTCGACTCCTCTATCCGGTCGATCATCTCGTCACTACCGGGCACAGGCGTTCCAATTTGACGGGTAGCCGCATTATCGAATCCATTAGGCACTTGGAATACGCTCTCATTTGTCAGCTGTGAATTGACGGCTGAACCCAGCGTGGTCACATACGACACAGAGATCGATGCCGGCAGGTGCTGTTTGTCAGCCTCTGGACGGAGCATCAGATACACTCCTGGCACACGCTGTTCGAGATCGGCCCGGGCTGAGTCTCTCATACGAATCAGAATGTCGATCAGATTCTGCATAACCTTGTCGCTGGCTTCCTCACGAAGGTTCGAGAAAGCATAGAAATCTGTATAGTACCTGCTGATCAGAGTGTTCAGCAACGACACCAGACTACCTTGGTTAAATCGGTCGACCGCCACCTTTCTGACCTCAATAGGCATTCTACCGAATATCTGGTCCGTAGACGGGCGCAACATGTGCATGAACTGCTGGCTGACACCATCGTTTTCCGAACTCGGGCTCTGGAAACCTGTCACACGGACGATAGGCGTGGTAGCCGAGATATCGACGGTGTGTACATTGGCATTCACAAGAATAAGACTGTTCAGCGACAGGTTGTTACGGTCGAAGAGGAAACCGTCCCTGATCCCCGTAAACTCAAATACCAGGTCGATGCTGTCCGTCTCCGACGGGATATATTTACTGCCCTGATGCTTCTTGATGTAGTAGAGACGGATGTTCTGCCGGCCAAAAAGATCCATACAGCTGACAGCAGCCCTATAAGTCTGGTTATGGTTATACATGATACTGTCGATGTTGAAACACGACATGAGGGGAAGCTCAGAAAGATCCCAGGGGCTGATCAGAGGCAGCAACTGTCCCTTAACATATAGTCTGAGGTTCTTGAAGTTCTGGTTTCTGACGGCAAAGCAGAAACCAGACAAGTCCGAGATAGGACTGTCAAACTTCAGCGACACCTTCCATCGGCGACCATCCATTCTCACCACCGAACGGATAGATGCATTCAGCACCCTCGTCTGGAGAAGCGAGATAAAACGGGCATCGGTTTCGGGCAACGTGAACACATGCTGTTCGTTCAATTCCAGGTCGCTTATTCCCGATTGGAGTGAAGTCTCTATGACGGCAGTAGCCGGGATCGCATGCCCCACCTCATAGGGTGTCAGCATACGGGCGAAGTCATTCAGCACATCCGACTTCATCTGCTCCAGGAAACTCTCCGTCTCGTTCGACTGGTAGGCCAGCGCCGTTATCAAAAGCGAGAAGACGGGATCCTGTTCGATGCCTTCAAGCTGATCGCCATGATCGCTCTCGCGCCAGATGCGAATCGCCTCGCGCATCAGCTCATCAGCCCTCTGTTTATTCTCAAATATCGTTTGCTTCATAATTCCTTAGTCATTTATTTCCATACTTTCAGCGTACTAGTAAACACATAGTCTTCCTTGGTTTGGATGATAACACCCTTAATGGTGACGTAGATCAAACGCTCTTCACGGATATAGGTCATCGTCACGGCGACGTCGCTCAGACGCTTCTCGTAGTTTTTCACCACTTCCTTCAGCTCGGCGGCAAAGGTGTTCATATTCTTTGAAGAACCAGAAATCTTCTTGTTGTAGACATCCTTGATACCACGATCATACATCGTGTCACCCGAATTATAGATGACTCCTTCATGCTCGTCGAAGATCTCAAAGCGCATGTTATTGAACACGAAACCGTATTCTGGATCCGACATGTTGTTGTAACGGGGCGTAGTCAGCAACATGTACAGCGACTCGTCGAGCGATTTCTTCAGGCTTTTCTCTCTGGCAAAGCCTTTCTTCTTCACCTCCAGGGGGATCGATAGGAACGCCATAGCTAACTAAATTAGTGGTATAAACTTCTCGTCTTCGGGTTCCGGCACGTAGAGTGCGTTGAAGAGGTGCTCGAAGAGTACTGTATACAGATGGTCGTAGAGCCTCTCCGACAGATCGTCCTTCATGCGCGCCATCTCTGTCTTCGTCTCGGCATGCAACTCATCATGCAGCTGCGGCTTCATCGTGTTGTTGATGTAGTCGGTCAAAGTGCGTGTCTGGGCATCCAGCGAGTTCTCCAGCTCCTCCTTGACGAGTTTCAGCAACTCCTCCTTCGTTTCTTGGAGCAGTTTGACGATCAGCTCCTCATGCAACTGGGCATACAACTCGGCCTTAGCCTGTCGCAGCAGGGCGTCGTAATCGATGGAGTTGTCGACCAGAACCACCTTGTCGAGCACGGTGACCGCACCCTGCAGATAGTTGTAGAACCACTCCAGCCACATACGGATATCGACCTGCGAGGGCTCGATAACATCTATGATCTGATCTGAATTGGGCCTGATGATGTAATAGTCTATCGCATGGGCTATCTCCTGCAACTGCTTGATGAAGTCATGCACGCTGTTCTTATGGCTGAAGCCCTTCAGGACAAACAGATAGCGCGTCATGGCCCGCTTGCCGTCGCCTTCCTCCAGGTTGCTGTGCTCGCTGATGGTGGTCATCAGTTGGATATACCTTTCCAGATAACCAGCGAAATGGGGATCGCTCGGCATCATCAGACACGGCGGGATGTAATCAGTGTCGATGGAGAACACGCCCTCCTTCACGATGAAGTGTACGAGTGGCATGACATCGCTCTGCTCTATCTCCTCTAACGGTTTGATGGCATACTCATAGTGCGGACGCACATAGGCGACTCCTTCTTTTTCAAACTCTGTCTTGGTATCACCGATGCCCACCGTCAGGTAATAGCTCTCACCGAACAGCATGGGTATAGGAACGACAGCCTGCTCATCGGCATCGATAATCCTTCCTGAAGGAAGGAGGGCCATACACTGGAGCCGCTCTATCTCATAGGTATTCTTTACAAAGATGCCCTCACAGTTCAAGGTGGCACCCGGAAGCATACCCATCCGCGTACTTCCCAACGCTGCACGTATGGCTATCTGCTGCTGAAAATCCAGCTTCTCCTCCAGACCAATGAAGGTCTGGGCGGTTATTTCCATCCCTGGCAACCAGTTGATTTTCGAATTCAGATCCATCATCTTACCTTATATTTTTATATTGTTTTCTTCTTCTGTCTCCACATGCTGACTGCTCAGCTCCGTATTATAGTTGAGTGTGATACGCCCATGCAACGGATTATGGACGTCAGGATGCTCTCTGATGCAGATGTCACACCGCACATCAAAGGGGATGAACCATTCCTTGATGAAGGCGATGAGCGGCTGCATCTGCTCCGTTCTACTCTTATACTCCTCGGCCGTCAGACCAGGAATCAGTAAGCGGTATCTCACTTCCGGCAGCCAGCAGATAGTGGTGTCGATGTGACTGTAACGACCTTCTGACCGCTCTACCTCACAATCCATCAAGGCACTCAACAGATTGGCGACGAAACCGAAATCACCACGCCACATGCTGACGAAAGGCAACAATACCGCAGCCTCCTTGACGAGTGGGTTGGTCTCCGATTCCAGGTCGAAGTCGAAATAGGTCTTAAGCACATACTCCAACTTTTTCTGCAACAAGTCGGAAGTATAGCGCTCTATGGTCAACTTCTTATGGAACACATAGGTATCGAAGGGGGCAAAGGTCTCGTTCAGCAATTCCTTACGCCATTCCAGTTCCTTGAACTTCTGGGCCACGTCCTCTCCCTGCAGGTCACTGTTCTTCGTGAGCAGACCTTCAGGCAGAAGCTTCAGGAATCCATCGCGTGCCAACTGCACCTTATGATCTTTCTGGTCCAGCCACAGCAGGTCCTGATTGTAGTTCCGGTAGAAGGTGCCTTTGCTCTGAACAATCCATTCGTTTTCCATCTCTGGATAGAGATAGTTCAACAGCACCTCGGCCCTGATTTCATATAAGTTTCTTTGAAGTCTCATCACGCTACCATTTCAAGATAATAATCTTGCCCGTCGGCCAATACATGTAACACATCGTGAGCAGGGACACCCAACTGTGACAACGTGCAGGTCTGATAAGGGAACGATTCGTCAATCTCCCTGTACTCATGCTGATACATCCCGCTCAGAGGGATGCCGCACAACACCTGGTCGCGCTCTACGAACTGCTCTACGGCCCGACCGGGACACATCACCTGCGTCTTCCGGTCATTGGAACGCTCTACAACATAGTCCACGAAACAGTCGTTCTCCAGACAGACGGAGGCCTGCTGGGCATCGAACTGTTGTCTGATGGCCGACAACGTCTCAGCAACGGTCTGACCGCCTGAGAGTTCTGACGACCGGATGGGCATCCACTGGTCGTGCATCACGCAGTTGTCATCATAGGCCTGGAAATCGAGCACCTTCGTTGTCAGATGCTGACCGTCATAATAGAACATCTTCCCGCAGAGCGAGGTCAGTTCTCCCTGTTCCAGGGCTTCACGGTGTACGAGCTTCAGGGCCTCCTGCGCTTCTACGGCACCGATGACCGATGCCACGACAGATGTGGTGGGCGCATGACCGGCTTGTTCCTGACGACGGATGATACCCGAACAAGGCATCCGCCGCGCCAGATCCTTCAGACCCTCAGAGCCGAGATTGCAGGCATAACAGTTCTTGCCGGGTATAAACACGCGGGCCGTACCTTCCAGCTCCTCGATGCCACCGTCGACCCAGGGGATTCCTGCACGCATACACAAGCGGTTGATGCAATAACGTGCCCAACGGCTGTCGACACAACCTATCACGACATCCATCTGGCGTAACAGACCCAGACCGACATCATAGGCGATATCACCGCAGATGGTCTTCACCTCCACGGCCGGGTTCATGGCTTTCAGACGCTCAGCGATCACCTCCACCTTCAGACGGCGGGCATCGGCATCCTCTTTCGAGAAGAGCACGGAGCGCGACAGGTTGCCCACCTCGACGATGTCGAAGTCGACAGCCACGATATGCTCCACACCCAGCAACACCAGGTTCTTCAGCACCTCGTTACCCAAGGCACCGCAACCGACCACCATCACACGGGCGGCAGCTACCTGCTGTTGTACAAAGCCATGACTCATCTTATCTCTTTCTCATTTTAAGTTCTACATCCAGCATGTCGTTCCCGATGGGGGTCAGGACGGCCTGCGCATCAAAATAGCCCCGTTTGGTCAACTGCAACTGAACCTCCTTCGAGGCCGGCAGGTTCTCTACCACACAGGGGGTCTGCCCCACTTCCACCCCATTCACCTTGACCGTTGCACCGATCACATTGCTATGAACGTTCAACAGACCATAACTCGCCTGAGGGGCACTCAGATCGAGCAGTTTCGGGAGCGTGTCGTCAACCCAGAATGGGATGGTCTTCGACTCCAGACCCTCCTTCTGAGTATTGACGGTATAATAGCCCAGTTCGAGCTGTCCCTCCCACTTGCCTACGGCCATGAGTTCGCGGTTCAGCCATATCTGGGTGCTGTCGTCTGGTGCCGTAATGGTCACCTGGGCATACTGAGGACCAGCGTGGAGCGAATCGGCTGCCAGAGAGTCGCTCACGGCAGCCAAGGTATCGGCCACGACGGGCTCAGGCACCTGGGCAGCCACCGCCATCTTCGCAATCTTCGGTCTTGGCTTCAGGTCTGCATAGGTCAGCTCGATAACTCTCTTCTCTGCCTTCCTGATATTGAAGACGGAGTCATAGTAACATTCGTTCAGACGATAGACCTGCAGACGGTGGTCGCCTGTATACAGATGACCGCTGGTCGACTCTCCCTTACCGATGGGGAAGCCGTCGACGAACACGACAGCGTCGGTCATCGGCAACTTCACATTGATGTAGGAATAGAACGACTGCAGCACGACAGGCAGGATCAG
>JAEEGL011776786.1_pt1 | contig 11350 bp, 9 predicted proteins | sample 9134231 | NCBI WGS metagenome assembly JAEEGL01 (sample SAMN16246548, study PRJNA631951) | gut metagenome | biome: gut microbiome; feature: rumen; material: fiber-attached | host: Bos | place: Iran: Karaj | collected 2018-10
CCCATCAGCTTATGGCCCGAAAACGCAAGGAAATCCGCGGAAAGCTCATTAACATCCACCTTCATATGCGGTACGGACTGGGCGGCATCCACGACAACCACGGCTCCGGCATCATGAGCCATCTGCGCTGCCTTCTTTACCGGATTCTCACACCCCAGCACATTGGAGACATGCCCTATGGCCACGAGCCTCGTTCTGTCCGTGATCTTTGAGGACAGCTCCTCTTCGGTGAGGGTTCCGTCGGAAAGCGGGCAAAGGTATTTGACCACTGCCCCGGTCCTTTCTGCGGCCATCCTCCAGGGGAGCATGTTGGAATGATGTTCCATAACAGTTGTTACTATTTCATCCCCCGGCTTCAGAAAATTTAGGGCATAGCTGTAGGCCACGAGATTTAAGGATTCCGTGGCGTTTCTGGTAAAGATGATCTCCCGGGGCTTTGCTCCGATAAGCTGCGCTGCCGCCCTCCTTGCTTCCTCATAGCCCTCAGTGGCCTTTATCGACAGCTCATACAGGCCCCTTAAAGGGTTTGCGTTCATTGTCTCATAATAATCCTTCAGCGCCTCGATAACACAATCGGGACGCTGGGCTGTCGCCGCGCTGTCCATATATCTGTATTTTCCCGTTCTGAAAACCGGGAAGTCATTTCTGAAGGGATTGCCGCTCATAAAAAAGCCTCCTCCATATAGTGCTGGATCTTACCGATCGACTGCTCATCCCCGATAAGGTTCCTTACCGTGTTGAGCTTTGCCTTCGTCATAAGGAGCTCAGCCTCCTTCTCGCTTATCCCCCGGCTCTGCATATAAAACAGCATTTCGGCGGAAAGCCTTCCTATGGAAGCCCCGTGGGTCCCTTCCACATCATCTTCATCACAGAGGATTATCGGAAGGGTCTTGTTCCTTACGCCCTCAGACAGCAGGAGGGTTCCCTCCTGTTCATCCCCGCAGGCGCCCTTTGCGCCGCGTTTTAAATCTATAGTGCCCCTGAAGTTCTTTGAGCCCTTATCTCTTAAGGCTCCCTCAACTCTCAGGGAGCTTTCGGTCTTTTTCCCCGAATGTCCTATATAATAATTCATATCCAGGCTCTGCCCGTTCAGGCACAGATATCCCACATTGCCCTCAAAGGAGCTCTTTCTGCCCGAAAGCTCCACGTTAAGGCCCGCATAGTTCTGTCCGCCTCCGAGAATCATCTGGATGACATTGATCCTTGCTCCGTCCTCGGCAATCCCCCCGATATCCTCAAAATGGGAAAAGCCCTCTCCCAGAAGCTCTATCTTTATGATATTGACCGTAGAGCCCTTAGCTGCGCGTATCTTAGTCTGAACCCCAAAGAAGCCGCTGTCCTTCCTGTCACCTGAATAATCCATGATAACGGTCAGAAAGCTTCCTTCCTCCGCGGTGATATTCTGCTTCACCACATAGCCGTCTCCGTTTCCGAGCCTGTAGTTAAGCTTAAGGGGTTTGGACGCTCCGGCGCCGCATACCGCGCGGATCGAAAGAGCCTCGTTACAGTAATTACTGAAAAAAGCATCGGCATCCGTTCCCATTCCGGTCTTCATGCCCTTGAAGGTATCGCTCTTTACCTTTTCCGCAAGGGTTTTGAGCTCGGCCGCAGTCTTAAGCACAGCCCTGCCGCAGGAATCGCAGCCCTCGCTTCCTATAATGACGCCTGCCGGTATATTATGGATTATGCACTCTCCCCTGCCGTTAAGCTCCACTGTTTCGTTAAAGCCTGTCTCATTCAGCTTAAGGAAATTCCAGGTACGGGCAGGCAGCTCATTGAGCTTAAGGTCGAGTTTTGTATTGACAGTTCTGTTATCCATCAGCCTATCGCCCCCTTCATCTCAAGCCGGATGAGGTTATTCATCTCAACCGCATATTCTACGGGAAGCTCCTTGGATACGGGATCGGCAAAGCCGCTTACGATCATCGCCTTCGCATCCTCCTCCGGGATCCCCCTGCTCATCAGATAGAATACGGCATCGTCGCTTATCCTTCCGATCCTCGCCTCATGCCCTATATCCGCTCTGTCCGTCCTTATGTCCATCGCCGGTATGGTATCCGAGCGTGAGATATCATCTAACATAAGCGAGGCGCAGGATACCGAAGCCTTCGAATCCACCGCGCTCTCCATTACGGTCACGGAGCTTCGGTAGGTGCTTATCCCCCCCGCCTTTGAGATCGATTTGGTATTTATGAAGGAAGAGGTTCTCTCCCCTATGTGGACCATCTTGGCGCCGGTATCCAGGTTCTGCCCGTTTCCGGCAAAGGTTATCCCGGTAAACTCCGCATGGGAATCGTTTCCCTTCAAGATGCTTGAGGGATACAGATAGGAGACATGGGAGCCGAAGGAGCCTGATATCCACTCTATCACTCCGCCCTCCTCGCATATGGCCCGTTTGGTATTCAGGTTATACATGTTTTTCGACCAGTTTTCAATGGTCGAATATCTGAGCTTCGCATTTTTTCCCACAAAAAGCTCAACGCACCCCGCATGGAGGTTCGCGACATTGTATTTCGGCGCGGAACAGCCCTCGATGAAATGAAGCTCGGCTCCCTCCGATACGATGATGAGGGTATGCTCAAACTGCCCCGCTCCGGCGGCGTTGAGCCTGAAATATGACTGTAACGGGATATCCACCTTAACCCCCGGCGGCACATATACAAAGGAGCCGCCCGACCAGACCGCCCCGTGCAGAGCCGCAAACTTATGATCGGTCGGAGGCACCAGCTTCATAAAGTGCTCCTTCACCATCCCCTCATATTCTCCGGTGAGAGCGCTCTCCATATCGGTATACACCACCCCGAGCTCACTTACCTCGTCTTTTACGTTATGATAGACCAGTTCGCTGTCGTACTGGGCCCCTACTCCGGCAAGGCCCTTTCTCTCAGCCTCGGGGATCCCCAGCCTTTCGAAGGTACTCTTGATATCCTCCGGGACCTCCTCCCAGCTTCCCTTCATATCCGTGTTCGGGCGCACATAGGTCACTATATCGTCGATGTTCAGCCCGCTGATGTCAGGCCCCCAGTCGGGAACCTTAAGCTTATTGTATATTTCCAGGGACTTAAGCCTGAAGTCGGTCATCCATGAAGGGTCATGCTTCTCCTTTGAGATCTCAAGGACGATGTCCTTCGTAAGACCCTCCTTTACCCTGTAAAATCCCTCTTCCTCATAGCGGAAATCATACATGCTGCGGTTCAGCTCTTCCAGCTCGGTTCGTTCTTTTTTCATATGATATCCTTTTTTCTTCTGCGACAATTTGTTTTTTCGGCGCGCTTTCAGCGCTTAGCCCGGAAACACTTTACAAATCATGCGCTTAGGCACGATCTTCAGATCGCGCCGATCCGGTCGCTTTTCATCCCGGATCATTTCCTGCCGACAAGACGATCCTGTCTATCAGGACAGCCCTTACTACGCCTCCAAATATTTTTCAAAGCCGTTTTTATTGATCTCCTCTACAAGAGAGCCGTCTCCGCTCTCCACTATCCTTCCCTTAACGAGGATATGGGTATGATCCACCTCAAGGGAATCCAGTATCCTGGTGGAGTGGGTTATTATCAGGAGAGCTCCGTCCTTTTTCTTCTGGTACTCCCTGATCCCCTCCGAGACCGTTCTTACCGCGTCCACGTCAAGCCCCGAATCCGTCTCATCGAGGATCGCAAACCCGGGCTTGAGCATCAGAAGCTGCAGGATCTCGGCCTTTTTCTTCTCGCCTCCCGAAAAGCCCACGTTCAGGTCCCTGTCCTTGTAAGAGCTGTCAAAATTTAAAAGCTCCATATTCGATGCCAGGCTTTTTCTGAACTCCGTAAGCTTGATCTTCTGTCCGCTCTGCTGGATTATAGCATTTCTGATAAAGGAGGAGAGGCTTATGCCCGGCACCTCCAACGGATTCTGAAACGACATGAACATACCGGCCTTCGCCCGCTTATCAGGAGTATCATCCTTGATATCCAGGCCGTTGAAATAGATCCTGCCGGCAGTTATCCTGTAGGAGGGATTTCCCATCAGGGCATTTCCGAGAGTGGATTTTCCCGCTCCGTTAGGCCCCATCAAAACGTGGGTCTCTCCCTTTCCTATGCTCAGGTTTATATCGCTCAGGATCTCATTTTCCTCTACCGAGACACAGAGTCCCTTTACTTCAAGTAATGCCATTTATCTCTCCCTTTCATTAAAATCTGATCCTTATCCCCGACAAAACATGGATCAGGGCATTTCCGAGGACGATGCAGGTCACTCCCTGTATTACATTGCTTCCGACGGATGCCGCGGCAGCGGCAAGCCCGTACCCCAGTATTGCCGATTCGTACAGAAAATATCCCAAAACCATGATGACCTCGGCGGTCACACTGCTCAATATATAAGAAGCCGTTTTCGGCATATTGATCTTTATTGTCCCGTTAAACACCGCTGCCGCGGCAAAGGCCATAAGAAACTTGATAATGGCCGTGCCCGGAATATAGGCGGGATACCCCGCCAGAAGATCGGCAAGAGCGGATCCTATCCCCGCCGCAAAGGCCCCGAAGGGATTCCCCATAAGCCATGCCGAGACCAGCACCACCGCATCTCCCGTATTGATATACCCGTTAGTCCCAAGAGTAGGTATCCTGATGATCAAAGTCGCGACCGCAGTCATAGCCGCAAGCATAGCCGCGGCAACGATACGTTGTAATCTGGTATTCATAACATTCCTCCCCGTGAAGCTTCGGCAAGTATGGTTGGCCCTGCCTCGCTTCCCTTACAAACTAACACTCTCTCCCTGTCTGGCGAAGCTGAAATTCCTGTTAAGAACGCCCATCTCCAGCTTAAGAAGAAACTCATCCGTATTTAAAGTATCATGATGAATGATCAGCATACGCTCCGCCCCGCTTCTTTCCAGAAGCTCCAGGCCCTTTTTCGCCGTTGAATGGCCAAATCCCTTCTTTTTTTCATATTCCTGTGTATTGTACTGCCCGTCATAAAGGATAAGGGATGCCCCCCGGGAAAACTCGACCAGCCTGGAAAAAGACTTTTCTTCATGCTCATAGTCCGTAGCATATACAATCGATCTATTCCCGTAGATTAATTTCATGATAACGCACCCGCCGGGATGATTGCCCTCCATCCCTTCAATGCGTACCTTGCCCACCTCCATTGGAAGCTTAAGAGGCTCAAAAACGACATCACCTGCATATTTCTCAAGGCTTACCGGCCAGAAAGGAGGCGAATAAAGCCTGTTTATGATACCTTCCGGATCCTCACCCTCCTTTGTCGGTACGCAGATCCTTGTCGTCAATCCCTTCGTGGAAAGCCTGGGATACATCCCCAGCCCCAGAACATGATCCAGATGAAGATGACTTAACAGGATCACCGGTGTTTTCGGAAATTCTACCTGAGCGCCCGACAGACCGGTTCCGGCATCAAGAAAGATAGTCTCCTCTCCTGCCGTGATCTGATAACAGGAGGTGGCCCCGCCGAACATGGCATAGCCTTTCCCGTCAATAGCCATCGAACCTCTGGTTCCGAGTACCTTAAGTTTAAAATCCGATTCCCTCATATTTCCTCCTGCCCCGGTACACTGCCCAAGGAAATCATTCAGTCAGCAAAGCTGACTGAATCGGAACAAGCTAAAGCTTGTTCCGAAGCGCACGATTCCTGCGAAATCGGCGCATGTGAAGTATAAGAAGCCGTATTCCCTGCAGAATCCGGCTTCCTGTAATCCAATCCTGTTAAACGGCCGTCAAGCAGAACCCGACTGCGACCGTTAATTCCCGGGCATATGCGCCAATGCACTGAACAATCTGCCGTATCAAACAGCAGATATCTGCCGGGAAAGCCTACATAGAGGCAACCGCACTGCTTGTCTTAAACTCGGCGGCCTTCCCTGCAGCGGAATCTTCTCCGGCTTCTGATATTTCATAAGCCAGTTTGCAGGCTTCCAGATATTCCTTTGTCATACGACGCAGGCGATAGGAAAAATGCTGCAGTATCATCTGAAGCTTCATCGGATTTTTATCAATAAGCTTAGCTACATCCTCTTCGTAGAAGACTTCAACGAAGGTATCGTCTTCCAGCGCTACAGCCGTTGCGCTTCTCGGCAGCTTTTCTATCATGCCCATCTCCCCGAAGTATTCATCGGTAATGATCTCAGTGATCAGATTCTGTTCGGGTTTGCCATAGTTCGAAAAGATCCCTACTCTTCCCGTATGAACGACATACATACAGGTTCCGTTTTCACCTTCTTTGAAGATGACCGTTCCTTCCTCATAATTATCCGTCTGTAACGTATCTCCGTCTGAATGGCTGCCCTTCATTATCTCTCGTATATTTTCAGCGCTCAGGCCGTCGGCTTCTTCCTTACGTATAAGATAGATCCTGGCAAATTTCCTGAGCTTATCCATCAGGCCCTCTTTTTTGTCCGGAGTCTGTGCCTCTTTTATCACTTCGCTGACTTCATTATATAACTCTGTGGTTTTACGGATCCGTCCGCTCAGCTGCTTCATGATCTTCAGAACGTCATCCGGTGATTCCTTGAAGTATTTGTCTATTTCATTTTCGGTGATCTCATTGGCTCTTACATCCGAAAGAGCAACGACAGTCGCGCTGCGGGGGTACGATTCGATCAGGCCCATTTCTCCGAAATATTCGCCAGCTTCCAACTCCGCAAGCTTTTCCTCATCTTCGGTACAGTAACCGGCATAAATCCCTACACGGCCTTCAACAATATAAAAACAACTGTCACCTGCTTCCCTTTCACGGAAAACTATCTCTCCCTGCTTATACTGCCTTTCTGTCATTTTGACACCTCCTAATGAAAATAATTCGAGATTTGTTAAAATAAGCCGTCTGAGACGGCCTATGAACCGGCCCAGTGATCGTCATCAGATACTGCCTGATGCCATTACCGTAATATAATCGCGTATATTATACAGCAAAAATGATCATTAGCCAACATCAGCCTTTCGTTTTATTATTTTTTTCGAAATTTTCCTTTAGCCACTCGGAATACCCTATCGGGATCGAGGTATACCTGAGAAGATATCCATCCTTTCTTTCCTCTACGACCTTGCACAGAAGCTTCCCACCTGCGTTGATCCGTATATTATCATAAGCGGACAGAAGGGTCTGGGTATTTAAGACAGCCGTATTCGGACCCACCCCCATAATGCCTCCAAAGCATGGGATCTCATTCTCATGCTTGTTTTCAAGCCGGTAAAAGGTGACCGGGATCGGTGTAGCAAGAAGCGAGACCTCTCTGGTTTCATCTCTTCCCTTAAGGTTATAGGGCTCACCGATGGCGGTGATCTGGCAAAGCTCCAGCTCTTCTTCAACCCCCTTGGGCCTTACCACCATTTTCCTGGATATCGTGAGCTCTGCGCCGACCAGCTTTCTGGTATTCGGAGAGATAAGAACCTGACCGTCTACAGTATAGCTTTCTATGCGTCCGCAGAGATTGACCTCACTGCCTATCACATTAAACCTTGTTCTTTTCTCCGACCCTATATTTCCTACTATCGCTTCTCCGCTGTTTATGCCTATGCCCATCTGGAGATTCGGATATCCTCTTTCTTCATTCCATGCATTCACTTCCGTCAGCCGTGACTGCATGGAAAGCGCTGCCGCCACCGCATGCTCCGCATGAACCGGATCCTCTCCCAAAGCTCCGAAAACAGCCAGCATACCGTCTCCTTCTATTTCTATGAGAGTTCCGTTATACTTCTCGATCGCATCGATCATTTCTCCGAGATAATGGTTCAGCATAAGGATCATCGGTTCGGGCTCGATGTGCTCGCAGAGCGCGGTAAAGCCGCGAAGATCGCTCATCAGGACAGTGACAATGCGTTTTCTTCCTCCCAGGGTCAGGCCCTGCGGAGTTTCGGTCAGTTCATTTACTATCTCATCCGAGAGATACCGGCCAAAGGTCTTCTGCAGCAGTTCATTGCGCCGGTTGAGCTGCCTGTTCAGGTCCTCGATCTTCTCCATGGCCTTCAGCGCATCCTGCAGCTCTATCAGATCGCTGAGGTCCCCGAATACTCCTATAACCTCCGTATTTTCCGGTTCCTGGTTTGTAAGCAGGGAAGTTACAATACGAAGATATCTGGCCTCTCCTTTTCTCTTGAACGGAATGATCTTTTCATGGGACACAGTTATATCACTGACCGCATCCATGAAAGCCTGAACAAAATCAACATTGTCCGGACTTTTGAGAAAACATTCCGCAAATTTCCGGTTTATGATGTCACTGTCATCCAGCCCGAGAATATATAAGCCTGCGGTATTAATATATGTTATCACCCCTTCACGGTTGATGGTAATAACTCCCTCAGACATACTGTCCATTATGTTTTCGTATATCCATTCAGACTGAAGCATAGCGATGATCTCTCCCTTATTCAGGCTACTGTATAATAAACATATCTAAAAGCCCCATGGTTCTGAGGATAGTCCTACAGTTATCTTCAACATTCCTCAGCGCAAACTTTTTCCCCTCCTTCTCCAATGAAAGAGCGGTCATCATCATCACCCGCAGACCAAGGCTTGAGATATAGACAGTCTCTGTCATATCAAAGATCAGTTCATCGATCCCATCCATTGAGGTCTTTTCCATTATCTCCTCAAGCTCTCCGGCGTAAATGGTATCCAGTCTTTCCGGCAGACGAAAGATTATCTGCGCGCCATTCTGTTCTTTTTCTATTTCCATACGATCCGATCCCTCCTGCCTTCCTGACCTTGATTATAGCGGCGTATCCGTCAAAAATCAAGCATTCCCTCAGTTCCGGGGTTAAGCTGGCGCGGCAGCACCCTTGAAAAAAAGAAGACACCCCTTGGGGTGTCCTCTTTTTTTCAAGAGCGATAGACGGGACTCGAACCCGCGATCTTCGCCTTGGCAAGGCGACGTACTACCAACTGTACCACTATCGCATATTCTATTTTAAAACCATTCGTTAATGCGCTCTCCTGCATCAACAAAACGTATCTTACCAAATAAAGACTTCTTTGTCAATAAAAATTTACATCCCGGAATCAAAGAAAAATTTATATCCCGGGATCAAAGAAGCCTTTCCAGATCCCTTTCCTCCTTTATAAGCCTTGTTTCAAATTCACTGACCGGCAGAGGCCTGTCAAAATAATAGCCCTGAACATAATAACAGCCGTACTTCTTAAGATAGATGATCTGATCCACGGTCTCAACGCCCTCGGCAATGCACTTAAGCCCCAGGGCCTGCGTCATTCCGATCACCGACTTGAGCATGACCTTTCGTTTTTCGTCCTCCTGACTGTTATCGCCCACAGGCATAAAGCTTCTGTCTATCTTGATAACGTTCCAGGGAAGCTCCCTCAAAAGGTTCATTGAAGAATAGCCCACTCCGAAGTCGTCCACCGAGGTAAAGATCCCTGCGTCCCTGAGCCCTGATACCAGCTTCTTAAGCTCAAAATAGTCCACCTCCGTCGTGGTCTCGGTAAGCTCTATCTCAATATACTGGTGAGGGATCTTATAGCTGTCGATGATGCCCAGGATATGCTCCAGAAGGGCAGGATCTCCCATATGGACCCTGGACAGATTGACCGACACCCTCACGCCCTTGTGCCCGTCATCGATCCATCTCCTCATATCCCTGCATACATGCTCCAGCATATAGAAATCCAGCCTGCATATATCACCGTTCTGCTCAAGCACGGGAATGAAACGGAAGGGCAGGATCATCTCCCCTTCATGCCTCCAGCGGCACAGCGCCTCCGCCCCGGTCAGCTGGTAGGTCTTTGTCTCTATCTTCGGCTGATAGTAGACCATGAACTCCTCGTCATCCAGAGCGCTCTGAAAGATGCTCTCGATATATTTGGCCTCGTCTATCTGCTTTCTCAGCCTGTCATCATATATGATATAGGGGCTCTGGGAGTTCTCCCTGGCGTTCTGCAGGGCAATGGCCAGGATACTGTTAAGCTCCTGCGGCGACCTGCTGTTTTCCGCCGAAAGAAAATAGCCCGCATAGGCGCTCATGAATCTGGTGATATCAAGCTCCGGAATATATACATCCTGGCCGGACAGATATTCCATCACCTCACTCGCCTTATCCTTAAGAAAGATCGCAGAAAAGTTTATTCCGCTGTTTCTGGCCACCAGGCCGAACTTTCCTATCAGCTCCTGAAGCTTCCTGGCGAAGGTCTTCATAAGGAGATTCCCGCTGTGGGCATCGAGCTTTCTGTTTATCTCCTCCATCCCCTTAAGGGTAAAAGAACAGGCGGCATATTCCGCTATCTCTCCGTTTTTAAACAGCCTGTCCGCATACTCGCTGAAGTACTCCGCAGTCGCCGTTTCCGTGACGCTGTCGATCTTGCGCTGTTCCTTTTCGTTTCGTTTGTTAAGGGCTTTGGCGGCCTGTATCTCAATGATCTCGATCAGGTTTTTCACCCCGGCGTCAAGCTCGGTCCGGGACACGGTCCCCTGAGGGTTCTCTGTATAAAGGATGGTGTGAACCTGTTTTTTTGCTATAAACCTGGTATCCTCTATAACCTTTGTATGGGTAAGATCACAGTCTTCGGTCTCAAAGATGACAATATTCTCGGGGAAGGAATAGCCTATCACCATAAGCTCGACCTTAAACACTCCTAGACAGGCCCCTACCTTTTTTATGCTTTCGCAGAAATCCTTATCTATGATCTCTTCAGTGCTTCCCGCGGCCCTTATCAGGTCTGAAAATGCGCTCAGATAGCTTGAGATGTCAAACTTGTTCATCCAGGCCTCCTTCCACTTTCAGCTGGGGGATCTTTATAATGAATCTCGTTCCCTTTCCCAGAACGCTGTGAAGGTCTATGGTTCCGGACATGGCATTTACACAATATCCTATAAGAGAAAAGCCCAGCATTTCAAACTCCTCGTCTCTGGTATCCGAGAAGCCCCTGCTGGACATATAATTCCTGATATATTCGGCCTGTTTTTCTTCTATCCCGACCCCGCCGTCCGTTACATCGATCACAAGGATAGTGGAATAGGAGACATCTTCAGAGCAGATATGAAGCTGTACAGACGCATTTTCCGTATATCTGATGCTGTTTTCGATAAGCTTTCCAATGATAGTCCCGATCCTTCCGGAATCTCCCATCAAAAGCTTCGGAACCGACTCCTCAACGATGAAGCTTAAGCTGTCGTTTCTTTCCTCTGCCCTTTTGACGAATTCGCTCAGCTTAAGCTCGGCTATCCTTCGTATATCATATACAGACTCGTTAAGCTCAAAGATCCCGTTCATGGCATTAACATACTCCACGCTGTCCTCGACTATCGATCCGAGCTTCATTGTCCTTGCAAGCAGAATATCCACATTCTTCCGGATATCCTTCATGGATTTCTCCGTGCCGTTATCGGAAATATATAAAAACA
>JAEEGL012514275.1_pt1 | contig 11350 bp, 11 predicted proteins | sample 9134231 | NCBI WGS metagenome assembly JAEEGL01 (sample SAMN16246548, study PRJNA631951) | gut metagenome | biome: gut microbiome; feature: rumen; material: fiber-attached | host: Bos | place: Iran: Karaj | collected 2018-10
GGCCGGGATAGCTTGTGATTTTGGAGCTTTTTCATTAGCTGGTAAGAATTCTAATAAAGAAGTTCTTGAATTTATAAGAAATAATCCTAATTTATCTTTGGTAAAAGAATTATTTTCAGAAATGCTTTATAGTTGGGATAGATTTTCTGGAACTCCTTTTGAAAATTGTGTTGATAAGGAGAGTGCTTTGAGTTATTATCCTGCTAGTGATATAAGGTTTAAAGATTATTATGGAAATGGAGAATTAACTATTACTAGTTTTAATGGTTGTACAGGTAAATTTTTAGAAGATATACCTCTTAATTTATTAAAACTATTAATTGGTAGATGGGATTTCTTAGAAGATGAGTTGAATTATTTGCAAGCCATAATTAGTTATATTATAGGTCTATCTCAAACTTCTTACATTACTGTTGGGAATTTTCCTTATATTGTTAGTGATTATCAAGCGTTGCAGTTATTAAATAAGATAATTGAGTATATTAATAAAAGAATAAAGAGCAGTTCTTATGGGGCGATGTATTTTGATCGTATGAGTATGGAATTGGTAAGTAGTTTTAATGGTAAGCTAAAAATAGATAATCATCCTAATATAGCTTTACAATATAATGCTTTGGGTGAATACTTGCTGTTTTTAATTGATAATTTGCCTAAATATATGGGTATTGTTGATAATGGTTTACATGATTGCTATAGAGATGAAGTTAGTTCTTATAGAATAAGATTAATTAATAATAATCCTCAGATGAGAATAATCTGATATATAATGTTTAGTTATATTGCATTACCTAAATAAGTGTGATTAGTTGAATAATATTTATTCTAAATTGCAAAGGATATAAATATATGATAGAATTAAGGTGTAATTAGGTAGGTAATGGCTATGACCGATATAAAAAAGAATGAGAGATATATTCCCACTAAAAACTATGTAATTGCAATTGCAGTAATAATTGGTATTTTATTACTAGTTTGGTATTGTTTTGCTTGGTATAAAGTGTATAAAGAAGAGAAGGTTTCTACTTCTTATTTGATAAAGAGTAATGTTATTTCTAATGAAATAAAAGATTTAAATGAAATATTTGATATTTTTTCAGAAGCTCCAGATGAGTATTATGTATATGTTAGTTATACTGGTGATGAAGAAATATTTAATATGGAAAAGTCATTAGCTAAGATTATTAAGAAATATGATATTGTTGATCAATTTTATTATCTAAATGTTACTGGTATTAAAGATAATAAAGATTATGTTAATGATGTTAATAGGGCTTTAGGATTAAGAGATGAAAAAATAGTTAATATACCTACTATTATTTATTATAGGGATGGAGAAGTAGTAAAAGGTGGTATTATATCAAGAAGTGATAATAAGATGATTACAGCTGATGATTTTCAAAAATTATTAGATGCGAATAAGATAGAACAATAAAGACCATTAGGTCTTTATTTATTAGGTGATAGATATGATAAATGTTGTTTTGTTTGAGCCGGAAATACCCGGTAATTCAGGGAATATTATGAGAACCTGTGTTGCAACTAATACGAAGTTGCATTTTATTAAACCTCTAGGTTTTTCTTTAGATGAAAAGTATATAAGAAGAAGTGGTGTTAATTATATAGATTATTGTGATTATACTGTTTATGAAAACTGGGATGATTTTTATTCTCAGAATAAAGATGGAGAGTTTTATTTTTTAACAAGGTATGGTCATAAGCCCCATACTTCTTATGATTATAGTGATAGTACTAAGAATATATATTTTGTTTTTGGTAAGGAGAGTACAGGAATACCGAGAGAAATATTAAAACCTCATTTGGATAAATGTATGAGAATGCCTATGACGGATAAAGTAAGGGCTTTAAATTTATCTAATACGGTAGCTATAATGGTTTATGAGGCTTTAAGACAACAGGATTATAATGATTTGCTTCGCGATGAACCGGATGATATAGGGCATAAGGGAAATCATTTTATTGAAGATTTTGAAGGTGAATAGATATGAATTGTAAGTATTGTGGAGCGGCGTTGCCTACTAAAGGTGGAACTTGTCCTAATTGTGGAAGAATGATTCCTATGGATCAAAAGAAGATTATGCGTGAATTGTTAGACCCTAAATGGAATGAGTATCGAGATCAAAATACTGCTATGTATAAAAGTGCTAGTAACACTGATGGAGAAAATGCTAGACTTGGAAAGATGATAGCTATTATGCTTCTTGTAATGGTGGGGATAATAGTTATTGTTGTTGTTATGACAAATTAAAAGGCTTACCTTCTGGTAAGTCTTAATTTTTCCTCTTCTTCCTTGGGAATTTCATAAATAGGTATATCTTTGATAGTCATTTTTAGCCTACCTTTTGTAATTGTTCCTACATGGAGAGTATAGCCATTAGCTTTGTAAGAGTTGGTTTGCGGGGTGTATCTGAACCCTTTTCTTGGTATTTGCCCATAGTTGCCATTGATATCTCTAATAACAATTAGTTTTGGGCTAATGAAAGTTATTATAATTTTTGTTAGATTTTTTCTTTTATCTTCTCCCTTTTCCCAGCGCTTTTGATAACTAGTGTTTTCTATTATTCTTGCTAATTTGTCATGATTTGATAACTTTTCACACATTTTAACCATTTCTTCTAGTTTTATTCCTTGTTGTTTCGTGAAATCCAACTCATTTTGTTCTTGTATTATAGTGTGTAATAATAAATCGCCAAATCTTCTAACTGGAGAGGTCCATTTTGTGTAATTATCTAATCCCATTATGAAGTGTCCTTGGCTTTCTGGTGAATAGAAGGACTGAGTGACATGTTGAAGTATTATATAAGCGGCCTTATCTTTCGTTTTTTTATCCTTTATTTGGCGAAGTATACCTTTTATTTGCATGGTTGGCTCTATGTTCCTGTTTGTATTAACGTGAATTCCGTGATTATTTAATTCTTGGATGATGATATTCATTTCTTCTTTTGAAGGAGCTTTATTATTTCTATATGGAGCCGGTAATTGAACAAAGTAGGGAATCATACTATTGGCAAGAATCATAATTGCTTGAACCATATCTTGACTTTTTCCTCTTTTTCGTTTTTTAATTCTAACTATTTCTCCTAGTTCATTTTCAATGTATTCGTCTTGTTGAATTGGAAATGCTATATAACCATTTCTTTCTAGTTCTTTCATATATTTACTGGCAATGTTTTGAATAGTTATTATATCATCTTTTAAATCTTCGTAACCAGGTGGGGTGATTCCTGTTTCAAGTATTTTGTTTACATCATCGTATGTGCAATTCTTTTTTGTTTTTATAATACTTGGTTTCAAGTCAAAACCCACAATATTATAGTTTTCGTCAAATTGTACCATTAGTGTTTGGGCTAATCTGGTTTTTCCTTCGTCTAATGAGCCTACTCTTGATAATAGTTGAGGAGGAAGCAATGGTTCTACATTATCGGCCGTATAAACGGACTCGCTTTTTTCTTTGGCATCTTTCCATAATGCGGTTCCAGGTTTTACCCATGGTGTGATATCAACTATATTTATATGGAGTATTATCTGCCCATTTTGAAGTCTGGTTATGAAAAATGAATCGTCTCTTACTTTATTTGTTGGAGAATCGATTGTTATAGTTGGATATGATCTTAAATCCAAACGCCCCTGCAATTCTTTTTCAGTTATGCAAGCCTTTTTAGCCTCTTCTATTGATTCATCAGAAAATCCTGTTTTTAAATTGAATTTTGCTAAAAATGATTTGTGTTCTATCTGTGGACTTTTTTTATTGCCTAAATATTCTAAAACTTTTCCTTCGTATACGTTATGAGTAGGTCGGATTCCTATTTGTACTTTCAAACGATCTCTATGGTTGTATTTTTTTAAAGCGTTGTTTGATATTTTTATAATACAAGGAGGATCATTGTATATATCGATAAGACTTTTTTCCCCTTCTATTTCTTGGACCTCACAGATAACTATTCCATCATATCTTTTAACTATTTTTTCTAATGTTGCGACAGGTCTTCCGTTATCCAGCTTTCCGGTTGGTTTAGCTATGATTGTATCTCTATTTAATAATCCTGAATCGTAGCGAAATTCTATTTGATAACGAATTCCGTTGTAGTTCATATAATATTTATTATTGGTGGCTTTTATTTGGCCGAATATTAAATTGGATGGGAACTCTTTTATAACTCCGTTTTTATCTATATATATTTTCCCTTCTTCTTCCAATATTTTTAAAGCTGTATTCATTTCTTTGGGTTGAATCCCTAGCTCTTCTATAAGAGCTGCCTTAGTATACTTTTTGTGAGTGAGAGATTCTAATATTAGTTCTGTTAGTCTTTTCATAGTTTTTTTCTCTCCTTATTTATATGATTCATATTCATTCATGATATCGTTTATGTAGTTAATTAGTTTTAGAACTTCCGTATAGGCACCAATACTACCACCTTTGTTAGCTACTGCTATTGCTATGTAAGGATTTTTTTTGTCAAATACTATTCCTGTCTCAATAACATCTTTAGAAGCAAAACCTGTTTTAGAAGCACTTGGTTTGTTAGGAATGATTTCTTTAAAATAGTTGTATTTTCCGTTTGCTAAGATGTTCATAAAATTGATACCTTCTTGTGATTCATAACTAAATTTATATATTTCTTGCCAGATTAAAGCTGAACTTCTAGCACTTGTAAAACTCCATATATTATTTGGTGCTAGATATAAGTATTTAGTCCCGAGATTTCTTAGCATTTCGTTGTAGCCGCTTACTCCAAATTCTTTATGTAACATGTTGTGAGCTATATTATCGGATTCCTGAAGAGAATACTTTATAAGATCTTCAACGGTGTAATCTGTGCCTTCGTCACTATTTTTTATAATGCCTGTTCCAGTTTTGTAATCAGAGTTGGTGTAGGTGATAGTTTTATTTTTATCAATGGTACCATTAGCAATTTCTTTATATAAATATAAGGCATATGGCGCTTTAATTGAACTAGCAGTTTCAAATTGTTTATCTACATTATAACCAATAGTCATTCCATCTTTTAAACTGATTATATAAAAGGAAACAGGTGCTTTGTATTCGCTAATATCATCTTTGATTGTAGTGAGTAGTTTTTCGCTTATTTTATAATTAGAATCTAATACTGTTATATCGTTACCATATATTTTGGAATTTAAATCAATGGGATGAAAATCATTATCTACGTAATCTGAAACATCAAATAAGGAATCGTTATATATATTAGTTATTTTGGTAGTTTTTTCGTTGATAGCATAAGAAGTGTTATTATTAGAAGAGGTACATACTATAACGGTTATTAAGCAAATAAGTAAATTTATAGTAGTAAATAAAAATAGATTAGTATTCTTCATGCTATCATCCTCTCTATATAATATTATAATATTTTAGGTTATTTAACAATACGAAAAGTAGTACTTTTATATTCTATTTTTTTAATAATTATGATATTATGAGATAGGATATATACGAGTAATAAGAAAGGGTTTATCACATGGAAGAAATCAATTTAAAAGAGTTGTTTACGTATTTTAAAAATAGAATATTTGTAATGTTAATAATAGTATTGGTAGTATTATTACTAGGATCTGTGTATTCATTTTTTTTAAAGGTGCCTGTTTATGAAAGTACGTCTAGTATTGTTTTGGTTAGTGATGAAGGTCAAGCAGGTGGAAATGGAAATGGTTATTCTCAAACTGATGTACAGCTTAACAAAGGTTTAGTTAGTACCTATAGTGAAATTGTTAAATCTAGAAGAATTGCTGAAGCAGTAATAAAGAATTTGTCATTGGATTATACAGTTGATGAGTTATTAGATGAAGTTAAAGTTACTAATTCTGATAATACGGAGATTATAAAAATAAGAGTAATTGATAAAGATAAAGGATTGGCTGCAGAAATTGCTAATGAAATAGTTAAGGTGTTTAGCGAAGAGATAAAATCTATTTATAAATTACAAAATGTTTCGGTAGTAGATGTAGCTGAAGAAGCTGCTGAACCATATAATATTAATTATTTAAAAGAGTTTGCTATTTATCTTTTAGTTGGTATTATATTGGCTGGTGCTATAATATTTATTATATATTATTTTGATACAACTATTAAGTCTCCTGAAGAAATCGAAAATGGTTTAGGATTGCCGGTATTTGGTGTTGTTCCGGAAGTTAAAAGAAAGCATAAGTAGGTGAAAAGATGGAAAATAATACAGATTTATTGATTACGATTAATCCTAAGTCGATGTTTAGTGAATCGATTAAAAATATTAGGACTAATCTACAGTTTTCTGCTGTTGATAAGGAGCTTAAGGTTATACTAAATACTTCACCTGAGGCTGGAGATGGAAAAAGCTTTATTTCAGCAAATTTAGCAGCTGCTTATGCCCAGGAAGGTAAAAAGGTATTAATAATTGATTGTGATTTGCGAAGAGGAAGAGAACATACCATTTTTGGAGTGGATAACCCTGCTGATGGAGGGTATTCTAATTTGATACTAAATTATAAAGAAGAGATAAAACTGAGCAGATATATTGTTGCAACAAAAATGAAAAATATTGATTTAATACCTACTGGGCCAACCCCACCTAATCCAATAGAATTATTATCCTCACATAGTAATGAGAAATTGATTGCTAGTTTAAAAAAGCTTTATGATATTATCATACTTGATTGTCCACCGGTATTAGGGATAAGTGATACATCAGTATTATTAAAATATAGTGATGCTAACCTGGTTATAGTATCTAGTGGGAGAACGCAGTTTGAATTGTTGGAAAGAACAAAGAAGGCTTTTGAAACTGCGAATAGTAAAATAACTGGAATTGTTATAAATAAAGCTAATGTTAAGAAGAATGGCTATTATTCGTATTATACAAATGACTATTATACAATTGACAGTAAATAGTTACTGGTGAGAATAATACCTTAATTGGTATTATTCTCCTTGATTTAACTGATTTTTATGGTATAATTAAATCGTTCTTGGTCCGTTGGTGAAGTGGTTAACACATAACCCTCTCAAGGTTACATTCATGGGTTCAAATCCCATACGGATCACCAAGTTTAAAAAAAGACGATTTAATCGTCTTTTATTATTGAAGGAGAGATGAAAATGGCGAAAACAAAAAAAGAAAATTTGGAGGAGAATAGCAGAATTGGCTCTTGGGCGAATGGACTAAGAATAGTATGTAATATACTAAAAGTATTTGATATCATAGGAATAGTTTGTTTGGCATTAGTATTAGTGTTTACACCTAAGATGTTGAGAGAGATTAAAATTGATGATGAAAGAATAATTATTTTTAATCAAAAAATAGAGTATTCTTTTAAAGATGTTGATTTCTTGGTTTATAAAATAGACAATGGTAAAGAGAAAAGAATTAATACTAAAGACGTTTACAAGTATTTAAACCTAATGGATCTTGGCAAAACAAATATGAATAAGCTTAGAAATGTAATTATGGTAGATTTGGTATTTGCAATTATATTGTGTGTTATGGAATATTGGATTATTAATACCTTATCTATATTGTTAAAAAGGACTAGAGATGAAAACGTGGCTTTTGTTTTTGGTGGTCATCAGTTATTAAGTAATATTGTATGGGTTGCTTTAGCGATGGAAGTTGTTAAAATTGTGATGAGTGTTTTCACATCTATTGCGATTCCAGCATCTGAAAAAATAACTGCTAATATTAATATTAATCTAGAGTTTATTTTAGGTTTGTGTGTTGTATTCTTTGTTTCTTTATTATATAAACGTGGTGAAGAATTACAGAATAGATAGAAAAGGTGATACTATGACTAAAAGAGTAGTTGTAGGTTTAAGCGGCGGAGTTGATTCTTCCGCCGCTATTATTAAATTACAAGAAATGGGTTATGAGGTAGTCGGAGTAACATTTAGATTTATTGATGATTTTGATAGTACTGATGCTATAGATGTAGCTAATAAACTGGGGATTGAACATTATGTAATAGATTATCGTAAAGAGTTCAAAACAGAAGTTGTTGATAAGTTTTTGAATGATTATAAAAATGGTTTAACTCCAAATCCTTGTGTACATTGTAATAGATATTGTAAATTCAATTATTTATTTGAATGTATGAAAAAATATAATTGTGATTATGTAGCTACTGGTCATTATGCTAATATACGTGATGGTAAAATATATAAGAGTTTTGATTTAGATAAAGATCAGTCGTATTTTTTATATAATTTACCGAAGAATATGATGGGTAATATTCTGTTTCCTCTAGAAGGGTTAACTAAAGAGGAAGTTAGAAGTATAGCTTTAAAGTCTGGGTTAGATAATTATAGTAAAAAAGATTCGTTTGATGTGTGCTTTATTAATACTGATTTTAGGGATTATATTAGCAATAATATTAGACAAAGAATTGGTGATGTTATTAATATACAAACTGGAGAAAAAGTTGGTAAACATAAAGGTTTAGCTTTTTATACAATAGGTCAAAGAAAAGGATTGGATATAGGAGGAACAAAAGACAGAATGTTTGTTGTTGGAAAAGATGTTGAAAAAAACATTTTGTATATTTGTTTGGGAGAAGATAGTTCTTATTTAGAATCTGATTCTTGTATAATAGGTGATGTTAATCTTTTAACTGATGATATTATTAATGAATGTAATGCTAAGTTTAGGTATAGAATGTCCGATGTGCCGGTAGAGTTGGAATATCTTGATAATGGGGAGATTATTGTTAAATATGATGGTGTTAAAAGAGTTACTCCAGGGCAAGCTTGTGTATTATATAAAGACGATCAATGTCTTGGTGGGGGAATAATAAAAGAAGTAAGAAAAAATAATAAAAAATTGTGGTATATTTAAGGTATAATAAATATGGTAGGTGTTTATAAGATGAGCATAGAAAACTTAGAAGAATTAAGAAAGACGACTATAAAGAAATGTAATAAAAATAATTTAGTGTTTTTACTAATTTTTCTAGTTATTGTAGGAGTATTTTTTTTAATATTTAAAACTATTAGTGTTCATTTTATTTTTATTGCTTTTATAGTATATATTCCATTTGGAATTATGAATGAGAAAGTTAAAAGTGAGTATAAAAATTCTTTTATGCGTTCTTTATTGCCAATTGCAGTAAAAAATTTATTAACTGATGTACAAGTAGATGTTAATAGTGGGATTCCTTCTTATGTTGTAGATTCCACTCACTCTATGTCGACAGGTGATAGGTATAATTCTTCAAATTTTGTTTCTGGGAAATATAAAGATATTAAGGTTATGATGAGTGATGTGCATATACAAGATGAGCATGAAGATAGTGATGGACATACTTCTTATGTTACGATATTTTTGGGACAATGGATGATATTTGATTTTAATAAGTATTTTAAATCTAATGTTCAAGTGTGGGAGAAAAAAGTATTTGGTGGAATTTCTAGAAGATGGAAGAGCGGCTTAAAAAAAGTAGAATTAGAGGATATTAGTTTTAATAAAAAGTTTAAAGTATTATCAGAAAACGAATTAGAGGCTTTTTATATTATTACCCCTAAATTAATGGAGAGAATTACTGCCGTAGAAGCGGCTATTAATGGTACATTAATGATGGTTTTTAATAATAATCAGTTACATGTTGCTGTTTATAATAATAAAACTACTTTTAATATAAATATTCATAAACGTATTAATTTTGAAGAATTTGCTAGGGAATCTATAAAAGACCTGGATGCGATTATTAAGTTTGTTGATATATTAGAATTGGATAATGATTTGTTTAAAGCTGGAGATGTTAATAAAATGGAGGAACCCGTAGTAGGGGATGTTGCTGAAGCAGCTATTACTTCTTCTAATCAAGGTATTGTTGCGGCCAATACTAAAACTTTAGATTCATCGGTTCAAAAAAATAGTTCAATAGAAAATGTAGATGCGGTTACATATTTTAATAATTTAAACAAGTGATTTATGATATAATAAGTATGAAAGTAGGGAGGAGGTAAAAATATGAATCCTTGGATAATTGTTGGTATAGTTGTAGTTGTAATATTGCTGATAGCTTATATTTCTATTAGGAATAATATAAGTAGAACACAAATAAAAATTGACGAAGCTTCTGCGGGAATTGATGTTGCTTTACAGAAGAGATATGATGTATTAACTAAAATGTTAGATGTTGTAAAAGCTTATACTAAATATGAAAAAGAAACTATTCTGGATGTAATTAAAGTAAGAAAAGGTATGAGCATGGATGAGAAGGCTGATGCTGATAAGAAGATGAATGAAGAATTCTCAAAAATCTCAGTTGTAGCTGAAAATTATCCGGAACTTAGAAGTTCTGATAATTATAAGACTTTACAACAAGCTATAGCTGATACAGAAGAACACTTACAAGCTGCTAGAAGAATGTTTAATTCTAATGTTTCTAGACTAAATCAGCTGTTAGTTACTTTTCCATCAAGTGTAGTAGCTTCATCTATGGGAGTAACAAAGAAAGCTTTCTATGAAGTAGAAGAAGCAAAGAAAGAAGATGTAAAAATGGATTTTGAATAAAATCCTTTTTTATTGTTGAAGTTTTGTGATAAGACGTCTGTATTTATATTTGGTGGTTTTGCTAGTTAGTTATTGTTGAATCAATGTTTTTAAAACGTTAAAAGATTTGACAATATAATAACTTGTGTTATAATTTTTGTACAAACGAGGAAGAAGAATAGTAGTACTGATTGTGTTTTATAGAGAGTTCTTGGTTGGTGGAAAAGAATAGACAGATAGTATGAAGAAACTTCAGAGTTAAATAGTGTAGACAAGCTATTTCGTATTACTTACGTTACAAGTATTAAGAAGTAATTAAGGTGGTACCACGAGTAATTCGTCCTTTGGGATGGATTACTCTTTTTTTAGAAAGGATGATTGGTATGACATATAAAGAATTAGCAGATTTAATTTTTCCTAATATTACAAAAACTGTAGAGGATTACGAAAAAGAATATCCTGAAAGAGATTTACCAGAGGGAGCAAGAGTAACTAGGTATGCACCATCTCCAACGGGATTTATGCATATTGGGAATTTCTATTCTACAGTAGTTGATTATGTAATAGCGAAACATAGTAATGGGGTATTCTATTTGCGTAATGAGGATACAGATGGCGCTAGAGAAATAGAAGGAGCTATAGAGTATATTAGACATGTAATAGAGCATTATAAGCTCTATCCTGATGAATATGAGTATAAAGATACTAAAGAGACAAAAGGTAATTATGGTCCATATATACAAAGTGAAAGAAAGGATATTTATCATGCATTCATTAAGCATTTAATTAGTGAAGGCAAAGCATATCCTTGTTTCTTAACACAGGAAGAGATGGATTCGATCAGGGAAAGTCAA
>JAEEGL015849105.1_pt1 | contig 11350 bp, 8 predicted proteins | sample 9134231 | NCBI WGS metagenome assembly JAEEGL01 (sample SAMN16246548, study PRJNA631951) | gut metagenome | biome: gut microbiome; feature: rumen; material: fiber-attached | host: Bos | place: Iran: Karaj | collected 2018-10
CAACATATCTCGTCCACATGAGCACCGTCAGGACCATCGATGCAAAGTAGAGCACCGTATCGGCATATGCCAGTGCGACCAAACCCGATTCATACAATATCCCCCAGAAAATATCCGCAATGAAATACAAGATCGCAGACATCAGGAACGATCTGTATTTACGTCTCAGTTCCACATAATCCGTATTCGTTGTTCTTTTCAGCATGTCGAAATTGATGATCACATGGATCACCAAAGCAAGCATTCCGAAACTGGAGTAAAACATCGGTGCAGTCTTTCCTTTCCTTTAGTCGGTTCTTAAGGATATCCACTCTTTGTAGCCCGCAGGGATCGCGGTGTATTGCAGAAGGTATCCGTTCTCCTGTACTTCAAGCACTTTACAGTACAGATCTCCTCCCGCCTCTATGACGATATTGTCCAGTATCTCAAGCTGCGTATCCGTCGAAAAGAGTGCCCGGTCATCGGTAACTGCCTTTATACCGCCGAAATACGCTTCATCAAGTTTATGCTTTCCTTCAAGGCGGTAGAAACAAACGGCAACGGGCTTAGACAGCGGCACCGGTTTCTTGCTCTCATTTCTGACATACAGATCATACGGTTTACCTATACCCGTGACCTGCCACAGCAGAAGTTCGTTTGCGGCACCTTTTGGATATACAGTCATCTCTTTTGCAATCTCGAGTTCCGCTTCAACGGCCCCCTTCGTTGCCTGCGGTATGAGGATCTGTCCTCCGATCGAGTAGCTCTCTATACGTCCGCACAGATTGACTGCGGGTCCTGCGACTCCGTATTTTGTCCTCTTTTCCGAGCCTATGTTACCGACTATCACTTCGCCGGTGTTGATACCGATACCCATCTCAAGCGGCGGGTATCCTCTTTCCTCATTCCATTTGTTGACTTCGTTCATCTTCGACTGCATCTCGACTGCCGCAGCAACGGCTCTTGTCGCATGGTCATCGTAAAAATCGGGGGCTCCGTATATCGCAAGAATCCCATCTCCGATAAATTCTATTATAGTACCGCCGTTCTTCTGGATCGGCTCTGTCATCGCCTCAAGATAATGATTGAGAAGTGCGATGAGATGTTCGGCTTCCATACGCTCCGAAAGTGCCGTGAAGCCTCTCAGATCGCTCATCATTATCGTGAGTGTACGTTTCTCTCCGCCGAGCTTTAAGCCGTCCGGTGTATCAAGGAGTTTCTTGACGATATCATCGGACAGGAATCTTCCGAACGTCTCGGACAGAAGTTTATTTCTAAGCTCAAGTTTATCGTTGAGCGCCTGTATCTTGTTCATCGACTTGACTGCATCACGCAGTTCCATCATCTCGCTGACGTCCGAGAACACGGCGATGATACCCTTTCGCTCTTCACCGTCAACGTAGAACGATGTCATCATACGAAGTGTCTGTACCTTATCCCCATTCGTATATGTCACGATCGTGTCATGCTTTTTTTCCCTGTCATAGATACTGTCGATGACAGCCTGGGAGAACTCATCATTCTCGGGCTTGCCGAAAAAGAGCGAAGCAAAGCTCTGCCCCACCATCTCTTCCTGAGGTATTCCGAGGATCGTTGAAGCGGTGGTATTCGTGTAGAGAATATAACCGCTGAATCCGATGAGCATTATACCCTCGGAAATATCGGTAAGTATCCGCTGTCTTATGACTTCGATCGATTCATCACTGTCTATTTTCACCTTGTGTCAGTCTCCTAACCCGAAGTAATTGTTGTCTTTTAAAAACCTGACCGCACGCCCCGTTGTTACGATACCGTTTGTCTCTATCGTAATATGCGTATCCCTGTTAAGCTGTTTCCACAGACGGTCTGCTTCATCCCAGTCAACCGTGCCTTCACCCAGAGGAAGGTGATCATCATATACACCGCCGTTGTCCGACAGATGCAGATAAACGATCCATTCGCCGAGATCTTCAAACCACTGTGAGATCTTTTGCTGTGAGTAATTGGCATGTCCTATATCAAGGCACACTCCGATGCGTTTGTCGGTGCATCGCCGCATAAGGGACTTTATCGGTCCCGCATCGATATCGGGGCTGTTCTCTATGAGGATATTAAGGTCGTACTTATCCGCGAGCTCCTCGAAGAAGTCTGCGCATCTTTTGCCCCATACATCCAGATAAACCCCTCTCAAAAAAGGAAAGCAGCTGGAATGAAACACCACATTCTTCGCCCCGATGGCGAGTGCCGTCTCACAGCTGCTCCTGCATTTGTTTTGTGAAAGCGCGCGGAAATCGGGATCACCGCTTGCAGGGTTCACATCGATGAAAAAACCGTGTATCGACGTCGTCCTGCCGCAGGACCTGTACCACTCCAGATATTCTTCAAACAGCCCGCTCTCGATAAGAGCAGGCTGTGTTGAAAAATCCAATGCCTCATACGTGAGGCCTTCTTTGTCCGCAAGTACTTCCCACTCTTCGCGAAAATCATACCGCGGCTGAACCTGTAAAACGGTCCGGTGTTTGTCAGTCATATAACTTCTCGATAAAGCCCTTTACTTCATCACCTACAGCACCCTTTTCATCAACGCTGTAAAGGATCTTGCAGGCTCCCATATACTCTTTGGTAAGCTTTCTGAGTCTGTATGATACATGCTCAAGGATCATCTCAACCTTAGGAGGGTTCTGTGAGAAGAGGTTCTTAAGATCAGCGGGTGTGATGATCTCAAGTGTCGTGTCATCATCAAGAACAACAGCGGTTCCGCTTCTCTTAACATTATCTATCATTCCGAGTTCACCGAAGAACTGGTCTGTGGAAAGCTTAGTCAACAGTTTCTCTTCGGGTGTTCCGTAGTTATTGTAAATACCTATCGTTCCGAAATGGATGTCGTACATGCAATCGCCCGTCTCACCTTCCTTGAAGATAACGGTACCCTTCTTGTATGTCTCAACCTTCGTCTTGAATCCGTCCGAATGTCCGCTCTGTGAAAGCTTGCGAAGTGATTCCTGGCTGATCGAATCAGCTGCTTTCGTTCTCTTATATACACCTGCAAACTTCTTGATCTTATCAACAAGTCCGGTTCTCTTCTCTGCGCCGTCTTCTCCGCTAAGCTCCTTGATCGTATCGCAAACTTCGGCATAATCATTCGTAAGGTCACGAAGACGTCCGCCGAGGCTCTTCATGATATCCATGATACGATCGGGATCGTTCTTGAAGTAATCACCGATCTCACCGCAACCGATCTCAAGTACCTTAACATCATCCTGTGCGACAGCTGTTGCGCTTCTGGGATAAGCTTCTATAGCAGCCATCTCGCCGAAGAACTTGCCTTTGCCAAGTTCAACGAGAAGCTTCTGGTCGCTCTCTCCGTATCCCGCAAAGATAGCAACGGAACCGTCATTTATCTGATACAGGGTGTCACCCGTATCACCCTCGCGGAAAATAATGTCACCCTTTTTAAACTGTTTCTCTGTCATTGACTGTATACCCACCTTTCCATAAAGAGTAAAGAATTGTCATATCAAGGATTTTACCATATTTTTTTGGTGTCTGCAATTTTGAAAACCCTACTTTTAAAGGAAATTCTTACAAAAGGTCGGCGATCTCGTAAATGAGTTTCTCGGAAGCTTCCCATCCGAGGCACGGATCAGTTATGGATTTACCGTAGCAGCCGCCTCCGGGCTCCTGTGCACCGTCCTCTATATAGCTTTCTATCATGAATCCTTTGAGTATCTTTGCGATACGCTCATCGTGTCTTGCCGAATGGAGCACTTCCTTGATTATCCTTCGCTGCTCGAACGGATTCTTGTTGGAGTTGCAATGGTTCGTATCCACGATAAGTCCGGGATTAAGAAGCTCCATCTCATCATATATGTCGCACAGTCTCACAAGATCCTCGTAATGGTAGTTCGGCTTCATGGATCCGTGCTGGTCCGTGTAACCGCGCAGTATCGCATGGGTGTGCCTGTTTCCGTCGGAGTGGACCTGCCATCCGCGGTAAATGAAAGTGTGTCCGTTCTGGGCCGCGCTGATGGCGTTCATCATCACGCGATAATCGCCGGAGGTGGGATTTTTCATTCCCACAGGAACGCTTATGCCGCTCGATGTCAGCCTGTGCTGCTGGTCCTCGACCGATCTGGCGCCGACAGCGACATATACGAGCAGGTCGTCAAGATAGGCGTAATTTTCCGTATAGAGCATTTCATCGGCGCACGCAAACCCCGTTTCCATCACTGCACGCATATGCATATGCCTTGTGGCCTCGATCCCTTTGAAGAGGTTTGGCTTTTCGGTAGGATCCGGCTGGTGAAGCATCCCTTTATATCCTTCAGCCGTAGTCCTCGGCTTGTTCGTGTATATCCTCGGAACTATGAATATCTTATCCTTGACCTTCTCCTGGACGGGAGCAAGCCGTCCGATATAGTCCATTACGGAATCCTCGTTATCGGCCGAACACGGGCCTATTATAAGGATGAGTCTGTCGCGTCTTCCTTCAAATATGGATATAAGTTCCGCCTTCTTTTGCTGTACCGTCTCGTTCATCTTGGCAGTCAGGGGATACATCTCCTTAAGTTCCGCCGGTATCGCAAGCTGCCTCTCATACATCATTCCCATCTTTTTTCTCCTTTTCTAGTGCTTTGACACTGCTACAAATCTCGTTTCGTTATCGTCCCGCTCGTTTATGTGTTCATCCAAAACCTTCAGTCCGTATATCGCTGCCACCTCAAGGCTTGCGATGGCGGCCACGGACAGGTCCTGCATCCTCGTGACCTCCCTTGCGGCCAGTGCCGTGTTTGCCGCCTCGATGGTCTCGTATCCGTGATCTCTTATATAACCGTCGCACTGCTCGAGTGCCTTTATCTGACTGATGACCTTTTTGATGTCGCCGATCCTGCTGCCACGGACGCCGAGAAGGTTCTGTACTATCGGAAGCGTGTACTCATCATCAACCTGAAGATCACCCCTTGCCAGAAGATCGGCCACTTCCGCTACCGGTCCCGCATAACTGTTCTCGACCGGAAGTACGGCAACGTCGCACTCCCCGGATACGACGGCTTCGTATGCTTTTGTAAAACTTTCGAAGGATACGTGTATCGCATCGGGAAACATCCGTCTTGCGACAACGTGTGCAAATGCTCCTTCTATTCCGCTGTATGCAACTTTTTCCATGATCTCCTCCCTCTTAGCGGGCCCCTTCTTTGCATTAAAAAAGGCGGCCCGGATTGTTCCTGACCGCCTGTAAGTTCAACTCATGATCTTTCAAACATCACAAATTACCCTTACATCGGTCCGAGGTAAAGGTAAAGGCAAAAAATGATGCTGTTGAAAGTAATGCTCTGTTCATGATAACTCCAAAACTCTTTTTTGACAGAATACCCGCTCATCGCCTTTCTGTCAACACTTTTCTGAACTTTCTCGGTTGAATTTGGGCTATGAGTTATTGTATCATATGAAATATGAACGCAAACGGTATAGCCCCCAAACGCCATAGTTTCGATACGGTCATAAAGATCTGTATCGGACTTTGTGTGCTTTTTACCGTAATCTTGTACATTTACGGACAGTTCTTTGTAGAAAACGATTCCCTTTACGCAAATGAAAGCGAGCCATACGATGCCGTCTGGTCCTATACGGGTCCCGACGGTGTTACAAAGCAATACCGTACCGGTGACGGATTCAGTGTAAAAGATGTCAACGACGTCATAATGACAACTACGCTTCCCGACAGCATCGCTGACGGAAGCTGCCTGTTCATACTGACGGGAAAAGATCTTGAAGCCTATATCGACGGTGAAGTCCGTAACAGTTATAAACTCAGTTATTCAGTCTTCGGCAGAAACGTCAAAGGCGTCTGGGTTCCGATCACGCTCAGGAAAACCGATGCGGGAAAAGAGCTGACCATTGTACGTCCCAACTACTGGCTCGATGAATTCAACATCGGAAAAGTATATATCGGAAACCGTCTCGGATTTGCAATGAGTCTTATCCATGACAATATCTCGATCCTGTTCCTCGCTTTTGCGATCGTCGTTTTCGGTTCCGTCATAACACTCGTATGCCTGGCATACAGGATAAAAGGCCGGCGCGCTTTTCCGCTTTGGTATTTAAGCCTCGGAGTCCTTGCGGGTACCATATGGCTTTTGATGGATAACTATACATACCCTCTGTTTTTCCAGAATTATTTCATAGACGGTATCACTTCATTCCTGGTCATCATGCTTTTGCCGTTCCCGTTTGCCGCATATGTGAACACCGTTTTGGAAAAGCGCTACAACACGATCTATTATGTACTGAGCGTTCTTCTGATAATCAATTTTGTCGCGCTGAGTATCCTGGACTTTGCCGGCATCGCGGACTTCAACGATACGATGCTGATCAGCAACATCCTTATGGGTATCGTTGCCCTGTACTGCTTCGGCGTTCTGATCTATGACAGATTTGCCAAAGGAAACAGGAAAAACACTCTTGTCTCCATCGGATTCAGTATATTTGCCTTTCTTGCGATGGCGGAGATAGTTCATCTGAATCTCCCCATTCACACAAATGACGGAGCGTTTGTTGCCGCCGGACTGCTGATCCTTCTCATATTTGCGGTTGCTCATGAGATATTGCGCATAAGTGAGATGCGGGCAGAAACGATAGAAGCTCACAAAGCCAATCAGGCAAAGACAACGTTTTTGGCCAACATGAGCCACGAGATCCGCACGCCCATAAATGCGATCCTCGGTATGGACGAGCTTATTCTTCGTGAAGATACCGATCCCAAAGTCAGGGAATACGCTTCAAACATTAAGAGTGCCGGAACCGCGCTTCTCGAGATAATAAGTGATGTGCTTGATTTTTCCAAGATAGAACAAGGCAAGATGGAGATCGTCGATGACGAATACGACAGCCGCATCCTGATCAACAACATCATCACGATGATCGAAGTCAAAGCGGCGGAAAAGGGGCTTAATCTTGTAAAGGATATTTCAAAGGATCTTCCGTCAAAGATGATAGGAGACGAAAAATGTCTGCGCGAGGTCATGATCAACCTTCTCGGAAACGCCGTAAAATACACTCCGAAAGGAAGCGTTACTTTTACCGTCAGGGGCGAGAATGTCGATGATGCTCATACCCTCCTGTTCATTTCGGTAAAAGATACGGGCATAGGAATAAAGGAAAGCGACCAAAGCAAGCTCTTCAAGGAGTTTGAACGTCTTGATCACAATAAGACCAAGTCCATCGAAGGGACCGGGCTCGGCCTTGCGATCGCCGCAAATCTGATAAGACTGATGGGTGGAACAATTGAATGTGAGAGCACATACGGAGTGGGTACGGAATTCATCGTCAGGATCCCGCAGACCGTAACCGATCCGGCACCCATCGGAGATATCGGTTCTGCCTCATCACCTGCGGCAGCGAAAACATCGGATGAAAATCTTGCGGATCTTGCCGGCATAAATGTTCTTGTCGTTGATGACAGCATCATGAACATTAAAGTCGCTTCGGGTCTTCTCGGAGTACTCAAAGCAACTGTTGTAACATGCAAGAGCGGCGCGGAAATGCTCGATCTGATAACGAAAGAGAAATACGACATCATCCTTCTCGATCATATGATGCCCGGGATGGACGGTATAGAAACCCTTGAAAAATCACGGGGCACAGAGGGCAATCTCAACTCCGGCACACCTTATATCGCACTGACTGCAAATGCCATAGCAGGTGCCAGGGAAATGTATCTTGAAAACGGCTTTTCGGACTATCTGAGCAAGCCGATGAAGATCGAAGAACTCTCGGCGGTGATCAGTGCGAATCTGCATAGCGCTTCCTGATCCGGATAAGCTTACGGCAATTCAGGAAGAATCTGAGTGACTCGTCTATCACGACAACTATGAATATCTCAAGTATTCCCATATGGAAAACCATGACGGCAACCGAACTTGCCGCTATAACAAAGACCGTTCCGAAAAGCTGGGTCTTGAGCATCCATGAAGGTTCTCCGTATCCTTTGATACCGGAGCCGTAAATGATGTTTCCGCTCTTCGGGAACAGATCTATACCGACAATGAAAAGGTACAGGATCGCCGCGCCAAGAACCTCTTCATCCTTTGTAAACATACCGAGTATCTGTCTCGGGAACAACAGGAACAGGACCAGGTTGAACGCGCATATCGCCCAACTGAGAGCAGCTGAACACATAACGACATCCCACACACCTCTTACATTCTTTTTCCCGGTTTCAAATCCGGAAAGCGTGAGTGTTGCCGTACCTATCGATCCGACGAGCACAACGGCGATCAGCTCCACCCCGAACACTATCGAATGTATACCCGCAGCTTCGACCGAGACTTTGTTGAGCATCGCAAGAAGATAAAGGTTTCCCAGATTCCATGCGAAGTCTTCGCATGCTGCAGGTGCGCCGAATCTGACCGTCTCGATATAAGGCCGAAACCTTGCCCTGAGTATATTTGCAAATTGAGGCCGCAGCACAAGATCCTTTGCCGTCAGCACGTATATAAGAACTATGAGATCTCCCAAAAACTCGGCTATCGTTGTCGCAAGCGCCGCTCCCTTGACGCCCATTGCGGGAAATCCGAAATGGCCGAAGATCATCGCGTAATCGAGTACGACGTTCGTCAAAGACCTCGACACTCCGTACCAGATCATTATCCGGGTCTTCTGGCTGACTTCGAGCATACAACTGACTGATGCACCTATGCCGGTCAGTATGAAGATCGGTGCAAAATAGCGTGCGTAATCGATACTCATCCCGATTATGCTCTCATCAACACCCATCAGATGAAACGCCACCTGAGGACATAAAAGCCAGAAGAGGAAAAGTATTACCCCGATCACGTTATTGTATTTGAACACCGCTGCGAGCAGACCTCCCGCCCTGTCCATATCGTTTGCGCCGTATGCCTGACTTACAAGTATCGTCGCACCCGTAGTAAGAGCAAAGATGGTGCTCGCCGTAGTCCACATTGGAGTACTGGCATTTCCGACGGCACTCATGCTGTCGAGTGAGAGCCGGCCGATAAAGATACGGTCTATGAGCATCTGCAGTTGTGATATAAGATTCGACAGCATTATGGGAACTGCTATCGCAAGTATTTTACCAAGATGTTTCTTCATATCTGAATTTATGTGTTTTCTTCTTTCTTCAGGGCCCGTTTATCCTTATACATCTCTCTGTCGGCCCGGTCGAATATCTCCGATACCAGACTGTCTGTCTCGGGAATATACTCGGCGATTCCGGAAGCAAGGATCGGACCCGATCCGGATCTTAAGTTATCACGGACCATGTTTTTCAATTTGTCCATCAGATCCGCTCTGTTTGAATAATCGTTGCCGCGCAGGAATACGACGAACTCGTCGCCTCCCACTCTGAATACCGGGCTGTGGTCGAAGATCTCACACAGAAGCATAGCCGATTCTTTGATATACTCATCGCCTGCCACATGCCCTTCGGAATCATTTACCTTTTTCAGATTGTTTGCATCACATATGACAATAGCAAACGGCAGGTAGTCCATTCCGTTGTCGATGTTTGACTGTACCGATTTCTCCAGCTCCTTGTATGCGGTCTTGTTCTTTACTCCGGTCAGTTCATCTCGTCTTGCAAGCTCTTTCTCCGTGTTCAGGGCTTTGAGATGCTGTTTTTCCTTTTTGACCTCGTCATCTATGTTTTCCAAACCGATAATAAAATGAGTACCGTCGCCTGTCTTTCTGGCACTCAGTCTCACGTAATGTGTTCTTCTGCCTGCCATGATACGGTAATCGATGCTGCATTCCTTGCTGTTCTTAAGTGCACCGATCATATGATCCCTGTTAAGGAAATCAAGCACCATATCACGGTCATTTTTATGAACGATCATCGGGACATCCTTTGTGACGTCCTCATAAAAATCGTCACCTGATTTTTTCATGTCCAGTTTACCGTATATGTTCTTACATTCGAAACTTACAAAGCTTGCATCTTCGGCATCCACATAATATATAACGTCATAATTGGAAGCCAGGCTTTCGGCGATCCGGCTGAACGTGATATGCTTTTTCTGGTTTTCCCGGCGCAATGATTCTTCCGTGATCTCATCATCAATGTCTTTCTCATATAAGACAATGTGTCTGTCATCATTTGCATGCATGACCGTGAATCTGAAATACCTCGGCGCTCCGCCCAGCATGATCCTGTATTTATAGGAGTACGATTTTCTTCCTTCCAGGTTCTTGATCATCGTCTCTTTTTTATAGAGACTCTTGGCGAATTCCCTGTCATCCGGATGAACATATCTGTCGACATTCGCTTCTGTCTCGGCGTAAAAATCACGACCTTCAACCGGAACATTCATCGATTCATATTCCTCGCTCTTGGAAAATTCCCGGTATTCTCCCGTCTCTTTGTTGATGTAGTACATCGCTTCATAGTCTTCAGCAAGGCCTGTTGCAATGTGGTCATATATCTCTTTTTCCTTCTTCTCGTCAGCCTCGACGAATGAATGGATCACAAATATCCCGATCAAAAGACCCATTGCATAAAACGGGTATCTCGGATCGAGTATCTGCAGTATCAGGAACAATTCCATAACAAGGCACGTAAGTCCGACCGCGGAGTAGCGGATCTTCTCTCCTCCGATCGATCTGCGCGCTATATAAAGCATATATGTTGATGTCACCATATAAAGGGCAATCTGCAGAACAAACGCGATATGCCTGCCGGGCTCCGTAATGTATTCGTGTTGTGCATTAAACGAAAAGATGAAGGGGTAAAAAATATTAACGATCAGATATATGAGCGCAAGCGAGAACATGATCCATACAGAATACATCAGGACTTTACTCCGACGCCCCTTCTTGTCCAGATAGGCGACTATGTAGCGTATCCAGGTCAGCGTCGTAAGGAACATAAAAAGAAAATACAGGATACAGTCTATGTACAGGACCGGGAAGAGCCCATCAATATCATGATGTTCGTATAAAATTCCCCATGCTATATCCGCTATGAAATAAACGTTCGCGGCCGTAAGGAAATGGTTGTAACGCACAGCAGTCCGCTGCCCGGACTCCAGATCTTTCGACCGGATCCCCAGGTAACGGAAAGTTTCACGGTTTACTATGAGATTAAGGATTAATGCCAATATGCTTACGGTTGAATAGATCATTAAGGCAATGGTTCCTTTCTTAACTGAAGTCTGTATCCATCGCTATCTGAAGTGTATGATCGGGATACTCTTTCTGAACCTTTTCGCACACTTCGCGATATACTTCGAATCTGTCTTTTGAATCCAAACTTACTACTATATCAAACCGGATCGTCATCTCCTCATAACCGATGTAGAATCCCTGGATCTGCATAACATTCGGCACACTAAGGACAAGATTTGAGGATTTGGCCCGTGCCTCGACCGCGGCG
>JAEEGL016412825.1_pt1 | contig 11350 bp, 9 predicted proteins | sample 9134231 | NCBI WGS metagenome assembly JAEEGL01 (sample SAMN16246548, study PRJNA631951) | gut metagenome | biome: gut microbiome; feature: rumen; material: fiber-attached | host: Bos | place: Iran: Karaj | collected 2018-10
CAAGAGTGCTGAGAATGTTCACCTTGATACATTGATTGAATATAAAAAGGATGGTGTGAGACATCATTTCCTGGATGAATATTAAGAAGAAGGAGCAATGAATTATGGAATAAAAATGGTCAATGAATGGATAATTTGAATAAAAAATCTCCATCCCTAATTAGGATGGAGATTTTTTACTCGAAAATATATTGTTCACTGCGGACCGTTATATCTTGTAAGGGTTTCGCTATAATTATAGCCATATCCAGTAAATTTATATATGAACGTATCTGTAACCTTATCATAGGTGTACAATTCGTAGCTATTTTCATCTGAAGATTCTAGTGTGAAACTTCCCTTAAACTTTTTAAATTCTGTTTCGCTATAATCGTCATGATTAGCGTCAAAGCCAGCAGAAAAATCATTTGCTCCGAATACATGAATTTGATAAACATCATCTCCATTTATCCATTCCCTGCGAATAAATAAGTTATCACTTTGGTAATAAGCTACTTTTGATGGATACCCAGCATAGCTTGATGTTTCTCCGTCATATAATATATGTCCTTGTTTATTTATACTAATATTATTCTTTGATGTGGAAATCAAATAACCCTTTGTATTCACTCCCCACCAACCATATTTTATTTGACCAGCGTTTTCTTTAAATGCCCCATAATCAATATAATAACCGATTAAATCTTTGTCCTTGCTACTGCTTTTATATATATTAAGCACACTATTGTCCGGGAATCCAACATAATTGTTATAGTCATTATATTCCTTAATAAGGAATCGTATGTTAAACTTTTTTAACTCCCTTTCTATGTCATTTGCCGGATTACGATTAACAGAGATTGAAAGCGAGTCTTCAACATTGTTTTTAGTATCCTTGACGTATATAGTAGCAGAACCTTCCGCAAGACAATTTATCGTTCCACTTTGATTTATAGTTACTACAGAAGAATTAGAAGATGACCACTTAACCTTACTTGTATCAGCATCAGAAGGATCTGCTTTATAAGAGAGTGTGAGAGTGTCACCGATATATAAAGACATAGATTTTCCTTGCTCATTATAATAGTCTTTAAAAGTTGAAGGGACTATTATAGTGAGCTTTTTCAGCTTTGACAAATTTGATTTATTCTTAACAGTTAGATTGATAACGCATTTAAGCTTCTTGTTTTTCTTTGATAAAACAGTGATTTTCGCTGTTCCTTTTTTGTGAGCAGTAAGAGTCTTTTTATCCTTGCTTACAGATACTATTTTTTTATTTGATGATTTGATAGTTAAATCTTTAAAATTTATCTTTTTTGAGCCTGATTTTATAGTGAGTTTTATCACATCGCCATTAGATAGGGTCTTCTTATATTTTTTATTATCCTTTGTAATCTTATAGGTCGATTTGTATGTTTTGGCATAAGTTGACATAGAAACAGAAAAGAAAACTGTTATCATTGTCAAAATAATAAATGAAAGTAATGCAATAGATTTCAAGATTCTATATAATCCATCATGAAACAGATTGTTGATATTCTCCGAATCATTGTGATACTTAAACATCTTGTTTTTCCTCCGCAGTCTATAATTTTCGCATATAAGCATATATTATTATGGAAAAATGATTTAATTCCGTCAATATAAAATAAGAGGCATAGGATTAAAAACAAGGTGAAAATAATGAGAGCAGGGCTTTAGAATTTAGCTTGAAAATATATTATTTCGCTAAATCCCTCTTTAACGAAATAAAATACTATGTTATAATAGAGCCATGAAGCCGCGTGCTTTGTGGCTTTGCTTTATTTTCGAGGATTTATTCGTAGGTTTTGTTGGAGGAAAATTTATGGGTGCTGATTCTGAATATAATCGTGAATTACAGTATAAACGTCTTGAGAAATTGCACGAACTTGAAAGCGAACTTCCTACATACTGTTTATCATTTCTTGATGACAAGGAATTAACTTCTCAGATTAACACAGTTATTTCTTATTCCTATGATCTGATCACTTTCTTTAAATTTTTAGCAGAAAAAAATCCTATACTTGGTGATTCAGAGTTAATTAAGGACATTCCCTTAAGCATATTGGAACAGCTTACATTCGAGGATATTAACGAGTTTCAGAGGTTTTTATCCTTTAATAATGGTGAAAATAAGCATTTAAACAAAGAAAAAGGAATTGCCAGACGTATGGCGGCTGTCCGTGGTTTCTTTGAATTTATGTGTACTCATCATTATCTTAAGAATAATCCTACAATTGGTGCTGCAAAGAGGAAAAAATCGCCGAAAAAAGACATAATCCGTATGAATACTGAGGAAGTCAATAATTTGATGAAGACAGTAATGAACGGAGATTTTAAGGGCACCAGCAGACAGAAGGCGCTGTGTGAGAGGACTAACCTCAGAGATACTGCTATCTTCACTCTCCTACTCAATACAGGAATTCGTGTATCTGAGTGCGTTGGACTTGATATTGATGATCTGAATTTTGATGAGAATTCATTTTCAGTAGTTCGAAAAGGCGGAAATACTCAGATTCTCTATTTCAATAAGGTCACAGCTGAGGCTCTTAAGGAATATATTGAGTATGAACGCCCTAATCTTATAAGTAATGACAGGGAAAAAGCTTTGTTTTTATCTATGCGTAAAACAAGAATTACAGTTCGAAGTGTTCAGATCCTTGTACAGAAGTTTACAAGAATCGCTGTTCCAGGTAAAAAGCTCACTCCTCATAAGATGCGAAGCACCTATGGTACTGCCCTTTACCGTGAAACCGGTGATATAAGGCTTGTTGCAGACGTTCTTGGCCACAAGGATATAAATACCACAGCGAAGCATTACGCTGCTATTGAGGACGAACACAGGCGTATTGCAGCTACCATAGATCCATATTCTGGTGAAAAATAACTGTATATAATTTAAAAATACTTAAGCTAAATAAGCTCAATTTAGCAAATAAAAATGAAATAATAGATAAAATACATACAATAAATTAAATCAATAATTATTTACATTAAAAAAAGTACGAATTATGAAGTGCACCATTACCATTCATAATTCGTACTTGAAAATTTTAAAGATTTTTTGTTCTATTACTTAGCAGATTTCTTGAATTTACAAGCTTTCTTGCTGGCACCAGCTTTTGTAACTTTAGAAGCTACTGAATTATAAGTCTTCTGATTTTTTGCAAGAACTGTAATTTCAATCTTACTGCTACCGGTTTTGAATGATCCGGATTTAATAGTTTTAACTTTGTTTCCATTTATCTTAATGCTTGCAAGAGTTTTGCAGTTCTTAAATGCATTCTTATTTATCACGGTTACACTTGCTTTTGACAAATCCAGTTTCTTTAACTTAATAGCACCCTGGAAAGCGCTAACGCCGATAGTTGAAACGTTTTTGCCAATTGTAACTTTGGTAAGATTCTTGTTATCCTTAAAAGCGTTTTTATCTATTGCTGAAACCTTATAAACTTTCTTATTTAAGGTTACTGTAGCAGGAACTGAAACAGATTTCTGATTTTTATCCTTGGGTCTTACAAAAGTAGCCGTTGTAGAACTTGTTATTTTGTAAACTGAGCCCTTTGAATCTGTTAAATCATTATTCTGCTGATCCAGTAATTTCTTTGCATTGGATGTAAGCTTAAACTTATAATTACCGGTTGCATCATAGCTTTTGTTTATACGTAAATAATATGTACCAATATCAAATTCTGTATCAGTATCTACATCTATGACGTTTACTCCGGAAGATAAACTATTTGACTTACTCCATGAAGTGTTTCCTGATGCATTAAGAATTTCTACAGAAACATTCTGCATATCCCCATTGAAATACACATGCATTGTGCCCTTAGCAGTTAAGGCAAATTCATAAACATCTTTTTCTTCATTAAGAGCAAGCTGAGCATAATATTCATTAGCAAGCTGAATAGTCTGTGCTGTATCTACGGAATCATTTAATGCGATGTCGGATTCTTTGATGTCTTCGGATTCATTTGCTGGATTAAATGTATTATTAAAAGTATAGTATCCGCGGCCCATATTAGCATGCTCATTTTCTATGCATATATAATATGTACCGGCAACTAAATCCAAAGTCTCATTAAATGTTGTGTTAGCAACACCACTGGGCCTATTTAATTCCCTTTTCAGGATTTCTGTGGAATTCTGACTTAATAAGGTAAATGTATATGTTTTAATATCAGCACTTTGAACTACGAATCTTATTCTTCCTGATTTGGGAAGATTCAGCTTGTAATAGTCTGCTTTTTCACCGGTAGCAAGCATTGCCTTGACATCCATACCAGGTGAAATTACATTTGCGGTATATAAGGTATCATTGTTTGTGCCATCCTGCTCTTCTTTAAAGGTCTCAGTCGAACGTGCAAAGCTTATAGACTGAATTCTGTATTTTGCATCGCCCTGCCAAGCATATGGCCATGAATCATCTCCTATTGAAAAATAGTAAGAACCTTTATTAAGACTAAATGTTTTTATAACAGTTTCAGATTCATCTACTGTATAAGTAGCACCGCCACCATCATTAGGGAATAATTCATTATCATAATTATCATGTAAACATATGCGAGTTTTAAAGTGTTTTCCCTCGGTAATAATAGTAACCTGTCCTGAATCCGGAATTGTAAATCGATATAGATCAGGTTCATCTGTATTAAATCTTCGATTTTCAACTACACCTGTACTGAATGGATGCGTCTCATCAAGAACAAATGTCTTTGAATTAGGACCTTCAGCTGCTGCGTCCAGATTGAACAGATTCAGCAGAAAAAGGCTAAACGTAAAGCAAATAATAATTCTGACTACTTTTCTCATACCCTACCTCCTGTATATGACAATATTTTATGCACTATTTAATAGTATCACATACAGATTCTAATGGTAGTTTTTTTATCATTTTTTTGTAATAATATTTACTTTTTTTTATCTAGTTATTTCACTAAAGATTTTTTGAAGACCACTTATGCTTTTTCCTGTTTCAGAATATAGTGAGTAATTTGCACCATCTCTGGTCCAGGTTGCCTGATAATATAAATCGTCCTTACCCTCTAAAGTATAAGTAATATCATTAATATCGATGGTTTCAATTAAGTCATATTTATTATAATTGCCGGTTAGCATGGTGCCTGTCTGACTGGGAGATTTTCTGTAAGTTATCTTGTCTCCGTCTATCAGGTACATGATTTCTACCATATCTAAGTTGTAATAATATGTGTAGATTGATTCATCAGAGGCATCCTTTAAGGAACTTATGTCAGCAATTTCTATTCCACTTTCGCTTGAAAGCTCTTTAGCTGAAGCATATTCTGTAACCTCTCTTATAGCATCTACTGTAAGAGCGTCTTTATCAGACTTTCGGGAATCTGATCCGGCAGATGATTCTGCATCTTCTGCTGCAAATCCGGTTGCAGCCTCTTCCATAGGTTCTTCTGCAGCTGCTTCAGTTTCTGCATAATCGTTTATTGACTCAGCTTTTGAATTATCAGCGGATTCCAAGATGGCTTCGCCCTCGATACTCTCGGCTTTAATATTTGTATCGTTGTACATTCCGGTTGCTTCTGCAGAATCAATTTCTTCATAAGCTTCGGGAGCTTCAGCGGATTCAGTAGCTTCCATTGCATATTCCATAGCGCTATCGGAAGCCGGTGCTGATGTTTCCATATTCTTTACACCAAATCTGCCAAGTACAAGACTTGAGATACCAAAGCCTGCTACAAGAAGCGCCAGAGCTGCTGCGATTTTGCCATACTGTCTGAAGTCTACTATTTTAGCGCCGGACCTTTTATTATTTGGGACAGAATCAGAATTATCCGAAGATAAAGCCGCTTCCTTTTCAACGTTATCAAGGATGCGCTTTTTCATGTCCTCTGTAACTTTTACATTTTCCATAATTTCATTATATTTATTCAAAGTCATACGCCTCCTTCAGAATCATTTTGAGCTGATCCCTACCTCTTTTAAGATCAGAGCGTACAGTTGACTCATTTCTACCTAATATTTCTGATATATCCTTAGTAGAATAGCCCTCCTGATAAAAAAGATGTATAACTTCTCGAAACTTCTCAGGAAGCTGCTTTACAGCATCCCAGACAAAAGCCAGATCTTCTTTTTCATTTGCTACAAGTTCTTCATTGAGTTCATCCGTATCACGAAGCTTTTTGTAGTCTATTTTGTTCTTGCTAAGGTTTGATGCAACTCTTATAAGCCATGCCTTTTTGTGAGTTTCATTTTCAAAGGTTGGATTCGTTTTTATGACCTGTATAAGAGTTTCCTGGAGGATATCCTCCGAGTCACTCATATTGTGGAGATAGGAATAAGCGACTCTGAGGATAGTATCTCCGTAATCATCCATTATCTTTTCAGCAAGAGCTCTTGCTGCGATAGCTTTTTCATCACTGAAGGTAATACCAATTGATGACTTTAAAATGCGTACGATGGGTAAGAAGAAGTTAGAAAATGAGTCAGTTATCATTTTCCAAATACTTTTTTGTTCCTGTAATTCGTAAGCATTCAGCACTGCAGCTGATTCCATAGTTTAACCTCTCTTTGCGACCATTCTTACCATCTGGTAGAATTCGTCTTTATATTCATCGCGGTTCTCAATCTTTTTGTAATTTGCCATGATATCGTCAAGGCTTGAAGAACCCATGTTGTCACTTCCCTTAAGGATCATTGCAAACTCAGTTACCATTGATGCAAAAAGGATGTTCTGGCTGGGAGCCTCGTTGTAGGATGAATCATCTACAGGTACGGATACCATGTCGGATTTGTCACTTTCAATTTCTTTATATCTGACACTTAAAGTTGCATATTCGCTGTCTGTATCAGCTTTTGCAGTTTCCTGGTATTTAAGGTCAATTGCCTTGTCAGAATCAGAAGGAATGAACTCGTAGAGTGCTACAACGCTGTGTCCTGCACCAATTTCGCCGCCATCCTTTGTATCATCATTAAAGTCAGCATCAGACATTACTCTGTTTTCATATCCGATAAGTCTGTAAGAATTAACTCTTGCAGGATTGAACTCAACCTGAAGCTTAACGTCCTTAGCAACTGTAAGAAGTGTTCCGCCCATTTCATCAACAAGAACCTTCTTTGCCTCAAGCAATGAGTCTATATAAGCATAATTGCCATTGCCACAGTCTGCAAGCCTTTCTAATCTGTCATCCTTGTAGTTGCCCATACCAAAGCCTAGAACTGAAAGGAAAATGCCGTCATCCTTCTTATTCTTGATAAATCTCTCAAGATCATCGGGATCTGAAATACCAACGTTTAGGTCACCGTCTGTAGCCATGATAACGCGGTTATTTCCGCCATCTATATAGTTTCTCTTGGCAATTTCATATGCCTTCTGGATTCCGCTCTGTCCATTTGTGCATCCACTGGCTTCAAGGTTATCAATCTTTTCCTTGATCTCGTTCTTATTAGCCATGCTTTCACCTGAAAGAACAACCTTTTCCTCACCTGAATATGTAACGATTGAAATTGTACCATTGTCAGGAAGCTTATCTACAAGCTCATTAAAGGACTTCTTTAAAAGTGGAAGCTTATTGTCATCTTCCATGGATCCTGATACATCGATAAGGAAAACAAGGTTTGCATCAGGCATTTCTCTAAGATCAACGTCTTTAGTCTTCATTCCAACGAACATGATCTTGTGATTTTCATTCCAGGGGCAATCTGCAACTTCGCTTGTAAATCCGAATTTCTCATTGTACTTAGGATCATTGAGATCGTATGTGAAGTAGTTTAAGAACTCTTCTATTCTTACAGCATCAGGATTTATCTCATTTAATGAGTATCCGCTTTCAATCATTCTTCTTACATTTGAGTATGAAGCTGTATCAACGTCAGCTGCAAAGGTTGAAAGAGGATTTGTCATTACAAGGTTAAAGCCGTTCTCTTCATATTTCTCATAAGATTCTGTGTTAGGCTCTACATACTCCCATCTGCCTTTTGCATCGGGCATTATAGTAGCAGCTTCGCAGTAATCTCCAGCGTATGCCTCTTCACACTCTGTATCAGATTCACACATAGCATCATCAGCATAAGCGTAATCATTTTTAGTATTTGAGTTATCATAAGTTGTTGCTGATGATAATGTTGGTTCAGCTGCTGTAGTTTCTGTTGCAGTTGCAGGTGATTCTGTAGCAGCTGTCTCAGTTGATCTTCCGCATCCTGCGAGTGCTCCTGTAACGAGTGTGACTGTTGTAAGTGTTGAAACCAATCTGTAATTCTTCTTCATAATACTTCCCTCCGTATTAAGTGTTTTTTTGCTGTTCTACTCTATATACAGATGGGAAATAAAAAATGTTGCAGATATTCAAAAAAAAATTATTAAAAATTTTTGGTATTTGTAAGAATCTGCATGGTTGAGCTTTTTCTAAATAATTCGACTTACATTTTTATTTAAAAATACGAAGTTATGAAAGCTCATCAAGAGTTTTTCCATATGGCTCAAGGAAGTCATCCATGAAATCTGTAATTTCAGGATATGCTTTTTTCATTTCCTTGATGGACTTCATTGTACTTTCTTTAGCGGTCCTGAATTCGCTGTTTCCGGCATTCTTTTCTTCGATACATTTGATTAAGGCGGAAAGCTTATCAGCAGCTTTGACAAGCTTTCTCATATAACGTTCATCTTCATCATCGCTTGCCCTAAAAATATTCTCAAATGCGGGTCTGAGGTCATCAGGAAGCTTATTAAGGAGCTGCATGTCAGCAATCGCCTCAACCTTCTTATATGCATCCTTGATCTCATCATTATAGTATTTAACAGGAGTTGGCAAATCTCCTGTGATAATTTCAGATGCATCATGATAAAGGCCAATAAGTGCAGCCTTCTCTGCATCAAGGTGTCTGCCATATCTGACATTACCGATAACGCAAAGAGCATGTGCAATCATGGCAACCTCGAGGGAATGTTCACTCAAGTTTTCCTGCCTGGAATTGCGCATTAAAGCCCAGCGCTCTATATATTTCATTCTGGAAACAATAGCAAAGAAATTATAGGACATATTTTTTACCTCGCAAGAAAAATAATTGTATTTTGATTATTCAATTTCTGCTATATAAATCTAATTTATATATTGAAAAAGGGAGCTAAAAAGCTCCCTTAAATACTTAATGATAATGTTCAAATAAAGAAGATTTAACGATTTTCAAAATCCTCAACAAATTGAGTCACAAGTTTAACGGAACCATCAATACCAAGAACGCTGCTGTTAATTGTAAGATCATAAGTATCTGATCTGCCCCATTTTTTGGATGAATAATAGTTATAGTAGCTCTGACGCTGCTTATCCTTCTTGATAAGCATCTCAAGTGCCTTATCTCTTGTATTAACGTCTTCGTATCGCTCCATTACACGCTGAACCTTATCCTCTTCATCGGCATGGATAAAGATATTGATAACATTCTTGTAATCAGCAAGTGCATAGTCAGCACATCTACCTACGATTACGCAGGGGCCTTCATCAGCAATCTTCTTAATAGTATCGAACTGAGCAAGGAAGATCTTATGGCTGATAGGCATATCAACAAAACTTGATGAGTTATATCCAAATGAATACGTATCCATGACCAGATTATAAAGGAAAGATGTTGTCGGTCTTTCATCATGATCCTGAATCATTTCTTTAGCAAAGCCGCTCTCAGAAGCTGCTCTGGTCAACAGTTCTTTATCATAGAATTTGATGCCAAAGTGTTCGGCAACTTTCATTCCAATTTCTCTTCCGCCGGAACCAAATTGTCTGCCGATTGTAATGATTGTATTCATAAGCGAACCTCCATCAAAAGTATTCTCTATTTAATTAGATTATATCATATTTGTTTATACAAATATCTATTTTTTTTGATGAAAGTGGCACAAATTCAATTAGTTAAATACTATATAATCTGTAGCTGGATTAGTTGATATTTACTTTATCTTTAAAGTAAGGAACAAATAAATTCCCACCGGGTGTAAGCTTAGAATCAACGGGTATACGGTTGATCTTGGCAATATCGCCAACAAGCGCAGCTACACTATTGTAATGAGGATCCATATGCTCCTCAGCTATTGACCATAATGTATCTCCGGCTGTAATGGTAACAGTTGTGAAATATCTGTCCTTATTAGCTCCTGTTCCCTTAGCATCTGAAAGGAATGAGAAAGAAAGGAAAATACCAAGGAAGAGAATTACTGAAGTCATAACTACAAATATTGTAATTCTGCGATGGAGCTGCTGTTCTCTCTTCTTAAGACTGTTCTTCAATCTGATTCTGTTTGTGTCATAAGCTTCTAAGTTGTTGTAGATTGATGCGTTTCTGGTTTTGGTATTCATACGTCTCCCTCCTGAGATTCGAACAAATGTTACGAACAACTGTTCTGTAATGAATATATCGAACATACTTTCTTTTGTCAATAAGATTTTCGAACATTTGTACTATAAATAATTTATAAATTTTCTAAAGAAAATCTTAAAGAAATCATTCGTTTCTGTTCATAATTTGTTCATATTTGTACTGTAATATTTATATCAAGATAGTTGATGAACGAAATCACTATCTCCCCCTCATAAGAAAATCGCAGGACACTCACAGTAATGTGGGTGTTTTGTGATTTTATGAAGTTCTTTTGTTTGATCTAATAATAGTATTTATGGTGTACAATAAATACCCCACATAAAAAAGCTACTATTCTATTTGTTCGATATTTTCATCTTTGCTGTCATCTCAGATGAAGAAACCAACTTTTAGTAATTGCTTAACAGTAAACAAATAATAATAGAATATATGTTTGCGTGCACGCATGTTCTGTGTTAAACTGAACATAGGTTCTAAATGAATTTATGGAGGATTGATATGTCAAAAGGGAAAATATCTGAGAAGCAACAAGAGATTCTTGAATTTATGAAGGAGACAATCCTTGAAAAGGGCTATCCGCCGACTGTTCGTGAGATCTGTGAGAAGGTTAACTTAAAATCCACTTCTTCTGTTCACTCTCATCTCGAAACTCTTGAGAAAAATGGATATATCAGAAGAGATCCTACTAAGCCTCGTGCTATAGAAATTTGTGATGATAATTTTAATATGGTAAGAACTGAAATGGTAAGCATTCCTGTTATCGGTCAGGTTGCTGCTGGAATGCCTATTCTTGCTGAGGAGAACATCGACAGCTACTTCCCTATTCCTGCTGAAATGTGTCCTAAGGGCAAAAATACCTACATTCTTAATGTTAAGGGTGATTCAATGATAAATGCAGGAATCTACAGTGGGGACAAGATTTTTGTAGAGTCATGTAATACTGCAAAAAATGGTGACCAGGTAGTAGCTCTTATCGATGATTCTGCTACTGTTAAGACCTTCTATA
>JAEEGL017420552.1_pt1 | contig 11350 bp, 6 predicted proteins | sample 9134231 | NCBI WGS metagenome assembly JAEEGL01 (sample SAMN16246548, study PRJNA631951) | gut metagenome | biome: gut microbiome; feature: rumen; material: fiber-attached | host: Bos | place: Iran: Karaj | collected 2018-10
AGCCTAGAATGGCGTTGCGTACCAATTTGCTTTACGATGCGACACTGTCGCCAAACCTTGGCGTCGATGTCCGGGTGGACTCAGCCTGGACTGTTGGCTTGTTGGCCGGTATCAATGCCTGGGACATCGACAAGGAAAAGAACAAGAAGTGGCGTCATGCACTTTTTTCTATACGCGCGCGTAAATACCGTGATTCCCTTTTCCATAAGGGGTATTACGAAGCTGATGTCATCTACAGCCACTATAACGTGGGCAACACGAAGATTCCCTTCGGTCTCTATTCGGCCGTCAAGGATCGTCGTCTGCAGGGTGACCTCTTCGCCCTTGGTGGCAAATACGGTTATTCCTGGATTCTCTCCCGCACTTGGCGTATCGAGGCCGAGGCCGGTGTTGCCGTCGGCTATGCCTGGTTCAAGGAATACGACTGTCCGCATTGCGGCACCTTCCTCGGCAACGGTGACCGCATCTTCCTCTTGCCGCAACTTGGCGTCAACGTTGTGTATATTATCAACTGAAAGTTCTAAGATCAAAGATTTCCACCGCTGAATATGGCAAAGAAGAAAAATATCATCCGATTCGAAGATGTCCGCGATAGAATTGTGGAGGTGAGAGGGCAGAAATGTATCCTCGATTTCGCTGTGGCAGAACTCTATGGCGTTGAGACCAGGGAGATTAACCAAGCAGTAAAAAACAATCCGAGAAAATTCCCTAATGGCTGGGTGCTAGAGCTTGATAATCAGGAATCTACAATTCTAAGATCAAAATTTTTGATGTTAGAGTCTCCACAAGGCAAAGGCAGGTACTCAAAGCACAACTACAAAGCCTTTACAGAGCGTGGCATCTATATGCTGGCAACAATTCTGAAAGGCGATTATGCAACAGATACTACTCTTGTCATAGTTGATACATTCGTTAAGCTTCATGAGCTGAGTCGTACCATAAGTGAGATGGCTAAGGGAGGCGATGAGGCAGAACAGAAGTCGCTGATGCAGAAGAGCGGTGAGATAGCGGAAGACCTCTTTGGCGATGCGTTTTCTACCAGTGAAACTGAAACGGAGATTGAATTGAATTTCGCTGTGTTGAAGTTGAAACACAAGATTAAGAGGAAAAAGGAATAAGAATACTACAATTTAGGTTTTTTAGAAAATAGAATAATAACAAATAAAACTTTCGAAAGTATGAAGAAAAATTTTATCTATGCCTTAATGAGTGCGATAGCATTCACTGGCGCAGTTTCTTTCTCAGCTTGCTCATCTAGTGATGAGGTGATTGACAATCCGGACTACAATCCGGAGACGAGGTCAGTAAAGACAACTATTTCTCTTAGTGTTAATCCGAATAACGGAGGTAATTCGACTCGTCAGACAGGAACTGTTGTTCAGCAAACAGGTTTTAGGGGGATTAGTGATATCTTATGTCTTCCTTTAATTGGTGGAGATGTCGCGACAGGTACTTCAACGACGGGAAAATTGTCGTGGGATCCTATCACAGCTTTTGACAACAGCAGTACTAACTATAAGCTGTTTGCAAACCAGGATGTGTCAGTTGACGTTGATCATTTCTTGTTTATTGGTAAGTCTCCTAGTTCTGCTTCTACTCCTACACAAAAATTGTCCGAAGGCTTTACGACGAATACGGTCACTTCCGCAACAACAGTTGGCGGTGTTACTGTTTCTCCTGTGTCGATTATAGATGCTGATGATATTACAACTTCTAATGCAACAACAAAGAACTGGAAATACCAGTCGGATGCCCTTGCTGAATATTTGACATCAATTGCCCAAGCTGAGGGATGGTCAGCTTCAACAAATCCTAGTTTAAGAAGAATGTATTTGGAGTTTACTAGGACAGGTGCAGGGGTAACGACTCTTTATAATGCCGGTTCTGCTGAGTCTGTTCGCCTTCTACTGACAGACTTGTTGAACAAACTGAGTACTGTGACAGGTGAAGATAATGCTGCTGTTATAACAAAAATAACTGATGCAATTAAAACAAAAGCGACTGTATCAGGATCCGGAACTTCTCATAATGTAACTTGGCCTGAAGGTTGTGCTTTTAAAGGATTCCCCACTAATCTCGGTCTTCCAGAAGGTTCGGCGGAATACAAATGGGTCCCTAATGCTACAACGCCTACAAATTCTAAATTTGAATACATTACAGATGGAACTCTGAGTGCTGTAGCTACAGCCATAAATAACTTCGTTTATCCTAATGAACTCTATTATCTGACAAAGACGCCTTTACGAGCCACTTCTTCTGCTACAGTTAATTGGCCGAGTTCTTCTGTTGCTTGGGCTAGTCAAGAATGGACTTCTTGGACTTCCTCTGTACAACCCAGCACGAAAAATATTGCCCTGAAATACAATGTAAATTATGGTTCAGCGCGATTGGCCACCACTATAAAGGCCGGTGCGGAAAAGATTTATGATAATGCAAGACAGCTTGATCCAGAAAAGAAAGGTGTTGATGGCGCTAAAAATAATGAGATTGTTGTAAAGTCTGGTGATACTGAGAATAATCCTTTTACCCTTACAGGTATCTTGGTTGGATCTCAACCTTCTTCAGTAGGTTGGAACTTCCTCCCCTCTTCAGGAGCAACGTTCAATAAAGTGGTATATGACAATACGATGAATGGTACAATTAATGTTACAACAGAGGCCAATTCTACTCCCAATTATACACTTTTATTTGATGATTATCGGGCAACATTGTCTGATGTGAATGTTTGTCTGGAATTTAAGAATAACCTGACAACAAGTTTTTATGGTAAAGATGGTATTATATTACCAGGTCAAACCTTTTATATTGTTGGTAAGTTGAATGTTACTACAGGTAGTCCTGCTAATCCAATTCCTGAGAATAGTACACCAAATACTGACGATGAATTGGATGCATATATTCCAAGCAGAGCTTTGAGAGTCTTTATTCAGGATTATACGACAACGGCAAACTTTGTTATTAAAGCAGGCTCAGATACTGGCGATGGAGATGGCTCTCTTGCAAAAGCTGTGACAACAATTCCTGACCTTCGTGCTTCTTCTCAGACAATTGGATTATCTGTAGATCTTACATGGATGCCAGGTCTGACATTTGATGTGAATCTTGGTGAATAAGATATAGAGAGGTGAAACGTTTCAGAATCATAGAGAACCTGTTAGCGGGGATGGCCTTTGGGGCTGTCCTTGCAGGATGCTCTATGATCGACGAGGATCAGGGTGATTGCGGCGTGCAGGCTGAAATCAGCTATGAACTTCGACTCGAGATGTCCCTCACGACAGAGTTACGTCTCCAGTTGGAAACAGAAATAGGCACGCAGCTCTTTACAGAACTGAGAGACTACCTCAAAAGTATTTTCACTGACTTTGCTCATGACGTGGATCTCTCTTTCTATGATGTGGTGGGTGACTCCATTCGTCTGCAGCATGAGAAGCATATTGTCGATGCCAACCAAGTCAGTTATACCCTGAACCTGCCGATGCGTGACTATATGCATCTGGCTTTGGCCAATCTCGTCGATAACCATCTGGTAAGCCTCGTCAACGATGACTTCTGCCATCCCTCAAAACTTCAGCAGATAGTGGCAGACACCATCGACTCACATGATACAGGTCTCTTCTCTGCGCGTTTGCCGATGAAAGTGCTTGAAGGCGTCAACCAGAACTTCAACGTCAGGCTGTATATGGCCAACTGCGCTGTCTGCCTGATTATCAATACGCATGGTCATGACGCCAGCCAAGTGAAGGTCTTTTCTACTGGCTTTGCCACAGACTTCAACATCTGCGACAGCGTCTTCAGGTATAGTAAGCGTCCCCCGGTGGTGCGTACCAAAATGTTGAATCCTGGCGGTGATCAGGTCGCTTTCTGCTCTGTCAACTTCCCCTCGCCAGACCCCTCTGATCCTCAGCCCGATGATGAGTCGCTTTGGGAGTTTCGCGTTTATGCACCACAGCAGAATATCACCGCGACACGTGCTGGCATCCATCTGACAGAGAGCATTCTCCATGTGAATGAGTCTGTCCAGGCAGGACATGTGAAGATTATCCAATGTGACATGAAGGAAGACGGCAGTGTGACTACTAAGGATCCAACAGTTGGCGTGAGTGTCACCCTTGATTGGAAGGAAGGTAATACCTATAATCCGGAGATATGACGAAGCGAACAGACTATCATCCATTCAGGCAGTTCTGGCTGCCGATGCTGTTGGCATGTTGCATGCTGACAATGGTATCCTGTGCCTCTGACGATGCCCCGTCTGATGGACAGGATACTGTCGGTGTCAGTCTGGCTTTCAATGTATCTACCAACAGAGGCGAAACCCGTATGTCTGATCTGGTGACCCAGCAGCATGGTAACTACCGTGGTATCCAGGATGAAGGCTTATATCTTTTCCCCTTTGATATCAAGGATGTTATTGGACTTAACAAGGATCCTTTGACAGGCAATGTTTTCCATCCAAATCGGGTAGGTGGGACCTATCATTATTTGGATGAACATGCCTTGGATGTCCGCATTGGTACGGCTTCATTCTTGAGTTATGCCCAAGCAAAGTTGGAAAGTGGTGGCAAATTCATCAACGGCTCCATCAAAGCAACTATATCTGCAGGCAAGCCGAATACCTCGGCCATCTCTTTCGCGCCGGAACAGATATATACCGTCAAGGAGAATGACATTCCGAAGATTGATGGAAAGGCAACAGCTATTGCCGCCTACCTGACAGATATTGCCAATGCCATTCCTGATGAAAAGCGCGATTTCTTCCGCCAGTTCATCAACAGCGAACATCCGGTTGCCTGCTCCAGCACGAATGTGGAAAAGATGGCAGCCTGGGCAAAATCAAATGGCGTTACCCTTCCTGTACTAACCGAAGAACAAACTACAGCCATTAGCGGTTATCCCGATAACATCAAACTCCCCGATGGTGCAGCCGTTTTATTATGGACAAAGCAAGCAGGTGCGGAATCGTATTCTTTTGTTCCGCAGACCGTGACCACCACTGAGGTGAATATCAACCGTCTGGACCGTTTTGTCTATCCCGCAGAACTTTGGTATTATTCTAACAGTCGTATTAATACTTCTACCAAAAACCAAAAAGAGAATTATAGTCTCACAAAGTGGTCTGATGTGTTGGCAAAATATGAAACCGAATACGGTGTGATTGATGTCAATGTCAGGTCTGTGGCCATCAGGAATCCGCTATCCTATGCTGTGGGCTGTCTGCAAATTGGGTTGGTGGCGAGCAGCACGCTGACAGATGCTGGTGATACCCCGAAGACCATCACACTTTCTGCCGGGACAGGTGCAAACGAGGAAGCTACGTTCCCTCTGACTGCCGTTTTTGTCAGTGGTCAGCACACACAGGCGTTCAACTTCACACCCAAGGACGACAATGAGGAGCGGATTGTTTATGACAAAGAGATTGACGGTATATCAATGGGCGCCTCCACAGCATCAACGCCGGCGAAATACACCAAGACATTGGTCTTACAGACCAAAGACAACGAGACCGTTCGCTTTGCCCTGGAGTTTACCAACAATAGTGGCCAAGACTTCGTGGGTTGCAACGGCATCGTATTCAACGGTACCAAGTTCTATCTGGTGGGTACCATCAAGCCGGAGATAGGACAGACGGAAGACTATAAGAAACGTGCCTTTACCAAGAACTACATCACTCAGGGAAAGGTGACCATCAGCAGTCTCAAACAGGCATATACCTATCTGCCCGACCTGCTCGATCCCCGACTGGAAATCGGTATCAGGCTGGTTCCCAACTGGATACAGTCCACAACAACTAATGTTCCACTATAGATGATGCGGATGACGATAAGATATATAGACCGATGGATGCTCCTGCTGGTGGTTGTGCTCCTGACAGCGTGCCGAAGCAGCGACGAGGACAGTTCCGATCAGAACTGCTACCTTGACATCTATGTCTATGCCCCGGATCGTCCTGTCGTCACCCGTGGCGATGTAGGTGAGATACCATCTGAAGATGCTGAGAAGAAGGTTAACACCCTGAAGATATGGGTGTTCAAGAGTGGAAATGGTGAAAAAGTAGGTTATATGGCAGCCAATCCCACCTACCTGAACGAATCGACTGGTCATGAGATGTATCGGATGCAGGTGGCCAAGGAGTTTGCTGAGAACCCCGAGGCTGTCGATGTCTATGTAGTGGCCAACGAAGGTGTGTGTGGACTGACACTTACAGAGGACTCTAAACGTGATGTTTTGGAAGCAGCCCAAATAGGTACAAATTATTTTGGTACGACATCCTTGGTATCGTCCGTCCCAGAAGGTGGTCTGCCTATGTCTGCCGTTCAGAAGAACCAGCCCATCTATGGCTCATTCCCCTCCCTGCGCATTGGCACCAAGGATCAGATGACCATCCTGCAACTCACCCGTGCCGTATCAAAACTACGCTTTGTGCTTTGCCGTGTTACAGAATTAGGAACAAGCGCCAAGACATTGGAGAGTATAGATGCCATTAAGTTGGATGGTGATCAGATTCCCGTGCAAACATCTCTTATGCCTGTGACGACAAACTATTCCACAGGCGGATATTCGAGTGATGCTATTGTCTATGTCAATGAAAGTAACCCGCTTTTACCCTCTGTAACAGAAGGGGATGGCGGTATCCCGGCGGTCGATGATCCTCTGATTTATGTTTATGAGACGCAGACGGCGCAGGAATATGAGAATCTGATTAATCAAGCGGTTTCTGACCGTAAGTTGAAACAGATAGGTCTGACCTATTTGCGTGAAAGCGACAAACAGCTGACAGGATCTATTACTTATAGTTATAAAGAGGGTGAAACTATTACACAGAAAATTGTACCCTTTTCTATGGCTGCTCCGGGTGATTTCCTGCGCAACCACTCCTGGATTGTCTATATCTATTTTATTGGGACAGAGATTCATGTGCATATCGTGACGCAAATTGGTATGAAGACATGGGCATACGATGAAAATGAGGATCAGCCTGAGTCTATTTATAATTGGTAGAGTAAAGATGAGAAAGAGTCGATATATATATATAATAGGTTTAGTGCTCGGCCTGGGCTTGCTGCTCACGCTGAGTGGATGCTCCTCTGACCATGACGACGTCAGGGAGCAACCTGATCAGCCTGGCCTGCCGGATAATCCCGGTAACCCCGAGGTGCCAGGAACACGTGAACTGCACCTGACTCTCGGCTCTCCACGTTATTTGATGTCTCGTGGTTCTGGCGACCTTCCTGACGGTTTCTTACCATACGTCCACGCCACAGCCCTGGCTCCGATCACGCAGATACAGACCTATCTGACCTATATGGAAGGAACGGCTCCGAAATATGTGTCCAGTGATTTCAGCTATCAGCAGTCTGATGGGAATTGGGTCTCGAGGGTAGCCCTTAACGACGGGCAGTACTACTTCTATGGCTTCATGCCCAAGGGTGGACCGGAAGGTGGTGTGACTGTCGAACCATATAACAGTGATTTCAAGAATGGTGTTGTCTTGACACTAAAAGACCTCAATGCCGTGTCGCCAGAAGATGTCTGCGTCATCGTGGGAATGAAGGGCTATAGCGGGACTACTATCCCCGACATGTCCTCCCGCTTAGGGCGTTTTGACTATCATACCAATGACGGTGACAACCTCTTCCTGCTCGTAGATCATATCTATGCAGGTCTGCGGTTCAACATGAAGTTGGGTGACACCTACAGTCAGCTGCGGGGTATCAAGGTGAAAAGTATCAGACTGATCCCGAAGGACGGCGACAACAATGTCGTAGAGGCGGTCAATGCCACCGTGACCATTGCTGCCAACGAGAATAATACAGACCCTATTGTGCGAGTCGACTTCGAGAATAGCAAAATGGGCACGCGTCCCGCTCCGGCTGTGCTCTATGATGGTGAGGGTAAGGCTCTGACCACAGCTGATCAGTTGTTCTTGGCCTGCCTCTGTCCGTTGACCAACAAGAAATTTGTATTAGAAACCAAATACGATGTCTATGATAGGGATAAGGAAGGCAACCTGAGAAACCTGATTCGTGAGGGCGAGACGGCAAGTAATGTCATCAACCTACAGCGGGATCTTGAAAAAGCCGGCATGCTCCATCAGATCAACATCACGGTGCAGCCCACCTATATCTATATGTTGTCGGATCCCGATTTGGACAACCCGACGTTTTCTATTGAAGATTGAACATTGAAGATTGAATATTGATATGAGATATAGAACAATGACACGGATGACATGGATGCGATTGCTGCTATTGGCAGTAATCCTCAATGCTCCATGTTCAATGTTCAATGTCTTTGGGCAGATCAAGATTGGCGGTAACGTCTATGGCGGCGGTAATGAAGGAAATGTGGAGGGCAGTACCAAGGTTACCGTTCTGGAAGGCGATATCGGTGTGCGGCCTGCAGACTCCGACGAACCTTTGGCAGATCCATTGGGTAAGGTGTTCGGTGGTGCCCGTATGGCTAATGTGCGTGGCAATACCTATGTCAACATCGACGGTGCTAATGCCTCCGGCTATATCGTCATCAATCAGGTCTATGGCGGTAATGATATCTCTGGCACCATCGGTACGGCAGCAGCCGTGGGCGAAGCGTTGCCTGGCGAACTGATAACGAATAATGTGGATGGTACAAATAAGCATGGTGTTGACAACACGTGGAATGCCTATGTCCACATAAGTACCAAGACCACTACCACGACCACCGGAGAAGGTGAGAATGCCGTCACTACGAAAGAAGAGACTGAGGATGCTCAGAAGATCTATATCGGTCAGGTCTTCGCCGGCGGTAATGGTGATTTTACCTATACCGACGATGATGGTTATCCCCTGACAGACGATGATGGTAACTTTATTGTGAAGAGTGGTGAACAGATTATTGCGACCAGCAAAACGCCTTTCTCCCCGCCCGTGCTGCAGAAGACCTATCTCGATGTGCAGGGCGGAAGCATCGTGTATGCCTATGGCGGCGGTAACAATGTAACGATAGAAAAGGAAGCTGTCATCCATGTGGATAACCCCAGTAAGGTGGTGAACCATATCTATGTTGATGCCGATGGTGTAGAAGACCCGAATGCCACAGAAACGAGTCATGTGGGTCTTACCGACCTCCTGACGAACGCACGTTTCAGGGATATGGGTATCAACACCTATTTCTCTAAGCCCAGCAGCGACGAATTCCAGATAGGTTCGTTCTATGGCGGCAATAACAAGGCCGATATGGCTATCCGTCCCACCTGGCATTTGCAGGACGGTATGATCCGCAACCTGTACAGTGGTGGTAACCGTGGTCGTATGATTTACGAAAAGGGTATTTTCTTGGAAATCCCGGAGCTCTCTAATCTTGTGGTTGACAATCTCTACGGCGGCTGCCGTATGGCTGATGTTCGTCCCATGAGAAAGGATCCCATAACTGGTAAGTATGAAGATGTCGAGGAAATCTACGAAAAGATTGGCAACTACAATTTCCCCAACAATCTGGCAGCCCGTGTGCTCGTTGCAGGTGGTGACATCAACAATGTCTATGGTGGCAACGACGTGAGAGGTAAGGTCTATTTCGGCAGTGCCGTCGGTATTCATACCAGTGTCCGTGGCAATGTCTATGGCGGTGGTAATGGCGCCTACCCCTATACTGATAATGAATACAATGCCAATCATCCGCTCTATGGAGATTTTTACTATGATACCCAAGGGTACAACTCTTCGATGGAGGCGCTGAATGCCATTCGTCCTAATGCCGAGCAGGTGTCCATTCTGGTAATAGGCAAGGATGCCGCGCACCCGACCATCATTAAAGGCTCTATCTATGTCGGTGGAAACTGTGCAACCCTGAAGGCAGACCCGAACCATGCAGGATTGAATATGGGAACGTCGAAGACGTATCCTCTGACGGAACTGAAAATCGGCTCACATGTCATTGCAGAGAATGTGTTCTTAGGTAATAACGGTGAGGAAATGGTGGATGAGGAGATATTGAAATTGTATGCAAACATAGACCCTGAAACTGGCGGTCACTTCAGGTTCAGTTATATGGATTTGAAAGATATTTCAGATTTTCCCATGTATATGGAGGGCGTGGCATTGAGCCAGATTCCCAGTCTGGTTGTCGTAGATGAAACAAAAGGCGACGGTTATAAGTACGATGAATACACCTCTTACATTGGTTCGCTCTTCTATGGCTCCAACCGTGGCAGTATGACCTATAGCGGACCTATTAATATCACCCCCAACGCTCCTATATATATATATAATAAGGTGGTGGCAGGCTGTAACCATGCCAATATTCCTGCCTCGGAATATAATGCCCGTTATGAAGGAGGCATCTTAGGTTCTGCCGACGAACGAGGGGAAGGTGGTTATATGGAAGGAGGCAAGATAAAGGACCGTGTGGTGATGAATCTCTCCAAGATCAGGTTGAAGCCCATGCGCCTGAATAGCGGCAAGACAGCTTTAGAGTGGAATATTTATAATTTGGATGGTGAAGGTCAATATGTTCCAGAAGCCATTACATCGCTTTCACCCGGTGCTGCTGAATCTACCGATATCAGCCGTCGTCTTGTAGGTGGCAATATCTACGGCGGCTGCTACGAGAGTGGCCATGTGAATGGCAATGTGGTCATCAATCTGAATGGCTCCTTGCTCGACAGACATGAGATCTTCGATGCCTTTGCAGGAGAGGAAGATGGAGACAATATCCTCTACGACCGCGACAGCTATACCATCACCGCCCGTAAATCTGGCGTAATCCTCAACGAACAGGGTATGGATGTGTTGGGTGATGCACTGTCTGTTTATGGCGGCGGCAAGGGTGCTGAGACCGAGATTTGGGGCAGTGCCACCGTGAATATTAACAAAGGCTATGCCTTCCAAGTCTTCGGCGGCAGTGAGAACGGCGTCATCGGCAAGAGTACTTCTTGGCAAGAAGGCACATTGAATACCGAGACGCACGTCTATGAGGGTGGGAAATACATCTATCCCACGATACCGGATGAGGCGTACAGCACCTTTGTGAACCTCAGCGGTGTCCGTGAAGGAGTGTCACGTGCCGAAGACTCTACCGAGGAAATGGCCGACGTAGAGTTTATCTATGGTGGCGGAAACAACGGACTGATTGTTGGTAATACCCGCGTGAATCTTGACAACGGTCGCCTTTTCAACCTGTTCGCAGGCTCCTGTAATGCCGATATCCTCGGACATACGGAGACCTACGTGGGCCTTAATGGCTTCCCCTATCTCCGTGACCATATCTATGGCGGCAATGACCTGGGCGGTGAGATCAAGGGCAGTGCAGACTTTACCGATAAAGTCAGCGAGCAAGCACTTCCTATGGTACACGCTGATAGCGACGGCAAAAA
>JAEEGL010231524.1_pt1 | contig 11349 bp, 8 predicted proteins | sample 9134231 | NCBI WGS metagenome assembly JAEEGL01 (sample SAMN16246548, study PRJNA631951) | gut metagenome | biome: gut microbiome; feature: rumen; material: fiber-attached | host: Bos | place: Iran: Karaj | collected 2018-10
CATCACCACCACCGTGGCCAAAACGGAGCGCGTCTCGGTCAATCCCAAAGCTTCTTATGACGATCCCGATGAAATAGAAGAAGATTTCGGCCACCAAATAGAATTGCTTTTGGATGGCGGTCTTTTGCCCGGTCAACCAAGTTCCATCATCGACCTAACCATGGATCCGCCGGCTATTTTGCGCGAAGGGGCCGGCGATGTTAGCTGGCTGCGCTGAGTTTCATTTAATAACTAACTAAAATAATTGGAGATTTTTTGATGAACAAAGAATTATTTATGTCTGAAGTATGTGAGCACTTTTTGCACTATGTCTCTTTTGATACCAAATCAGTAGAAGATATGGAAGCTTACCCCAGTAGCGAAGGGCAGTTGGTGCTTGGCAAAGAGCTCTTAAAAGAGCTCACCAATCTGGGCCTTAAAAATACTTTTCAAGATGAGCACGGTTATATCTTTGGCACCATCCCGGCCAGCGCCGGCTGCGAAAAGGCCCCGGTAGTGGCGCTTTTTGCCCACATGGATACTTCGCCGGAAAAGAGCGGCAAGGATATTAAGCCTATCATTCATAAAAATTATGACGGCGCACCCATAGTTCTCACCGGCGGTGAAGCTCCGCTCACCATCGACCCGGCCAAAGATGCTAATTTAGCGGCCAAAAAGGGCGAAGATATCATCACCTCCGACGGCTCCACCTTGCTTGGCGCCGATGACAAAGCCGGTGTGGCCGAAATTATGACTCTCGCGGCTTATCTAATGAAACACCCCGAAGTGCCCCACCCGGAAATCCGCGTTGTCTATACCTGTGACGAAGAAGTGGGCCGCGGCGTTGATTTTCTCGATTTGAAAAAAGTAAATGCCCATGTGGGTTACACCTTAGACGGCGAAACTTTGGGCGAAATAGAGGGCGAAACTTTTAGCGCCGATGTAGCCATTATCACCTGCCGCGGCTTTAACACCCACCCCGGCTACGGCAAAGGGCAGCTTATAAACAGCATTAAACTGGCCGCCGCCTTTTTGGAACTTTTGCCGCACGACAGCCTGGCCCCGGAGCTCACCGAAGGTCTGGAGGGCTTTTTGCACCCCTACGTTATCGAAGGCGGCATCGACAGCACCACTATCAAAATACTTTTGCGCGATTTTGAGGAGAGCAAACTTTTGGAATACCGTGCTCTCTTAAATGATATAGCCGCCAAAGTACGCGCCCGCTTCCCCGGCGGCGAAGTGGAAGTAAATGTCAAAGAGCAATATCGCAATATGCGCGAAGGGCTAAAAAAAGAGCCTAGGGCCATGGCTCTGGCCAATAAGGCAGTGGAAATGGCCGGCCTCACTCCGGTCAATAAATCCATCCGCGGCGGCACCGACGGTTCGCGCCTCACCGCCATGGGCCTACCCACACCTAATGTCTTTGCCGGCGGCCACAACTTTCACTCGGCTAAAGAGTGGGTTTCCATTCAGGATATGGCTATGGCCGTAGTGGTCATGCTCAACATGATGGATCTCTGGGCAAAAGAGCAGCCATAAAGCAGATAGTGCTGTCGTTCAATTGACTTGAAGTTGGGTTTTACATATACTCATAAGCGGACTTTTTGCTCAGGGAGACTGGCATGAATTACCTGACAATTGCCTTATTAATCCTTTCGCCGGCGCTGGCGGCCGAAGAGCCGGCCACTGATAAAGATAATGCCGTTATTTCTCTGGCCGACGATAATATGTCCGACAGTGAGCGCCTGAACTCAGCCAAAGAGCTGGTAGGAAATATGAATTCTTCACTTACCACCGTTATTGGCCATTTGCAGTCGGCAAGAGAAGAAAAAGATGCGATAAAGCTCAATTGCGTCAGCGAAAAGCTAACAAAAATCAAGGGTTTGCTTAAAATTTCCGAACAGGCCAATGTCGCTTTACAGGAAGCTATTGCCCGCAAAGATACCAACACTGCGGCTGCCGAATATTCCAAGATTTCCATTGCCGGCCAAAAATGCAATCAATTGGCCGCCGATAGTGAAGCTTGCATAGGCGAATTGGCCGTTTACGCCGGCGAGGGCGAAACAACTGTCAACAATAATAATGAGAGCCCCTATAATTCCGATGCTCTCGCCGCCGATACACAATCAGTTATTGTGGTTACAAGGCCACCGGAGGCCAGTCCTTATCAATGATTGGGGAGTTATAGAGAAGAATTAAAGCTATTATAGAGCGTGAGCCCACCGCCAGGCCAGCGGTGAAAAGGTTTATTAATTGGTAATGATTACGCGTTTTGCTAAATATATATGCGGCACACTTTTTCTGCTGCTTATTAGCTCAACGGCCTTTGCCGCTATTGAAGATCGCGGTATTAGTGTCGGCGCCGGCAAGTTGCACCCTTATTACCAATTAGAGCCCCACTTCGCTACCAATCCCAGCCGCAAAGAGGTAGTAGCCGGCACTAGCGATATGGAAATTCTAAATCGTCTGGGCTTGGCCATTGATGCCGATGTGGAAAAAATCAAAGTAAATATGGATCTTTCCGGCGAGTACGATTGGTACCTCGGCTTGCAATCGGCTGCCACCAAGCGCTATTCCGATTGGGGCCTCAATTTAAATCTCGGTATGCACATTGCCCACAAGCGCAAATATTCCGTTAAAATAGACGAAATCTTTTCCAGAAGTGCCAATGCCTATGACCCGGCTATTTCCAGCGGCCTCAGTCTTTTAAACAACAATACCGGCCTGGCGCTTATCATGAAACCGGGCGGCGGAGCATTAGACCTTATTTTATCGTATAATTTCATGCTCTATTGGTATATGGCCGATGGCTATAGCCCCGAAGCTTTGCAAAATATGCGCCACAAAGTAACTTTTCAGAGCACTTGGCGCTTCTTCCCCAAAACTGCCTTAAACTTCACGGTTACAGCCACTCCTACCATTTATTTGGGCAATGAAGCCGGAGCGCTTACCGAAGAAGGCAGTGCCGCTTATCCCTCTCTGAGCTCCTACAAAAATCCCAATGCCATGCCCATTACCGCAACAATCGGGCTGGTTGGTCTCATGACTACTCATCTGGCTTTTAATGCCAGTGTCGGTTACGGCACTACTATTCTTTTGCAAAAGGAAATAGACAAAAAAGCCGATATATTGCATGCCGTCATCGGCAAATTGGAGCTCAAATACCTCATTAAGGATAAAGGCACCATCAAAGTCGGCTATGTGCGCGATGTGGGCCCCACCAGCCTCTATCGGTTTTATGCCAAAAATATGTGGTACATCGGTTATGAGCAGTCAATACTTGATAAACGCTTAGTTTTGGACACCAAAGTATCTTACAGCATGTTTAAATTTGGTGAAGAGCTGATCCCCAATAACAACTACAGCGGCCGCCGCCAGGATGGCGTTTTGGGCGGCGAGTTTTCCATAGCTTACAATTGCAAACGTATCTTTTCCATCGCCCTTATCGACCGCCTGGAATATCGCCACAGCAAATACATCACCTTCGCTGGCACCGGCGTCGGCTACATCACCAACAATCTGTTTTTAAGGCTGGAAGTAAGATATTAATAAAAAGCTGGGAAGCGGGGAAGCGGAATCACAATTTAATTGCTATAATTACTATTCGCTCTTTTTGCCCAAGCCAAATTCATAGCCGATGCCAAAGAGGAATTGGTGTGCCGGCCCACTACCGGCGGCAATACTATCATCATTTATCAGGTAACTATACGCGGCCGATGCGGTAATACCGCGCCAAATATTTACTGTCCCTTCCAAAGAGGCCAAAAAGCTCCAAACTGCTTCACCATCGCCATAAACCGGTGCATAACGCTTGAGCATAAGAATAGTGCCCAGGCTAAAGCGGCTAAGGAAGGAACCCTGAACATGAAGGACGCCCTCCCCCTGACCGACAGCCGGCACTAAGAGCATGGTATACTGAGCGAAAAGATGGTTCGGCCAAGTAAAACGCGCTTTAAATTTTAAAGCGGCATGCCATTCGTCAGGCCAGGCATCAAGGGCAGCAAGATAAGTTAAATTCTCCTGCTGCCGCGGAATAAACATCGCCCGTTCCACGAAGTAAAAAGCGCCTACAGCTTGCGGATAATTTTCGCTGCCAAGAACAGAAATAGCCGCTTCAAAGCGTTTGGCTTCCTGAGACGCACGGTCTTCGTAGCCAATTTTAAGGCCGGCTCCGATAGCCGAACGCTTATAATTTAAGGTGTAGGCGGTAAAGGGAGTTATAAAAACATTTTTAATAAAAAAGCTCTCTTCTATTTCCATGCCCAAACCGTAATTGGCAGTATCACCCATGACGGTGGGATCAATAAAAGCCGCCAAATTAACGGCCAGAGATGAGAGATTGGGCCTTTCTTTAAAAACAGTGGCCAGCGGCCGCACAGCGCCGTAAATAGCTACCAAGGCCGGATTAAAGGGCTCGGCCACCAAAATACCGAGCTCACCCAGTTTGCCTTGAAATTCGGCACGCAAAACAAGGCCGGCAGAATCGGGATTTAGCTGAGTATAAAGATTATCAATTAAGGTGCCTTGATAAATAGTGCGGCCACTTTCACGCCCCAAAAGCAGGAGCGCCGGCCCGGCTTCATTACCGATGCGCAAGGTGCCGATAATCCGCCCAAAATCACCGGGATCATCCCAGTGAGATTTTAAAAGGCCCATGGCTTTATAAGTAGCTGTGGCCGGCGGGCGATCACCGATAAGACCAAAAAGCGGCATTTTGAGCGCTACTTGCCAAAGAGGGCGCTCGGCCAGAAAATAAAGGTCCAGCTCATAAGCCGGATCTTCACTGCGCATGCCAAAGAAGGTTCTGGCACCGAAAACCAGGCGACTCACACTAAGCTGCCGTTTTTCCCGCTCTTTTTTAGACTGCTCTTCTTTATCTTCCTGCTGAGTAGCTTTTTCTGCCTTAGCCTGCTCTGTTACCTCCCCGGCTTTTTTAGCTAAAGCCGGAAGTGGCACCGCCAGCTGGCAAACAAGTAGGCAGAAAAGTGCATTAAGCAGCAGAGGCTTTTTCATAGCGGTTTACAATCGCTAATAGCCACATTTACAGCCAGGCCGCCAATGGAGACTTTAGCCCCGCCGCGGCCGTCGAGCTCCAACACCTTGCCTTCGCGGCCGGCAAAAAGACCGCCGGTGAGTTTAATTTTAGCGCCGCGGCTAAGGCCGTTTTGCTCTATTTTAGCCGCTTTGCGCACTTTAATAATTTGCACATCAACATTGATATGGTCGTTGTCACGGCTCCAGGCGGCAAAACGATAAACCGGCAGAAGAGCCGCAAGGCGCCCGGCCAATAAAGATTTATAATCGCCAGCCTGTTTTATAACTTCTTCCGCGCTGTCAAACCAACCAAGCTCCATAAGCACCGGTTCATCAAGCGCCTTCACCAAAGCAGCAGCCGCAGCGGCATCAACAGGCGCAGCCATGTCGGCGCCGTTTACTTTAAAGAAATAGCCCGCCGGCAGTTCTTTAAAACGGGCAAGTCCAATACTCTGATCCCAAGTCTTAGCCAGACGGGCAGCAAAATTGGCTCTATCTATAGAGGCATCTTCATGCAAAGAGAGCTTTACGGAAACACCGGATTCAGCCACCTTAACCACTAAGGCCAAATGTTTGTAATAACTGGCAAAAGAAAAAATTTCTTCGGCATTTAATTTGGTCTTTTCCAAAAAGCGCTTCAGGCTTTGCTGATCGCGCTCATCGCGGATGGCGTAGGCCAATTGGCTATCAACCTGCTTATTATTGGCAATGGAAGGATACTCATCGCTATAGGCCCAGGTAAGCGCAGAAGTAAGATCCGGGTTTTCGGCCAGGATAGCTTGCATCAGAGCTTTTAATTTGTCTTTTACCTTCATGCGCTCCAAGGTATAAACATTACTGCCCTGCTTCTTTTCTTCGTAAGCGGCAAAATCAGTTGCCAAAAAGCCTAAAAAATCCACGGTAACGGCTCCTAACGTAGTTACATCAAATCAATCCACCGGCTATAACCTGCCGGCAGAAAAACACAGTGGCGCAAGATAGCACAAAAATAGCTACCGGCCAAGTGGTGATTTAGATATTGTGAGGGCAAATTTAATATTCTCATTTTGGTGAGCATTGGCCATTTTTACAAACATATTCATCAAGGCAATCATAGACTGAAGAGAGACAAGTATCACCCAGATTGCCGCTGCCCACATCATTGCGCACACAAACCCAAAGATTATTCTCGCCAAGTTGCTGCTCGCAATCAAAATAGCCGTAAACATTGCTATCACCGGCAAAAGCCGTACAATCTTTCGCGCAAATACTTAAATCGGCGGCATAAAGGTGACAAATACCGCTCCGGCAGTCGGTATTGTAAAGGCAGGGATAACCATTAGGTAATTTGCTGGAATTCTTATACGGTGTACCGACAGGGCCGCAAATACCTTCTTCGTTACAAGTACCGCTCTTGCAATCGCTGGAGATGTTGCAAGGATGGCCATCCTCTATAATGTGGTCAATATTATAGGTGCGCGGGCCGGTACAGGGTCTTTCGCCCGTCGGCATACAAAAGTTATCGATGCAATTTTCGCTTTTACAATGATAATCATCATAACAGGCCCCGCCGTCTTCTACATTCAGCTCAAGCGCCTGAGCCAGGCAAACAGCCGGATAAATGGGCGTTTCATCCATGCAAAATCCGCTTTTACATTCGTCATCTCTCTGGCATTCTTTGGTGCAATAACCAAGTATGCAATAAAGGCCCTTGGCACAATCAAAAACGGCATTATTACATGGGGCCCCCTCGCCGCTATGATTCTCCGGCAAACAGCTTCTACCGCTTAGCGACTGCGGATCATCCTGACAAGTATAAGGGCCGATATTTACAGTACTATCGTCACAGGCACTGGCGCAGATATTCAAATCACGCCCATGCCAGCAGTAGCCGCTCTGGCACTCTGCATCAAACCAGCAGGGGTAGTTATCGCGGTTTTTAAGGGCTGTTTTAACCGTGTCCCCGCAATAGCGCGAAATGGTACCATTTTCTTCATCCCGGTAAGTTTTGCAAAAACCGCTCAGACAATCGTAATGAAAATTACAGGGCATACCGTCTTCAAGGCGAAACTCGGTGGGATAGTCCTCGAGCGCACCGACGCATTGCTCAACGGCAAAGCGGCACTCTACTGTGTCAAAATGGCAATTTTCATTGCAAGTCAGGCGGCCGGAAGCATAACCCTGCTCCAAAGTATAACAGTTCTTGCCATTAAGATTTTCGCCGTCGCATTCTTCACCGTCGCGGAGGTCTATCCGGCCATTGCCGCATTTGGGAAATTTAGGATTAAGCGGATCTTCTTCCTCAAAAGACGGCGCTGTATAATCCGTTTTATTCTTAGGCTGACCGCTACTATTTTCACAAGCCGCAAGAAGCGGCAATATCGCTAAAAGCATACACCATATTATATTATAAAATTTCATAAGGAGTTCCTCCTCAGAAACAGCCATAAAAATGTAAGCCAAAAGCGGCTTTTTGGTCAATCTGCTAATTGCCAGGAATAAAAAGATTTGCTAGGAGGTTTGGCTTACAGCGCCGTAATAAAGGCTATGGCGTTTCGGAGGTTTTAATGAAAAAACGGGTATTCTTATTATTTATTGCTGCAGCAACATTTTTAATGCCGCAGTTTGCCTATGCTCAGGATGGAGCCACTGAGGCTGCAGCCCAGGAAAAGGCTATTGCAAACTCAGCCGCCCCGACGGCTGTGCGCCTGAATGACAACCATGAAAAACACCTTTTTTACTTTTTCTACCGCACCGGCTGCCCGCACTGCAAAGAGGCTCATCCTTATGTAAATGAATTAAAAGCCAAATATCCGGATATTACCTTTAAAGAGATAAATATCATGGATAGTGAGGAAAATCTGGAACTTTTGCGCAAAACGGCCCGCGAGCTCAAGCTGGAGAGCCTGGGCGTGCCGCTTTTTGTCATGGACGGCAAATCGGTGGTGGGCTTCCAAAAGGGGCAGCACGAAAAGCTCATCGAAGAGATGATTACCGAACACTTTTCCGATCCCAGCACCGACGCCTGTGAAGAGCGGGAGAAAAAGACCATTCAGGTGCCATTTTTGGGCCAGATTGATCCGCATCTGGTGTCGCTGCCCAGTTTTACCTTTGTTATCGGCCTCTTGGATGGCATAAATCCCTGTGCCATGTGGGTGCTTATGTTCCTCTTAACCCTGCTTGTAAATGCCAAAAGCCGCCGCAAAGTGGTGCTCATCGGCTCTATTTTCGTCCTCTCTTCGGCAGTAGTCTATTTCCTCTTTATGACGGCCTGGCTCAATATTTTTACTTTTTTGGGCGTTTCGCCTTACGTCTCCATCGGCCTCGGTATTGTGGCTGTCACTATGGGCCTCATCAATGCCAAGGAGTTTTTCTTCTTTAAAAAGGGCGTAAGCCTCATGATTCCCGAGTCACAAAAGCCAAAACTTTTCAAGAAGATGCGCGCTATTATAAATAGCAAATCCGGCATTTTTTCCATCCTCGGAACTATAGCGCTCGCCTTTTTTGTCAATTTGATTGAGCTGGGCTGCACCGTGGGCCTGCCGGCTATTTACACCAAAGTATTAACTACTCAGCATATCGGCACCGCTACCAAGTATTTTTACATGATGCTCTATAATCTCTATTATGTAATTCCGCTCGCTATTATCGTAGCCGGTTTTGCCTTTACCATGGGGCGCTTTAAACTGGAAGAAAAGCATGCCCGCTGGCTAAAATTGGTGAGCGGCACCCTTATGGTCACTTTGGGCCTCATCCTCATAATAAAGCCGGATCTTTTGGTTTTTGGCTAATTTTCACCAGCTTAAGAGCAAAAGCTTTTTAAAGGTTGCAATCAAATAAAAAGTCTGCTATACGGCAAGCGCAATTGACGGTGCCCTCTGCCGGGGCATGCGCGACATCAAAAAGGAGTAAATAATGGCGCAAACAATTGAGAAAAAAGCGGAAATTATCGAGAAATTCAAAAAGCACGATGGTGACACCGGTTCGCCGGAGGTACAAATTGCCCTCCTCACCGACCGCATCAAAACCTTGACCGACCATTTTAAAGTGCATCACAAAGATCACCACTCCAGACGTGGTCTTTTGAAACTGGTCAGCAAACGGCGCGGCCTTTTGGATTACCTCAAAAGAAAAGATTTAAACCGCTACCGCCAAATCTTGCAGGATCTTGGCCTCCGTAAATAATACGGCACCTAATAAGGCTTCTAAACAGCGGAAAACTCTTCGGCTGTTTAGGGGCCTTTTTTATATGGGCCGTGAGCATGGGGCTCATGGCAGTTAAGGAGATGGAAAAGATATGTCTAAAACAGTAATGGAAACAGAAACAGGCGGAAAAAAGTACAGCTTTGAAACTGGTCTTTTGGCCCAGCAGGCCAACGGCTCGGTAATGGCGCGCCTCGGCGACACCATGGTGCTCGTCACCGCCGTTTCGGCCAAAGAAGAACGGGCCGGGGCCGATTTTGTGCCGCTCACCGTTGATTATCAGGAAAAAATGTATGCTTCCGGGCGCATTCCCGGCGGCTTTTTCAAGCGCGAAGGCAAGCCGCGCGACAGCGAGACCCTGTCGGCCCGCTTAATCGACCGCTCCATTCGCCCGCTTATTTACAAAACATGGAACTTTGATACTCACATCGTGGCTACAGTAGTGAGTGCCGATGGCTTAAACGACCCGCACGGCATCTCCTTAACCGGCGCTTCTATGGCTATGATGATTAGCGATATACCCTTCCAGGGGCCCATTGCCGGCCTGAGAATTGCCCGCGTTGAGGGCAAATTTGTTATCGACCCCACGCCGGCCGAGCGCGAAAAAGCCGATATCGACCTCTTTGTGGCCTCCAGCCATGAAGCTATCGTCATGGTGGAAGGCGGCGCCAAAGAGGCAACAGAAGCCGAAATCATCGATGCACTTCTCGCTGCTCATGAGGCCGCTCAGCCGCTGCTCGATATCCAGGACAAAATGGTAGCTGCCGTGGGCAAAACCAAACGGCCGGTGCCCGAGCGGGCTACCGATGAAGTGCTCATGGCTACAGTGGAAGCCGCAGCCAAAGACATCATCACCAAAGCTTATTCCATTAAGACCAAGCTGGCTCGCTATGCCGCTGTGGACGACGGCTGGAAAGAGCTCATGGAAAAGCTCACCTCCGCGCAGCCGGAGCTCGCTGAACGCAAAGAAGAAATCCATGGCATGTATGAAAAGCTCCAGGCTGCTCATGTGCGCAATATGATAGTGGAAACCGGCCACCGCATTGACGGCCGCAGCACCACCGAAGTGCGCCCCATCAGCTGCGAAGTTGGCGTTTTGCCGCGCGTCCACGGCTCAGCTCTCTTTACCCGTGGTGAGACTCAGGCTCTTGTCACCGCCACTTTGGGCACTCACCTTGATGAGCAAAAATTAGAGGAGCTCTGCGGCGAAGAATATAAGCGCTTTATACTGCACTATAACTTCCCGCCCTTCTCTGTGGGCGAAGCCAAACCGCTGCGCAGCCCCGGCCGCCGCGAAATCGGCCATGGTGCTCTGGCTGAGCGGGCTATTTTGCAGATGCTGCCCTTTGCCAAGGATCCGGCCAAGCAAAAAGACTTCCCCTACACCGTGCGCGTAGTCTCTGATATTTTGGGCTCCAACGGCAGCTCTTCTCAGGCTACTATTTGCGGCTCTTCCCTGGCTCTCATGGATGCCGGCGTACCTATTGGCGATGCTGTTGCCGGTATTGCTATGGGCCTCATCAAAGAGGGCGATAAGATTGTCATTTTAACCGATATCCTGGGCGACGAAGACCACCTGGGCGATATGGACTTCAAAGTAGCCGGTACCAAGAAGGGTGTCACTGCCATTCAGATGGATATCAAAATCACCGGTATCGACCGCACCATTCTGGAACGCGCCCTCTCCCAGGCCCGCGACGGTCGGCTCCATATTTTGGGCATTATGAATAATTGCATCTCCGCGCCGAGAAGTGAGATTTCGCCTTATGCTCCGCGCTATATCACCATCAATGTGCGCCCGGAGAAGATTAAAGATGTCATCGGCCCCGGCGGCAAAGTTATTAAAGACATTGTGGCCAAAACCGGCTGTTCTATTGAAGTGCAAGATAGCGGCGCCATTAATATCGCTTCTACCGATACTGCTAAAGCCGAGCTGGCTGTTAAAATTATTAAGGGGCTCACTGCCGAAGTGGAACTTGGCAAATATTATATAGGTAAAGTCACCAGTATTAAAGACTTTGGTGCCTTTATCGAAGTGCTCCCCGGCACCGACGGCCTCTGCCACATCAGCGAGCTGGCCGATTACCGGGTGAAAGATGTCCACGACGAGCTGGAAGAGGGCCAGGAAGTATTGGTCAAAGTCATCGGCATTGA
>JAEEGL010851287.1_pt1 | contig 11349 bp, 7 predicted proteins | sample 9134231 | NCBI WGS metagenome assembly JAEEGL01 (sample SAMN16246548, study PRJNA631951) | gut metagenome | biome: gut microbiome; feature: rumen; material: fiber-attached | host: Bos | place: Iran: Karaj | collected 2018-10
CTTCTCTCTTCCCCCGGGCCGCAGGCCCGGCTCTCCCGGAGCGAAGCCGCGCGGCGGCTTCACGTTGCTCGAACTGGTCGCCGTCATCGGCATCATCGCCGTCATGTCCGTGATCGTCGTCAGCGGCTATAGCGGCATCACCCGCTCGCTGTCCGCGCAGGCGGGCACCGACACGCTCAAGCGCTTGCTCCTGCTCGCCCGCCAGCAGGCCTGCGTCGACGGCGTGGACACCTACGTCTGGGTGACGGGCGTCGACTCGTTCGTCGTCGTCCGCCGCGCCGGCACCGTTTGCCACGAGCCGACGACGGGCAGGCGCAAGCCTGGCTACCTGCAGACGGGGGGCGAGTTCAGCGTGTCGAGCAACTGGATCGTCGACGATTACGCCGACCTGGGCGGCGCCTCGATGGACTTCCGCTTCGACGGCTCCTCCACGAACGAGCAAAAGGAGAAGGCCATCGAGGCCTACGCCTCCGGGGAGAACGTCATGCTCGTGTTCGACATGGACGCCGCCAAGACCGCCGTCATCGAGTACCCCCCGTTCTTCGACGCAAGCATCGACGCCTGGGCGTTCGGCATCTCCTCCGTTCCGTCCGGCGCGTTCAAGGAGGGCCATGCCTACGGGTGGCTCGCGCTGCCCGAACAGCGGCTCCCCAAGGGGTTCTCCTTCGATGTCCCGTACCGGATCGATTCGGAGGGCAACGTCACGGTCGATGCGAACAAGGCCCCCCACGTGCACTTCCTTCCCGACGGTTCGGTCGAGAAGGACGTCACGTTCGAGCTCAAGGATGCGTCCGGAGACGTCAACCGGCCGCAGGTCAAGGTCACCACGAACGGCAAGATCGAAGCCAGAACGAAATAGGACTTCCCCATGTTTCCCCCTCGCTTTCCCCGAACGCCGAAACGGCGCGCCCGCGCGGGCTTCTCGCTGATCGAGGTGTCCCTCGCCCTGGTCGTCGCGGCCGGCGGCCTGCTCTCCATCTTCGCGCTGTTCCCCGTCTCCCTCCGCCAGAGCAAGATGGCCGAGCGGGACATGTCGGAGAACGCCTTCGCCACGACGCTGCTGGAAACCATGGCCGGCAACGCCCGGATGATCGACGACGTCGCGGTGTGGAACAACCCCGACGCCTTCCTCCGCGCGGCGCTCGGCAACACCGGGCTGCTCAATTCCGCCACCAAGCTGCGGGGAAAGAAGCTCCACCAGGACTTTGAAAAGGTCTGGAACAAGAGCGAGACGCGAGGCGACGAGCTTTCCCTCTCGCCGGACACCGTCTCGGTGGCCGCCGGCTACGAGGAGCCCGACGACGGCGAGTGCATCTGGTACGTCGGGCGCGAGGACTTCGAGACGGACGATCCGTCGTCGGACGACAAGCTCGTCCTTCCGCCGCAGTTCCTGATCCGCTTCGCCGTCATCCGCCGCGAGGCGCGCGCGCGCACCGGCACCAGCGGGGCGGAGACCATTTGGCAGAACGACGACGGCTCCTTCCGCGTTTCGAATTCCTCGCCTTCCGGGCGCAGCTGGAAGAAGGTCTGGCTGCCCAACGTCTACGTCGTTTCCGTCGTGTCCACCGACGGCGGCTTCCCCGAGTCCTACGTCCGGGAGCCGCTCTACTCCCAGGAATTCATCTTCCTTCACCGCCCTTAGCGGGCAAGAACCCCCTTTTTCGGAGAATCCGCGATGCCTCGTCCCCCCGTTCCGCAGTCCGCCCCGCGCAGCGGCGGCTTCACGCTCATCGAGGTCATGGTCGCCACGGCCGTGATGCTCATCATGGTCGTGATGATCGGGGCCCTGTTCCGCCAGGCGTCCTCGTCCTGGGACTCCGGCTACGCCACCGCCGAGGGAGGCATGGCCGTCCGCTCCGTCGTCGGCGCGCTGACGCGCGACCTGGCCACGGCCATCGACGGGCGCATCTACGGACTCAAGGATCCCGTCGTGGTGGACAACACCTCGGTCGAACTGATCTGCTACAAGCCCGCGAAGACCGAAGGCGGCAGCTACCGCCGCGAGATACACCGAATCAAGTACAACGGCGGCTCCTCCGTCTCCCGCACGGATTCCGTCCTGACCGGGAAGTCCAGCTGGACGAGAGTCGGATCCTCCACCATCTACGCCGGGGGATCCGGCGCCAACGGCGCCAAGTGCACGTTCTCCGCCGCCGACCCCATCGACGAGTACTCGCTTCGCGACTACGAGCGTCAGGCGCCTTCCTTCAGGGACGAACTGGCCTGGGAGATTCCTTCCGTCAAGGTCCGCGTGGAACTCACCCGCACCGGCTCGTTCTCCGGACTGACCGTCATCTCCTGCGGCCCCGACGGGCTGAGAAACGACGACGAGAATTCCGACGAACCGGATGACATCATCGTGAAGTAACCATGAACACTCTCTTCTCTTTTCTCCCGGGGCGGAGCCCCGGTTTCTCCCGGGCCTTCGGCCCGGTTTCTCTCAGCGAAAAGCCGCGCAGCGGCTTCTCGCTGATCGAGATTCTCGCCGTGACGGCGATCATCGCCATCCTCATCGGCTTCGTGGGCGGCGCCGCCTTCTCCGCGCGCCAGCGCGCCTACAGCGCCCAGGCCAATGCCGAGGCGCAGGCCATCGCCGCGGCCTTCAAGTCCTACTGGCTCGCCTACGGAGAATGGCCCTCCGGCTTCAAGTCCGGCGACAACGAGCTCGACGAGAACAACCTCAAGGCGCTCATCGGCGAAGACGGGAGCGGCATGCCTCCCTTTCTGGAGGTGCCGCCCGAGCGCTTCATGGACGACGGATCGGGCTCGAAGAAGTACCTGGACCCCTGGGGCAAGCCCTACGTGGTCACCTTTGAACAGGTGCAGGAGCCCCAGACCACCGACGTCTACGAGGGCGCCTGCTCCTTCCCCAACATGTATCGCAGCTACTACGAGGACGGGTCCTACACCGAGCGCGCGTCCGACTGGCAGTGGCGACCCTAGGAGACCCGCTTCATGAACGCCCGATTCCCTCGCCTTCCGTTCCGCCGCCCGGCCGACCCCCGCCGCGGCTCCGCCCTGGTCATCGTGCTGGGCATGCTCGCCGTGCTGCTGCTCATGGCCGTCGCGTTCTCCACGTTCACCCGCACCGAGCGCGGCGGCTCCACGAACCTGAAGAACTCCCAGGTCGCCCGTGCCGCGATGCAGTCCGCCGTCACCCGCATCATCGAGGCCATCGACCTTTCCTTCGACTCGCCCACCAACAACTGGCCCGTCGCGTGCTGGCCCCAGCCGTTCCTCTCCTCCTCCGAACAGCCTGCGGAGGACTTCCTCATGTCCGAGCGGCTTGACGACGGCGAGACCGCCGAGGCGCACGTTCTCACGTCCGAAATCGCCGAGAGCCTCACGCCCGCCCAGCTCGCGCTCGTCCGCTCCGCCCGGTGCGAATGGGCGCCTCTCTACGCCTCCATCAATTCGTCCGAGATCAACGTCGCGTCGGCGGGCGACAGCACCTACGGCACCTACGGCCGCCCGAGCGGGGACTCCCTCGTCGGCCGCTACGCCTTCGTCGCGATCGAGACCACCGGCCTGCTCGACGCCAACATCGCGGGCACCTACGAGAACGACCGCGCCGAATCCACGGGCGAGGACCCCTATGCGTTCAACCTGCCCGAACTGGGCGACATCTCGTCCGCCATGCTCCTTTACGGTGCCGGTGACAAAGAAGGAGATTTGGTTCCGAAGTCCTCCGTCAGCCTGTCGCTCAAGAACGCGAACGGCTTCCGCTCGACCCGCAAGAAGTACGGCCCGTTCCTCTCCATGGCCGACCTCCAGAACCTCTGCGGCACCTCGACGTTCGATTTTTCCGCCCCGAAGAACCAGACCGACTACTTCCCGGCCGACCTGTTCTCCACCTTCACGACCTCGCTTGAGGAACTGGATCCGACCGGGCATCCCAAGATTGTCCTGCCGTCCGCCGAAAAGCCGTTTTCCGGCATCAAGGACCTCAAGAATTTCGAAAGCCGCGCGCTGCGCGCCATGGTGGGGATTTTCGCGCAGTCCCGCACCGACACGAGCGCCGACCTCACGGACAAGATCGACCGCGACCAGTACGTCTTCTTCGCGCGTCTTGGTGACGCCTCCAAGCTCAAGCTCTCCCGCGCCCGCATCGCCACCGCGGCCCTGCTCGACGCGATCGACGAGGACGCCCTTCCGGGCCAGCACAAGACGCTGGGCAACTACTGGACGCAGATGCCGTCCTTCGCCGGCAGCGAGGCCGTGAGCGTCGACGGAAAGCAGGTGGAGGATTCGATTGCCGACATCCCCGCCTCCTACCGTCAGGGCAGCGATTCCTACCTGAACTTCCCGGCGACGGATTCCGGCCCCGTCCTGGTCCGGGCCTTCAGCTACATTCGCCTCACCGACGCGGACCCGCACTTCGCCACGACGCCCGAGGACTCGTACGTGGAGTACAAGGGCGTCGTCCACGTGGGCGGCATCGCCGCCAACATGAACTGGTCCGACAACGAGGTCGGCGACACCTACACGATGACCGTCGACTTCGACGTCCTCGGCGACGAGCCGGCCTCCGGTTCCGTTGCCGCCGATCCGTCCGGCAACAAAATCTTCAAGAACAATCTCTGCTACGACACGATGGTCGAATGGACCATCGGCGAAAAGGATGCGTCCAGCGTGAAGATCATTCCGGCTCCGTCCCCCGTCACGAGCGATCCGGCCCGCATCACCAGCGGAAAGGCCTCCGCCAACGACAGCCGCGCCCTCTACGTCCATTCCACGATCCCCGTCACCATTCGTTCCTACGTGAATCCCGACACCATCACCCGCGTCGGCTCTTCGTCCGGCGGCGGCGGAGAAGGCGGCGGCGGGGGCGGTTCGGGCGGCGGTCGCCGGAACGGCCCGCGCGACCCGGTCGAGTCGGGCTTCTGGTCCGCAAGCGTCTCCGCGCTGGCCAAGCGCGACAATCCTCGCACGCCCGTCTACGTCCCCGTCCGCGCCAAGTTCTCGATCAAGGCCTCCGACGGCACCGTCGTCCAGCAGGTTCCCGCCCCCGCGCTCGACAAGCAGGGCCGCTCCTACTGGATCCGCATGAGCATGGGCGTTCCCGACGTCTCCGAATGCAGCGGCCTGGCCTCGGCCGACAAGACCGGCCTCTACAAGCCCAACGACGCCGGCAAGGTGCCCCTCGACGCCACGGGCAATCCCTCGGCGCGCGACAAGGTTACGGTCGACGACGCGAACGCCGTTCCCGCCGAACTCGGCTGGGCCGCCTGCCTAGCCCCCTCCTTCGGATTCGACACGACATCCCTCTTTTGTGATGCTCCAGGAAGTCCACATGCGCCCGATGAGAATGTTGGCGCGTGGGTCAACGACGTCTGGGTTCGGGCGGCCCAGAGCGGCACCGAGCCGTATGACGCCGCCCTGCAGGCCATCGGCGAAAAAGTCAAGGCCGACGGCGATCCGGAGGCGACCGACTTCATCTCCCTCGGCCGCAAGATCGACCTTTGGGGCCTGCACGACATCCTGCTCAACAACGACCGGTACGGGCAGGCGTTTTCCAAGTTCGTCTGCCCCGGTCTTTCCGCCGTGCCCGACGTCCAGCACGCCACGAGCCGCGCAAAGGGTTCCGAGGGGCGCCTGTTCACCATCGGAAAGAAGGCGGCCGAAGACAGCGGCGGCTCCATCAACCTCACCTACGTGCATTGGGACCTGTGGTCGCACATCGACAACAGGGGCATGTCCTCCGTGGGCGAAATGGGGTCCGTCGCGTGCGGTCCGTTCGAGACGCTCTCCCTGTTCCAGACCTACCGGTTCAAGCCGTCGGACGGCCGTCCGGTCTCCGACTTCCACCGCGTGCTGGACTATTTCACGGTCTCGGAGGACCGCTACCCCACCACCGCCGACCTTTCGTCGGCCACCAAGAGCGACGGAACGGTCGACTGGACGAAGGTCGACGACTCCATGCTCTTCTCCGCCGTTCACGCCGGACGCGTCAACCTCAACGCGCCGTACCTGATCCGCTTCGCCAACAAGAACAAGACGCGCGCCACCATCGAGGACCGCGTCCCCAACCCGTTCCCGCTCATTGCCGCGCTCAAGGGAGCCGCCTGCTCCTCGACGGACTCCTCCAAGACGCTCTCCGGACGGGCGGCCGGCGCCATCGCCGCAAGTTTCCTGTCCGCCGAACACACGAACATCAAGTCCAGGCGCTGGGAAAACTGTTCGCGCGACATGGTCTTCTCCACCGCTGGCCTCGGAGAGGCGGACAAGGATCACGATGCGAATTACACGCTGGAAACGGTGATCGGCGAGGCGGATCCGCAGAACGATTCGGACCGCGAGGCGTTCCTCCGCAACGCTGCAAACGCCGTCACCACCCGCGGGCAGTCGTTCCTCGTGATCATCCGCGCGGACGCCTACTCGCCCATGTACGGCAACGAAGTGGCCGTCGGCGACGGCACCACGCTTGCGACGACGCACGCGATCCTGGAGCTGTGGCGAGATCCGGAGCCCGCCCGCTACCCCGACGGACTCCTCCCCGAGGACGGCAGCGAGACCCCGTTGCTCTTCCACAACTGGTACATCCGCTCCTTCCGCGTCTTCTAGAGCGGATTCAACTTTCCGCAGCGTTTGAAATGGTGGGAGTAGAGGGATTCGAACCCACGACCCAGTGATTAAGAGTCACTTGCTCTACCAGCTGAGCTATACTCCCATTGCATAAAAAAATGGAGCGAGCTAAGGGATTCGGACCCTCGACATCCACCTTGGCAAGGTGGCACTCTACCACTGAGTTAAGCTCGCTTGTGTCTTGCTGACGGGGAGGAAGAATATCACACGCGCCCCGCGAATGCAAGCGCTTTTTTGCCGTTTGTTCTTTTTCGAGCCCGAATGCGCTTGCGAAGGAGGTCTTCTTTTCCTATGATGAACCCCATGAGAGCCTTCCGACCGCTCCTCCTCTCGTTCGCCGCGGCGCTGTTCGCGGCCGCATCGGCCTCGTGCGCCGCCCCGCGCGCGGCGGCGGAGACGGATGCGCCGACGATGCGGCCACGACACGAGGAAGGCCTCGTCGCATCGAACGGAGCCGACGCGGCTCCGGCAAGGACGGGCGCGAAGACCTTCGGGGCGCGGCAGAAGCGGGACGGGCACGAAAACGAGAGGCTCCTGCGCGAGGCGCTGACGGAGGACGCCGCGTTCCGCGCGGCGTTCTGCGCGCGCATCGGACGCAATTCGGCGGACTTTCTCGGCGCGGACGGCGGCGGCCTGAACGAGACGCACGTTGCGACGGTGCTGGGCGCAAAATCGCCCGGAAAGACAGACCTGACGCTGCACTGGCGGACGCCGGAGGCGCCGCGAACGAATGTCTCGGTGAAGATGGACGAGAACGGGCAGGTGCACCTGACGACGCCGGAGCGGTTCGCGGCCGCATGGGCGGCGACGTTCGGGACGAACGTGCCGCCGCGCGTGACGAAGGCGCTCGGTCTGTTCTTCGGAACGGATCCGGACGCGATCCGGATTCTGGACGAAACGCCGATCGAGGTCGACGGCGAATCCGTGCGCGCGCTGGAGCGGAGCCACAACGGCGCACTGTGCTTCAACGTGCTCGCGCATCACGACGCGGCGATGGCCGAGGAGTTGCTCGATTGGCTGCGCGACAACCGCCGGGCGCTCGCGGATCTTTGCTTTTCGCGCGGCTACGCGGCCGATCCGGACGAATGGGCGCAGTGGCTCTGGTACCGCGACCTCGTGAGGCCGGAACGGAGGCTCGACCGGCTGATCCGCATCGCAGACGTCGCCGATGCGGTCGAGGCGCTGACGGACGAGGAGCTGCGGGAACTCGTTCGTCCCGGACCGAAGAACGGCGGCACGACGATCCTGCTGCCGTTCGGACACCTGCAGTATCTGCACGGCTGCATGGAGTTCTATCAGAGCCGCGCGAAGATCGAGCGGCTGCTCGCGCGCCAGATCATGTGAAGTGCAGTTGTTTCAATCGGGTGCGTCCGCGAGCGCGTGCCACTCCTGAAGGGACAGGGGAGGGGGCGAGGGGGCCGCGGCTTCGGCGACGATGCCCTTGACGGCTTCGGCGAAGCCGGCCAGGGTGGTCGTGACGGGGACGCCGGCCGCCACGGCGGCGGAACGGATCGCAAGGCTCGCGGAATGAGCCTCCTCTCCGTCCTCCCGGGTGTTGACGATCCACTTGACCTTGCCGAGCCGGATCAGGTCGAGCGCGTTCGGACTCCCGAGCGCGATGCGGTAGAGCGCGTTGGACTCGACCCCCGCCTTCCACAGCGCCGTCGAGGTGCCGCGCGTCGCCCAGATTTCAAAGCCCAGCCCGTCCAGCGTTTTCGCAAGGCGCACGACCTCCTCCTTGTCCTCGTCGCGCACGGAGAGGACGACGGTCGCCCGCGACGGGTCCCCGCCCGGCACGGGCAGCGGACTCCCGGCCGCGATCTGGCTCTTGTACCACGCCGTCGCCGCATCGCGCCCGAACGCCATCACCTCTCCCGTCGACTTCATCTCCGGCGTGAGCGTGATGTCCGCGCCGGGGAACTTGACGAAGGGGAACACGGCCTCCTTCGCGCAGTGATAGGGCAATCCGCGACCGTTGCCGGTCTTGTCCGTGCCGCCGGCTCCCAATGGGGAATCGGCATTGCCGATGGGCGCCTTTTCCGCCTTGACGAGATCCGCCAGTTTTTCCCCGGTCATGACGCGAGCCGCAACGCCGGCGAGCGACCATCCCACGGCTTTCGAGACGAAGGGGACGGTGCGCGAGGCGCGCGGGTTGACTTCGATCATCCAGACCTCGCCGTTCTTCACCGCAAGCTGGATGTTCATGAGTCCCACGACATGGAGCCTCTCCGCGAAGACGTGCGCGATCCGCTCGACTTCGGCGATCGTTTCCGCCGCCAGCGAGACGGGCGGGGTGACGGCGGCGGCGTCTCCCGAATGGCACCCCGCCGCCTCGACGTGCTCGAGAATCGCCCCGACGACGGTCGTTTCGCCGTCCGACACGCAGTCGACGTCCAGTTCGATCGCGTTGTCGAGGAACTTGTCGACGAGGACCGGCTTGCCCTCGGCGATCCGGACCGCCTCCCCGACGTACTCCGCAAGGCGCTCCGCGTGGTGGACGATCGCCATGCCGCGACCGCCGAGGACGAAGCTCGGCCGGACGAGGACCGGATAGCCGATGCGGTCGGCGATCTCCAGCGCCTCCCCGGTCGTGTGCGCGATTCCGCTCGGCGGCTGTTTCACGCCGGCTTCCGCCACGAGCGCGCGGAAGAAGTCGCGGTCCTCCGCCAGGGCGATGTCGTGCGGCGACGTTCCCAGCACGCGGACGCCCGCCGCCTCAAGCCGCTCCGCGAGGTTGAGCGGGGTCTGTCCCCCGAGCTGGACGATCGCGCCGTCGCACGCCTCGCGCTCGTAGACCTCCATCACGTCCTCGAACGTCAGCGGTTCGAAATAGAGCCGGTCGCTCGTGTCGTAGTCCGTCGAGACCGTCTCGGGGTTCGAGTTCATCATCACCACCTCGAACCCGCGCTCCCGCAGCGCGAACGCCGCATGGCAGCAGCACCAGTCGAACTCGATTCCCTGTCCGATCCGGTTCGGCCCCCCGCCGAGGATCAGGATTTTCTTTTTCGGTTGTGTCCGTTTCATGCGTTCGAAGGTTCAAAGGCTCGCTGGTTCGTGGATCCGCCGCGCCGCGCGCGCCCGGACAACGCCCGGAACGCCTTGCGGCGCGGAGCGGCCGCTGGATGGTCCGAACTTGAGATTAAGCACCCTCCGTGCCACGCGCGAAAACCGCTTGCGCATGGTGCATTCAGCATCCCGCGTTACGCATTGCGGCCACCTCTCCGCCCGCTCCTTTACGGTTTTGTAATGGCGAGTCCGCCTTCCGCGGCGAGCGGCGGCTTCGTCGCGGCATTGCCCCGACGGGCGAGGTTTGCTAGAATCCATCCCCGATGAAACGCACGGATCCTTCCGGACTCCATGGCACTCGGCAACAAACTGCGGTCGACGGAGGACGGATGTGCCGGAAGCAAAGGAGAGAACGATGGAAAAACGCGCAAGGAAAAAACCGGGGGAGGGCGAACTGATCGCCTCGTTCCAGGTGGACCACACCCGCATCGGATACGGCATCTTCGTGAGCCGCCGCGACAGGGTGGGCGGCGCCTTCGTGACCACGTTCGACGTCCGGATGAAACGGCCGAACGCCGAGCCGGCGATCCACCCCAACGCCATGCACACCATTGAGCACGTGGTGGCGACGTATCTCCGCAACTCCCCGTTCCGCGACCATGTCATCTACTGGGGGCCGATGGGCTGCCTCACGGGGTTCTACTTTCTCACGAGCACGGCCCACGAGATCATGCCGCGCGAAATCGAGCGGCTGATGCGCGCGGCGTTCCGCCATCTGGCGAACTATCGTGGCCCCGTGCCCGGCGCCACGCCCGTGAACTGCGGAAACTACCTGCTTCACGATCTTCCGACGGCGAAGCTCGAGGCCCGGGCGTTCCTGGAGAAGGAATGGTCGTTCGACTATCCCCCCGCGAAGCGCGCCAGGGCGGGCGCACGGACGTTCTTCGACGCCTGACGCGGTCGCGGCCGCGAATGCGCAATTTGGCACGGCGGTTGCTGCAAACAAGGGAGAACGGCGGCAAAGCCGCCTTCGAACGCGCGCGCAGCGCGCTTGGAACGCCGCCGAAGGCGGCTTCGAACCTTTGAACTTTTGAACCTTTGAACCATGCCGAAACGAACCGACATCCATAAAATCCTGATCGTGGGCTCCGGGCCGATCGTGATCGGCCAGGGGTGCGAGTTCGACTATTCGGGCGTTCAGGCGGTGAAGGCGCTCCGGAAGGAGGGGTACGAAATCGTTCTCGTCAACTCCAACCCCGCCACGGTGATGACGGACCCGGAAATGGCGGAGCGCACCTACGTCGAGCCGCTCACGGCGGACTGCGTGGCGGCCGTGATCCGCAAGGAGCGGCCGGACGCGATGCTGGCGACGCTCGGCGGTCAGACCGCGCTCAACGTGGCGACGGCGCTGGCGCGTTCCGGCGTTCTGGCGGAATGCGGGGTGGAGATGATCGGCGCGAACGCGGAGGCGATCGAGCGGGCCGAGGACCGGAACCTGTTCAAGGCGGCGATGGCGCGGATCGGACTCGACATGCCGCGCTCCGGGAGCGCGCACTCCCTCGGGGAGGCGGAGGAGGTCGCGCGGGGGATCGGCTCCTGGCCGCTCGTCGTGCGGCCGGGTTTCACGCTCGGCGGCACGGGCGGCGGCATCGCGCACGACGAGGCGGAGTTCCGCGCGATCGTCACGCGCGGCCTGGAGGCGTCGCTCAACCGCGAGGTGCTCGTGGAGGAGTCGCTCGTCGGCTGGAAGGAGTTCGA
>JAEEGL011185377.1_pt1 | contig 11349 bp, 6 predicted proteins | sample 9134231 | NCBI WGS metagenome assembly JAEEGL01 (sample SAMN16246548, study PRJNA631951) | gut metagenome | biome: gut microbiome; feature: rumen; material: fiber-attached | host: Bos | place: Iran: Karaj | collected 2018-10
TATCCAGCACGGTACGCATGCGGTCGCGGTCCTGCGGATGGATCAGGATCTCGAGATTCTTTGCCGCCTCCGCGAAAAAATCGCTTCCGTGCTCATTGACGTTCTGTTCTCCGAAAATGTCGTGTGACCTGTAGCCGTCATAAGCTCCCGATTCCATATCCACATAGTAGATCACGTCATAGTTCGCCGCAAGGCTTTCCGCCATCTGGCTGAATGTGACGATCTTCTTCTGCTCCTCTAACAGTTCCGTTTCTGCTGACATGGTATCCTGGATATCTTTGTCGCAGAGAACGAAGTGCTCCTTATCATCCGAAAGCATGACCACAAAGCGGAAATATCTGGCTTCATCCCCGACCATGATCCTGTATTTGTAGGAATAGGATCTGTGGCCTTCCAGGTTCCTCAGCATCTTTTCCTTGTAATACATGCTGACAGCAAACGCACGGTCATCGGGATGTGCATACCTGAGAGCATTCTCACGGGTCTCTTTATAAAAATCCACACCGGTTTTCGGCACATTCATCGACTGATACATCTGACTTGCGGAAACCTCGATATACTTTCCGGTTTCGATATTGATATAATAGATCGCTTCATAGTCCGTCGCCAGACTCATCGCGATCTGGTTGTATCTCTCTTTCTCTTTTTGTGCAACCGCGGTGATCTTTTCCTGTTCATGTTTTTCATCTTCCTCGACAAAGACATGGATCAGACAGTTGGCGATCAGACAGCCGATGGTATAAAACGGTGCAAATGCGTCCCCCATCTGAAGTGCGATGAATAACGTCATCACACCTCCGGACGCAAAGATCGTCATGTAGTGAGGTTTATCCCTTCCTTCCGCTTTCAGTGATACAACCAGTGAATAAACCGAGATCAGGAAAAAGTGCAGGAACTGCAGTCCAAGCAGAATATATCTTCCGCGCCCTGCATAGTAAACGGTATCCTGTGAAAAAGAAAAGACAAAGGGATAAAAGAAATTAACAATGAGAGAAACGACCACAAAAATGAAGATCCCCCAGCCTACTCCCAAAAAATAATTGGCCCGTCGTCCGTTTCTTCCGATAAATGCAACCACATATTTCGTCCACAACAGGACGGAAAATGCCATTGCAAGAAAGAACAGCATCGTATCCGCATACGCAAAGATCCTGAGTTTGTACTCAACCAGGAAGCCCCAAAGCACATCCGCCAGGTAGAATCCATGCAGGGCAAGCAGAAACTGCCTGTAGCGGTAACGCGGTCCGCCGGCCTCTTCTTTCTTTCCGTTCTTCAGAACATCACGGTTGATGATGATATGAAGAATGATCGCAAGTATACAAAAACTGGAATAATACATGATTTGCTTTTCGCAGGATTTAGCCTGCACTCCCCCTAAAAGTTGATCTTACATTCCACCCTGACCGGATCCTTGACATATTCTGCAAAAACCCGTTCATCCGCCTGCTTTCCGACAATACTGCCATAATGTGTCGGAATGGCAGTCTGCGGTTTGATCTCATTGATCAGTTCCGCCGCCTTTTTCGCATCCATCGTATAAGTGCCGCCGATCGGAACCAGTGCGACATCACACCTGACGCCTTTTGCTTCTTTTGTGGCATCCGTATCACCGGCAATATAAATACGCTGTCCGTTTGTGCTTAGGATATAGCCGACCCAGCCCGCGCTCTTTACATGAAAGGGTTTCATGATGTTATACGCAGCCACGGTTTCATATGTCAGTCCGTCCGTCTCATATTGCTCACCCGGGCTGACCGTTTCGATCCTCTTCACGGCATCCGCAACTTTCTTTGCATTCTTCTCCATGCTTTCCGGCACGATCAGGATCGTATCCGCAAAACTGACCTTACGGATATCTTCCGGTGAATAATGATCATAATGGTCGTGTGTCACGAATACAAAGGCCGCATCATGCGTTTCCCTGTCAATCTCAAACGGATCGATATAAACAGGCCCCATCTCTGTTTGGATCTGGATACTGTTCTGTTTAAATACCTCGATCTTGTCTGTCATGGTGTTCCTTTCGTCAAAACCGTTGTCTTATGGGAGAATATGTTCGTCATTCGATCAGTTCCGCATGCCCGAACATTGACGGATTCAGATAGCAGGTGCCGGAATCATCCGCCCAGCTTAAAGTACCGGACCGTTCCCCTTTTTCGGTGGCATTGTTTACCTGCAGTTCCAGCCCGATCACCGTTCCCGCTTCCGGTTTGATGTCCGTCCATTTCATGGCTGCTTCCACAAGGTATCCGTCTTCCGTCTCTTTTGCAGCGGATACGATATTGTCTTCCACGCATTTTTCGCCGTTGAAGCTGTGCACATTTTTATAATTCACACGGTACTGTTTGTCATCACTCTCGTAAGATTCCGCACGGGCATGATCTTCATCAATGAACACCTCGATCGAATCCTGCTGATAGTCATCTTCGCTGTCATCGTTCAGTACCGGATCTGTGACCGGCATCAGCACATAGAGATTTTCTTCATCCCAGAGCAGCTTCGCATCGCAGGCAACATCCACATTCTGCACCACGATCTTAAGCGGCACGCTGTCTGCCGTCTCCCAGGCTTCATCAATCTCTCCGTCAACAGATACGGTTCCTTTTCTGATCTGAATCGTCTCCCGCTTGATCTCAAGAGCTGAGGCATCGATCTTTTCGGGATCGACAAATGCCCAAAATGCAGGTTTTGCCTTGTATTCCGCGTCAAACAAAAGCGGACACTGCTTTGATCTTCCGTCTGTACCGCCGCCGACCACATTCGGATCCATGAGCCAGGAATAGGGATCGATCACGCCCCAGAGGGTGATCCCCGTAAACGGAAGATCTTCTTCACTTTTCAGGGCACAAAGCGCTTCGTAAACGGCGCCGTAATAGGCGGCCTGCCGGTTGTATTCATCTGCCCGTTTTTCCTCACTGCCGTCATACTGCGGGCTTGCTTTCACATCCAGTTCCGTGAGCATGACACTTCCCGCCGCTTCCGCATAGGTCTTTGCCGCTTCCGCGATCGTACTTGCCGAAGGCGCGTTCACCGTGTAATGTCCCTGCATGCCGAAGCCGTCAAGTCTGGTCCCTTCGGCGTTTTTAACGTCGCTGATCAGCTGCAGGATCCCCTTCGATTTGTTCTGATCGCACTCATTATAATCATTATAGTAAAGTTTCAGGTCCGCCGGCGCATATTGATCGGCAAAACGGAATGCCTGAATGATATATTCATTGCTTCCGTAAACCTTCCACCAGCTGGACTTACTCGAATGCGTAGAATCGGAAAGCTGATCGCTTCCGCCCTCTTTGTCGGTCCTGTAGGATCCGGTATCACTGACCGCCTCATTCACGACATCCCAGCCATAGAAAAGATCTCTGTACGCTTCCGTATCGGACGTGAAATGTTTTAAAACCGAAGCGATATACCACTCCAGACGCCGGCCCATTACCTCTTTGGACACATAAGGCTGCTCTTTGTCATAACCTTCATGGAAGAACCACTCCGGTGTCTGGGAGTGCCACACCAGAACATGTCCGCGCACCCTGACCTTTTTGTCCGGATGATCCTTGTTCCACGCCACGATCTTGTCAAGCAGATGCTCCGCTCTGGAAAAATCAAGGTCCACGACCTCCATCGTTTCCCCGTTAAATTCCTCCTCATGAACAGAGCCTGAAACGGGCGCATCATTATGATAACCGAACAGCGCATCCGGTTTTAACTCATTTTCCAAAGTCACGGCATTGAAGTGTTTGAAGATCAGCGCCATGTACTTATCATCTTCACCGCCCTTTGTCCCGAGGCAGGCTCCGACAACGGCGTCCTCTCCAAGGACATCCGTGATCGCTTCGTCAAGATCCGGAATGTCCGTTTCGATCCCTGCTTTTTCAAAGACTTCTTCGGCAGATGCTGCCGGTTCTTCAGTGTCTTCCGTTTCCGTGTCATCCGCAGTCTCTTCGGCGGCCGTATCTTCCCCGGGCTGTTTTGTTCCGATCTCGCTGCTGAACGTACATCCGAAAAGAGAAAGGGAAAGCATTACCGAAATACCTGTCATAAGCAAATTTTTTCTGATCAAAGCCATCCTCCTTTTACCGTGATCATGCATGATCAATTCAATCTTAATCTCTATTATACATGCCTGTCCGTTTCACTTTCAAGACAGATTCCAAAAAAGCAGTCCTATCATGCAGACATCAAAAAACGGCAGGACATCCTGCCGTTTTTTGATCCGTATTCATTTTTACGTTTCCGCTTATCCTTCGATCGCGATGGTCTTCTTCTCCGGAATCTTTTTTTCTTCCTTCTTCGGAACGGACAGTTTCAAAACGCCGTCCTCATATTTGGCCTTGATGTCCTCTTCCGTAATGTTTTCGCCGACATAGAAGCTTCTCTGCATCGATCCGGAATACCGCTCCTGACGGATCAGTTTTCCTTTCTTGTTCTTCTCTTCCTTGTCCAGCTGCTTGGAAGCACTCACACTCAGGTAACCGTTCTCCAGATCCAAATGGATCTCATCCTTCTTGAAGCCCGGAAGATCGATGTCCACTTCGTAGCCTCCCTCGTGCTCATGCACATCCGTCTTCATGACGTGTGAAGCATGTTTCCCGTACAGTTTCCTGTCCACATCCGGAAAATCCATCCTCGGAAAATCCATCCAGTCGTCCAATAAGTTTTCTCCAAAAATACTCGGTAATAACATAGGTAACACCTCCTGTTCCTTTGTTCTGACTTCATTCTAGCACGATTGTTAGCACTGTCAAGAGGTGAGTGCTAATGATTCTCTAAATGATTTATAAACTATTTATAAAAATCAGTCTTTCAGCCGTTTGATGAGCTTCGCGTAGTTATCTTTCCTGTGAGGAAACAGACAGTCCGTACAGTTTTTGATCGTTTTTTTGTCCCGGCTGATCAGCGTAAAGTCTCCGGGGCAGTCCGGATCATGATAAAGCGGACAGTAACAGAACAGGCAGTTGATGTGTTCATCGTCGTGACACGGATAATAGATGCAGTCCCTGTTTTCAAAATAGGAAAAATCGTTATCGTATTTGTTCATATCGTCAGTATAGCACAAAAAATCTTTGCCAGATAAAAACATTTTTATTGTGAGTTTCTCTTAAAAACAGTATAATATTAGGAAATAACAAAAGAGAGAGCACCATGCCGGCTAATATTTATCTGGATCTGTCCGCGATCATCATCATGGTCATGCTGATCATCGCGCTGGTCTTTCGCAAACAAACAAGCGGCCGCAGTAACATGCTGTTTCTGGCGCTTTGTATCTGTGTACTGATCTGCGGGATCACCGATATGATCAGTTATTATTATGATGCCGTTTCGGAGCATACCGCAAATACCCTTCTGCTCAGAATAGTCGATAATTATGTCTATTTTTCCATAAGGAATTTCACTGCGCCTCTCTATATCCTTTATGTCTGTTCACAGACCGGGATCTGGCATAAGATCCGCATCGGGACCCCTTTGCAGATCATTTGGGCCGTTCCGTTCCTTATAGATCTGCTCCTGCTTGCAGGCAATCCCTGGACCGGGTTCGTATTTTATTTTGATCCGCAGTATATTTATCACCGCGGTCCTTATATCATTGTTCTCTACGGCATTGCTTTTTTCTATATGTTCTTATGCATCGGCATTCTGTTCCGTTATTACACGCTTTTGGAAAAAAACAAGAGCCTGATCCTCTTTCTTTTTCTTCCCGTCAACGCACTTGCCGTCATTCTGCAGTTTTTCTTTCCGCTGCTCTGTATTGAGATCATCTCCACAGCCATGTTTATGCTGATCGTCGTGATCACCATCCAGCGTCCGGAAGAGATGGTGGATGCCGTCGCTTCCACCATGAGCAATACCGCGTTTCTTGTCGATATCAGACAGGCCTTCCGCTCCGGGCGGCCGATGCATATCCTTTTGATCCATCTGAAAAATCACACGGGCCTTCGCAACAATCTCGGTCTGTTTACTTATCAGTTTCTGCTTCGCCGGCTGTCCGACAAGATCGCAAAGATCGGGAAAGTCATGAACCTCCACCCGGATATCTACTATCTTGACAACGGAAGTTTTGCCGTCATCGCTGACCCGAAACATGAGGAAGCGCTTTCGGATCTCGGACGCATCATTCACGCATACATGGAAGAACCGGTAAAGTTAAGGCATATGGAAACGATGATCAACACCATTGTCTGTCTGGTAAAATGTCCGGAAGACATCAGTGACTATGATGTGTTTGTTTCATTTTCCAGAAACTTTCAGAACAAGCTCTTTGACAATCACCGGCTCAGCATCCTGTCCGATATCAGCGCCTCCCGTGATTTTGTCCTGCGCAGTCAGATAGATTCCATCATTAACCGCGGGATCTCCAACCGTAAATTCCAGATGTTTTACCAGCCGATCTATTCCCTGAAACAGAAACGCTTTGTTTCCGCCGAAGCCCTGATCCGGCTTTATGACGACGAATTCGGCACGATACCCCCGTCCCTGTTCATTCCGGCCGCGGAAAAAAGCGGTGCCATCCACAAGATCGGTGATTTTGTCATCGAGGAAGTCTGCCGCTTCATTTCCGGAGAAAATTTCAAAAACATGGGCCTTGAGTATGTTGAGATCAACCTTTCCGTTTCGCAGTGCATCGAGCAGGATCTTGCCGAAAAGATCGAACGGATGATGAAAAAGTACAATGTACGGTCGGATCAGATCAATCTGGAGATCACCGAAACGATGGCTGACTACGATCCCACAACGACAGACCGTAACATTTCAAGACTCGCCGAACTGGGATTACGCTTCTCTCTGGATGATTACGGTACGGGCTATTCCAACATCAAACGTGTCGTATCCCTGCCGCTGAACATTGTGAAACTGGATAAAAGTCTTGTGGACGATATGGATTCCAACCAGATGTGGACGGTGATCCGCAACACGGTAAAGATGCTGAAACGCATGAATAAAAAGATCCTCGTGGAAGGTGTCGAAACGGAACGCGCACTCGATGCTTTTGAGAAGATCGGATGTGATTATATCCAGGGATTTTACTTCTCCAAACCGCTTTCGGAAGGAGAACTGCTTTATTTCATCAATTCAAAACAGGCTTTGCCTAATCAGGTGTAGACATGCATTATATCATCTATTTTGACATCTGTGCCATTTTCATACTGCTGATCATCCTGCTCGCGATCATGGTCCGCAAAAGAACGAAGGGAAGAAACAATTTGCTGATGCTTTCTCTGATCCTCCTGACGCTCCTTGCGACACTCGGGGACTTAGGCTTTTCCATACTCAGCAACAGTACCACGCACCCGATCGGTAACCGTTTTCTTCTTTATCTGAGCTTCAGCCTGTATTTTCTGGCGCTCAACATGATCCTGCCCATCTTTATCTTTTTTATCTATACTTCGATCGGCGTCTGGCATGTATTTAAACAGAAGCAGCATCTGACTCTGATCTGGACTGCGCTTTCCGGCGTTCCGTTCCTTGCGGTTTTACTCAATCCGATCAGCCTCTGGGTCTTCCACATCAATCCGGACTATTCCGTTTCTTTCGGTCCGTTTGTCTACCTGTTCCATGCCGTGGCGTTTGTTTTCCTGGTCTGGTGCGTACTTGCGCTCATCAACTACCGCAAGACCGTACGCATGGACAAAATGGTCATTCTGACTTTCCTCATTCCCCTTGTGATCGCTTCCGTTCTGATCCAGACATTCAATCAGGCATTCCGTATCGAAATGTTCGGGATCAGCATCGCGCTAATGACTTTCATGATCACGATCCAGAGTTCCGAAAATCTCATCGATCCTCAGGTCGGTGCAAAAAAGTACAGTGCAGGGATCAATGATATCCTCAATATCATTAATACAAAAAAACCGTCTACGCTCCTGCTTGTGAAGATCGTCAATCATAACAACATTCTGATGTACTTAGGCCAGGAAGTGAATGACCGGTATCTGCGCATGCTTTCGCAAAAAATGCAGGAATATGCCGCAAAAAACCGTTATGATGCAGACTTATATTATCTTGAATACGGATTATTCGGTTTTCTGTCTTCCGATGACGATCGAAAGAGTGCCGCAAAAGTGGCCGAGGAGATCCGGAAGTATCTGGAGGTTTCTCATAAAGTGGATGATTTTGACGTGCTGGCCGATCCCAGGATCTGTATCATCCGTAATCCGGATGATTTTGATGATTTTCAATCCATGCTGATCTTTGCAACATCATTCCACAAGACGCTTCCGGATACCAAAAGTATCATGTACTATGCGGATTATAAAGACCGGTCGGCTTTCAAGGTCCGGAATGATCTGGATGAGATCATCTCAAACGCGATCAGCAACGATCGTTTTCAGATGTATTACCAGCCGATCTATTCCACGGTCGAGAAACGTTTTGTCAGCGCCGAGGCTCTGATCCGGCTGAATGACAGGGAATACGGCTTCATCTCTCCCACCCTGTTCATTCCGCTTGCGGAAAAAACCGGTTCCATTCACGCGATCGGGGACTGGGTGCTGCGCGATGTATTCCGTTTCATGTCGGAAAACAACCTGAATGAACTGGGATTTAAATATATAGAGATCAATCTGTCTGCTTCGCAGTGCATCGAGCCGGATCTGGTGGACCGCATCGAATACCTGCTGGAGCTTTATAATCTCATGCCGGAACAGGTTTCTTTGGAATTGACGGAAACTGCCGCAGACATCGATCCGGAGATCGTTGACAGGAATGTGAAGAAACTCCATAACATGGGGATCCGCTTTGCCCTGGATGATTACGGCACCGGTTATTCCAACATCCGCCGCGTGGTTTCCCTGCCGATCGATCAGGTAAAGCTTGATAAGAGTTTTGTGGAAAAAATAGACGATCCGCAAATGTGGACCGTCATTGAAGATACCATATCCATGCTCAAAGAAATGGGCAAGGAAGTTCTCATCGAAGGCGTGGAGACCGAAGAAGTCGCCAAACGCTTTCTGGAACTTCCCTGCGATCTGTTTCAGGGGTGCGAATACATCCAGGGCTTCTATTTCTGCAAGCCGCTTCCCGAAGACGAGTTTCTATCCTTTATCCGTGATCACGACAAATCAAAGATCGAAAGCTGATTCGATTCCGGTATATCTCCGAGCAATCCAAGTTCCGCCAGTTTATCGACTGCCGTCTTGGTGACTTTCGTGCGTTCCCTGAAATCGTCTCTTGATAAGAACGGGCCATCCTTGCAGGCTTCGCAGACTGCATCTGCCGCTCTCTCGCCGAGTCCCGAAATACTGCCGATATGCGGCATGATCTTGCCGTCTATGATCTTACAGGTATGCGCATTGGCGCGGAACAGATCGATCGGCATAAAGGAAAAGCCTCTCGCATACATCTCTTCCACGATACGCATATCCTTCAGTTCTTCCTGCTCTTTGTTGCTCAGATCGTCAATACGGTTTCTGTAATCCTTAAGGAACGCATCCAGTTTTCCTTTCCCCTGGCACATCCTTTCATAATCAAAGGTTGTGGCCCTGATCGAAAGATAGGCGGCATAGTAAGCCAGCGGATACTGGATCTTATAGTATGCGATCCGCCATGCCATCATAACGTAAGCAGCGGCATGTGCTTTCGGGAACATATAGGCGATCTTTTCACAGGATAATACATACCAGTCCGGAACATCATGCGCGATCATATCCGCCTTCCATTCCTCCCAGTTGTCACATTTATGTTTCGCGACTTTTCCTTTTCTGACCGCTTCCATGATCTTAAATGCGCGGGACGGTTCTAAGCCTTTTCCGATCAGATAGGTCATGATATCGTCACGGGTACAGATCGCGGTGGAAAGCGTTGCGGTTCCTTCCAGGATCAGTGTCTGCGCGTTGCCGAGCCACACATCCGTGCCATGCGCAAGACCGGCGATCCTGACCAGATCCATAAAGGATTGCGGTTTGGTATCGATCAGCATCTGCATCGCAAAGTCCGTACCGAATTCCGGGATCCCGAGAGAACCCAGTTTGGTGCCGCCGATCTCTTCCGGCGTGATCCCTAAGGAAGAGGTATTCTGAAACAGGCTCATGACCCTTGGATCGTCAAGAGGCGCCTCTCTCGGGTCCGTTCCGGTCAGATCCGCAAGATGCCTGATCATGGTCGGATCATCATGTCCCAGGATATCGAGTTTTAACAGGTTATGATCGATGGAATGATAATCAAAATGTGTCGTGATGATATCGCTTTCCATATCGTTGGCCGGATGCTGGATCGGCGTGAACGTGTTGATGTCCTCGCCGTGCGGCAGAACGATGATCCCGCCGGGATGCTGGCCGGTGGTCCTGCGGATCCCCGTGCAGCCGAGCGCGATCCTGTCGATCTCGCAGGTCCGTTTTGAGATCTCGTGTTCTTCGAAATACTTCTTTACAAAACCAAATGCCGTTTTCTCCTTGACCGTACCGATCGTACCGGCCTTGAATGTCTGCCCTTTCCCGAAGATCTCTTCCGTATACTTATGCGCAATTGCCTGATATTCCCCGGAGAAATTCAGGTCGATATCCGGCTCTTTGTTCCCTTCAAATCCGAGGAAGGTTTCAAACGGAATATCAAATCCATCCTTGTGCAGTTTTGCACCGCATTCGGGGCAGGTTCTGTCAGGCATGTCACAGCCCGCAAGATGCGAATGCTCCTTAACCGCATCAGAGGTAAAATCCGTATAATGACAATTAGTACAGTAATAATGCGGCGGAAGCGGATTCACTTCCGTGATGCCTGCCATGGTCGCGACAAAAGAAGAACCCACGGAACCTCTCGAGCCGACAAGATATCCGTCTTCCAGCGATTTCCATACCAGCTTCTGCGCAATGATATACATGACCGCAAATCCGTTGGAAATGATGGATTTCAGTTCCCGCTCCAGTCTGCTGCTGACCTGTTCCGGAAGCGGATCCCCGTAGAGCTCATGTGCTTTTTTGTAGCAGATCTCACGGAGTGTCTCATCGGAATGCTCGATCACCGGCGGACACTTGTCCGGTCTGACCGGTTCTATGTACTCGATCTGATCGGCGATCCTGCGCGTATTGGTCACTACGATCTCATAAGCCTTGTCATAGGGAAGGTATGCAAACTCATCCATCATCTCCGCAGTGGTCCGCAGATAGAGCGGTGCCTGATCGTCAGCATCTTTAAAGCCTTTTCCGGCCATGATGATCCTGCGGTAGATCTCATCCTGCGGATCCAAAAAATGCACATCGCAGGTTGCGACCACCGGTTTCTGATATTTCTCGCCGAGACGGATGATCTTCCTGTTGAGTTCCTGCAGATCCTCATCCGTATTGATATCTTCATAGATCTTCTTGCCGTCTTTATCGGTCTCGGTCTTCATGAACGCGTTGTTGCCGATCGGCTGCACTTCCA
>JAEEGL012932134.1_pt1 | contig 11349 bp, 6 predicted proteins | sample 9134231 | NCBI WGS metagenome assembly JAEEGL01 (sample SAMN16246548, study PRJNA631951) | gut metagenome | biome: gut microbiome; feature: rumen; material: fiber-attached | host: Bos | place: Iran: Karaj | collected 2018-10
CATATGGCGGCCAGCTTCCGCTACCGCCCGCTGTCCGTATATCCGACGGTGGTCCGCGACCTGGCGCTGACCGTGGCGGAGGAAACGCCCTGCGGAGAGCTGATGCATGAGATCGCCCGCGCCTGCCCGCGGGTCAGCGACGTGGAACTGTTTGACATCTACCGTGGCGAGCAGATCGGCGAAGGCCGGAAGAGCATGGCATTCAAGATCACCTTCACCCCGGAGGACAAACCGCTTCAGCAGGAAGAAATTGACAAATACATCAAAAAGATCCTCGGCAATCTGAAATTCAAACTCGGCGCTGAGATCAGATAACGTTTTTCCGCAGATTGTGTGGTTGTACGTACAAAAATATGCAGGACAAGTACAGGAAATGTGCTGTCCTGCATTTTCATTTGATTGACACTAAATGGATAAAACGATATAATCATTCAGGTATTATTCTGGTAATATTCACTCCAATTTCACAAACCGGACACAAGAATTTACGGCGCGTCAGCGTCGTGAACGGGAGATGAACACATGTCAAGAAAATGGCGGAACATCCTCATCGGCGTCCTTGTTTTTGCCGCGATTATTGCTGCGCTTTCACTGCTGAACGGCGGAGCTGAGAATTTCAAGGCAAAATATGAGGGCGCTGACCTGTCCACCGATGTCACCGGCATCGGACGGAGCAATACCTACGGCGCATACGCGGTCCAATACGCGGATCTGCCGCCGGTAAAGGAATCCGTATCGGTGGATCTGAATGGTTTTGAAGGCGAGGGCGGATCGGTCTGCGCTGACGGCGTGATGACAGAAGACGGATCCGACCTGACGTGGAAAGTGAACGTGCCCCAGGCCGGACTGTACAATATCCGCCTGGACTATCTGACCACGGAAAGCCGGGGAATCGATGTTGAGCGCGAAATCGCCATTAACGGTGAAGTCCCCTTCGCCGGAGCAAGCACGCTGACTTTCTCGCGCCTGTGGACGGACGCTAACCCGGTGAAAAAGGACAACCAGGGGAACGATATCCGTCCGATGCAGGTGGAGCGTTTTGAGAAGCAGAGCGCATACTGCATGGACGACATGGGATATCAGACAGAGCCCTACGCTTTCTATTTCAACGAAGGCGAGAACGATCTGACAATCCGTGCCGTCAACGAGCCGTTGATCCTGTGCGGCATTACGCTGACGCCTATCGTTGAGTTCCCGACCTATGAGGAATATTCCGCCAGACAGCCGGAAGCGTCCATGAGCGACGAGGGAAAGAACTACAGCCAGACCGTTCAGGGCGAAGCGGCGCAGCTGCGCAGCCATCCGAGCCTGTACGCGCGATATGACCGCAGTTCTTCCCAGACATTGCCGTATTCTGTGACGAACACGATCCTGAACTATATCGGCGGTGACGCCTGGACTCATCCGGGAGAATGGATCCAGTGGGATTTTGAGGTTCCGGAGGACGGGTACTACAACATCTCCGTCAAAGCGCGGCAGATGTACCAGCGCGGCGCGCTGTCCGCCCGGACCGTTTATATTGACGACGTTGTTCCGTTTGAGGATCTGGAAGCGGTGACTTTCGGCTATAACACGAGCTGGGAGATGCGGACGCTGGGCAACAAGGAGGGGGACCCGTTCCGTTTCTGGCTGACCAAGGGAAGCCATACACTCAGGATGGAAGTTACCCTGGGCGAGATGGGACCGATCCTGAAAGAGGTTGAGGACAGCATCTTCCGCCTGAACCAGATCTACCGCAAGCTGCTGGTGCTGACCGGCGTCAATCCCGACAGGTTCCGGGATTATAACCTTGCGCGTGTTTATCCCGAATCCATTGAGGCGATGGACCTGGAAAGCAAGCGGCTTTACAAGATCGTGGATGATATGGTTGCCATCACGGGCGAAAAGAGCGACCGCGTCGCAAGCGCGCAGACGCTGGCCAACCAGCTGGAACTGTTTGTTAAAGACAATACCCGTATTACCGAATCATTCCAGAACTTCAAAGACAACATCACCTCACTGGGCACGGCGATGCAGAACATGTCTGAGAGCAAGCTGGATGTGGATCTGATCATGGTCACGGGCGAAAACGTCAAAGTGCCTGATGTCCACGAGAATATCTTCCAGAGCATCGGTCATGAGATTCGCAGCTGCGCAAGCTCCTATTTTGTGGACTACAACACGCTGGGCGACAAATATGAAGATACGGACGACGTGGTGGAAGTCTGGATCACCACCGGCCGTGACCAGAGCACCGTGCTGAAGACCATGGTTGACGACACCTTTACGGCCAAAACCGGCATCAAGGTGAATGTTAAGCTGGTTCTTGCCGACGCACTTCTGCCGGCAGTCGTCGCAGGCAACGGTCCGGACGTGGTGCTGAGCGTGAGCAACTGGTTCGCCGTGAACTACGCCATGCGGCACGCTGTGGAAGACCTGAAACAGTTTGACGACTTTGAGGAAGTGATCAAACCGTTTACGGCAAGCGTTCTCGAACCGATGACCTATAACGACAGCAAACATATCGGTATTTACGGCCTGCCTGAGACGCAGGATTTCCCGGTGCTGTTCTACCGCACCGACGTCATGGAGGAACTCGGGCTGCCGATTCCCGAGACCTGGGACGATATCATTGCCGAACTGCCGACCCTCCAGGGCAACAGCCTGGAATTCGGCGTCAATTTCCCGGACGTCGGTTCAGCCGATACCTCCGTTCTGAACTCGATCATTTACCAGAACGGCGGATCGATTTACGACGCAGAAGCCAAACGGACGCTGGTTGACAGCGAAGCCGGCGTCGCCGCTTTCAAACTGTATACCAGCCTGTACAACGACTACGGCCTGCCGGTTGTATTTGACTTTAACAGCCGTTTCCGCAGCGGCCAGATGCCGATGGGTATTTCACCCTACTCCACATTCAACACCCTGATGGTTTCTGCTCCTGAAATCCGCGGCCTGTGGGAGTTTACCCTGTTCCCCGGGACGAAGAGAGCGGACGGTACCATCGACCATACGGTGCAGAACAGCCCGACCAGCCTTTGCTGCATGATGATCGCCACAGACAACGAAAACACGAAGAAAAATGCCTGGGAATTCATGAAGTGGTGGGTCAGCGCGGAAGCGCAGGTCCGGTTCGGCCGGGAGATGGAAAGCATCCTGGGATCTTCCGCCCGGTACCTGACAGCCAACCAGGACGCCATGAAACAGCTGGCCTGGTCCGGCAAGCAGCTGAAGATTCTGATGGATCAGAAAGCTCAGACAAGAGGTTTCCCCGAAATCGCCGGCGGTTATTCCACAACACGCCACATCACGAACTCCGTTCGTAAGGTTATCAACACCAAGGAAGACCAGCGCGAGACCCTGCTGAATTACGCCCGAACCATCAACGAAGAGATCAGGATCAAACGGCAGGAATTCAACCTGCCGGTTGACTGAGAAAGGAAGGAGGGAACGCAAACATGCAGTCACAGTCTTTTGCATCCAGATACCTGTCGATGAAACGGGATAAAATGGCTCACGGATGGGCGCTGGCGAAGCGGAACAAAGGTTGCTATCTGTTCCTGGCTCCCTACGCGATCCTGTTCATCACTTTCTTTATCCTGCCGGTCTGCACCTCGATCTTTTACAGCTTTACCTATTACAATATTCTGGAGCCCCCGCGGTTCAACGGCGTACAGAACTATATCAACCTGATTCTGCAGGACGATATCTTCCTGACGGCGATCAAGAATACGTTCGTCTGCGCTGTCATCATCGGACCGGTCGGATATATCCTGTCCTTCCTGTTCGCGTGGTTTATCAACGAGCTGCCGAAATGGCTCCGGGCTATCGCGGTGATCATCTTCTACGTGCCTTCCATCGGCGGCGCCGCTTTCGAGGTGTTCCTGATCATCTTCCGCGGAGACGCCTACGGCTGGTTCAACTCCATTCTGATGGAGTTTGGCGTGATCAACGCACCCGCACTGTGGCTGACGGATCCCCGGTACATGATGACGATTGTGATTATTGTCAGCCTGTGGATGAGCATGGGCACCGGCTTCCTGAGCTTTGTCGCTGGTTTCCAGGGCATTGACCGCAGCATGTATGAAGCGGGTTATGTGGACGGCGTCCGCAACCGCTGGCAGGAACTGTATCATATTACGCTGCCCAGCATGAAACCCATGCTTCTGTTCGGCGCGGTTATGGCGATCACAAACTCATTCAATGTCGGCCTGGTTCCGAGAACCCTTTGCGGATTCCCGTCCACGGACTACGCGGTCCGTACAGTCGTCACGCACCTGTTCGACTATGGCTACGCCCGGTTTGAGATGGGCTACGCCAGCGCCATCGCGACGATCCTGTTCGTGGTCATGATTCTGAGCAAAAAAGCAGTCAGCGCGCTGCTGGGAAGGGTGGGTACCTGATATGAGCGAGAATAACACAGTCAGATCAAACGGTACCCTGACGCTGATCAGCGGCAAAAAATTCCGGGGCGAACTTGTCGCGGGAGAAACCGGCGCGGCTTTCTATATCAAAGGAAAACAGGAACCGTTCGCCGAGTGGCATTACGCCCGGATGAACCGGATGGACAACATCCGCCGCGGCGGGACCTCCAGCCAGATCACGGTCATCCTGAAAGACGATACCCGCTATGTTTTCGAACTGGCGCAGGGCCTGAAGCTCTACAGCCATATGGACAAAAACTGGGTCGACAAACCGGTGCGGCAGAAGACCCGGGGCGATATCCTGCACGAACAGGCTGAACGGCTGGGTGAAAAGATCCAGGTTCCGAAAAAACACCTGATTACCCGGCGCCATCCGAACCGGTCCATCGGCGGAGACATCGTGATTTATCTGATTCTGTTCCTGTTCGCCGTCGCCATGGCATTCCCACTGTTCTTCCTGATCGGTTCCTCGCTGAAACCCCTGGACGAACTGTTCCGTTTCCCGCCGCCCGTCTGGCCCACCCATCCGACGATGGACAACTTCTCCGACCTGTTTGTGACAATGGGCCAGAGCTGGGTGCCCTTCAGCCGGTATCTGCTGAACACCGTGCTGATTACAGCGATCGGCACCTTCGGTCATCTGGTTGTCGCAGGCATGGCGGCCTTTGTGCTGGCAAAGTACGAATTCCCCGGCGGAAGGCTGTTCTTCGCGCTGGCCACCACGTTCCTGATGTTTGCCTCCGGTGTTGTTACGGACATTCCGAATTACCTCATCCTGAGCAGACTGGGCCTGGTGGATACCTACTGGGCGCTGATCCTGCCAGCGTTCGCGGCACCGATCGGTCTGTTCCTGATGAAACAGTTTATGGAAGGCCTGCCCACGGCTCTGATCGAAGCGGCGACCATTGACGGCGCCAGCCGGATCCGGATTTTCTGGAGCATCGTTATGCCGAACGTGAAGCCCGCCTGGCTGACGATGATCATCTTCAGCGTTCAGGGCCTGTGGAATAACCCCGCCGGGACCATCATCTACTCCGAAGCGAAAAAGCCCCTGGTTTACGCGCTGCAGCAGATCAGGCTTGGCGGCGTGGCCCGTACCGGCCAGTCGGCCGCTGCCAATGTGATTACCGTGGCGGTTCCGATCCTCATCTTTATCTTCAGCCAGAGCCGGATTCTGGAGACCATGGCCTCCTCCGGCATCAAGGAATAAAGGAGGGAGGGAAAATGATGAAAAAACGGATCTCCTTTCTGCTTGCCCTTGCGATGCTGCTGTCTGCCGCCACAGCGCTGGCGGACGACAGTTTCAACCTGAATAAGGACGGATACAGCACATCCTATACGTACGGATATGACTATTGGGGTGACGTCCAGGAATCCCCGGACGCCTACCGCGTCACAACGGTCCTGGACAGCGTCAGCCTCGGACTGGACAAGCTTGAGGACCAGGCGCTCCGGAAACCCCAGAGCCTGTATGTCAGAGATCAGGAACTGTATATCTGCGATACGGGCAACAACCGGATTGTCCAGATTCACTGTGATCAAGGACAGTATGAAGTTGTCCGCATCATCAGCTCCGTTACAGCCTCCGCAGAAGATTATGAACTGGCGGAAGGATTCTATTCCAAGTCAAAGGTTTATGAACAGGCCATCGACGAACGGGTGGACGCGGAAAAGAAACTGGCGGATCTGAACGACAGCAGTCAGGAAGCCGACGGAACCGAATCCGCAAAAGCCGAAAAGATTGAGGCAGCCACCCTGGAGCTCGAACAGGCGCAGGAAAAGGAAAGACTGGCGCATGACGACGCTGTCGAGGCGGAAGAGAAAGCCAAGGTACAGGGCTGTAAAATCTGGGAATACGGGGTCTGGCAGAAGAGTGAAGAAGGTCAGACCGTTTCCCCGCTGAATACGCCCAACGATATCGCGGTTGACAATGAGGGAAATATCTATATCGCCGATACAAACAATTACCGCGTTGTCAAAATGGACCGGGACTGCAATCTGATCTGGGAATATACCAAACCGATGGACGCCACCTTTGACCAAAGCATCGATTTTCTTCCCAAGAAGATTGTCGTGGACGTCGCCGGCCGCGTTTACGCGCTGGTAACGAATGTGAACAAGGGTATTGTCAAATATGATACGGATATGACCTTCACCGGCTTTATCGGCGCCACACCGGTAAGCGTTTCCATGATGGATTATATCTGGAAAAAATATTTCATGACGCAGGCCCAGCGGGACGCTTCCGTCTCCTTTGTTCCGACAGAATATGAAAACATTTATATCGACAAGGACGGATTCATCTACGCCACAATCACCAACTTCAGCGAATACGACCTGAAGTCCGACGCCGCCAAGCCGATCCGCAGGCTGAACGGCCTGGGGAACGACATCCTGGTCAAGAACGACCGCTATCCCCCGATCGGCGATCTGTGGTGGATGGAAGGGGATTCAACCTACTTCGGTCCGAGCAAAATGACGGACGTTACCGTATTTGACAATGATATCTATGTTGTGCTTGACCGGGTCCGCGGCCGTCTGTTCGGATATGACGATCAGGGGATTATGCTCTGGGCTTTCGGTACCCGGGGCAATATCGAGGGCGCTTTTACCAGCGCCGTCAGCATTGAACATATGGGCACCGATCTGCTTGTGCTGGACCAGCTTGAAAACAGTGTGACCGTGTTCACACCGACGGAATACGGAAACAAAATCTACGACGCCATCCGGAAATACCAGGAGGGCGAATATGACGACAGCGCGGATATCTGGCGGGAAGTGCTGAAAGAAAACGCCAACTATCCGATGGCATTCCGCGGAATCGGCCGGACGGTATTCCGCCAGAACGACTATGAGGGCGCCATGGAATATTTCAAGATGGCGCACGACCGCGAAAACTACGGACGGGTTTTCAAACTGTACCGGAAGGAATGGATCGAAAAGAACATCGGATGGATCTTCGGGGGGCTGGCAGTGATCCTGCTGGTACCGCTGATCATCGGACGGATTAAGAGAATGAAATGGGAGGTGGTCATGCATGAGCACAGCAAAGTCCGCAAGAACGGCTGACAAAGCTGAAATGTCTGCCGGCCGGAGCGCATGGTGGGCCCGTTACAAAAGCTCTCTTCGCTACGCGCTCTATGTGATCACGCATCCGTTTGACGGGTTCTGGGATCTGACCCACGAGCACCGGGGAACCCTCGCGGCAGCCAACACGTTTCTGATCCTGTTCCTGATCACACGGGTGCTGAAGCTGCTCTGCACAAGCTTCCAGTTTATCAATGCGCCCATCCAGCACATCAATGTGTTTGAGGAAATGGGATCGCTGCTGCTGCCGTTTCTGATCCTGTGCCTGGCGAACTGGGCGATGACCACCCTGTTCGACGGCAAAGGACGGTTTATCGACATCTATATCGGCATGTGCTACGCGCTGGTTCCCTATGTCCTGATTCAGCTGCCGATGATCCTGGTCAGCAATATGCTGACATTTGAAGAGGGAAGCCTGTACACCGTGATGCTGAGCATCAGCGTGATCTGGTGCGTATTCCTGGTTTTCGTCGGACTGATGGAGATTCACGATTACGGCCCGGGCAAGACCTTTATCTTTCTGATTGTCACCATTGTCGGCGCCGCCGTGATCATATTCCTGATTCTCGTATTCTTCAGCCTGCTGAGCGACGCGGTCGGCTTCTTCGTGAGCCTTTACCGTGAAGCCAGCTACCGGCTGAACTAAGGAGGGATGGACACAATGAGAAAAAAACCCATCCTTTTACGGCTGCTTCCGTGGATCATCGTGCTCGTGCTGATCGCCGGCGCCTATATTGTCCTGGATAAAATCTATTCATCTCCCGGCCACAGCTTTGCCAGGGATCCGAAAATCCTCACCTATGACGGCGACGGGAAGCCGCTGACCATGGAAAACGATCAGCTGCTGTTTGAAATGGACGGATCGACCACCCAGTTTAAGGTGACAAACAAGGAAACCGGCAAGGTCTGGTATTCCAATCCGGAAGACCGGGAAAACGATACAACGGCCATCGGCAAGACGACCAAGGAATACCTGTCCTGTACACTGAACGCGCATTATTACAATGACATCAGCGAAACGGAAGTCAACAACTACACAAAGTCCATCATGAACCAGAATTATGAAATCCAGCAGGAAACGGACGGATCGATCCGGGTCAACTACTCGCTGGGTGAGAAAGTGTTCATGGTGCCCAACGCCATTACCAAGGAAAATATGGACGCGATTCTGGCCAATCTGAAAAAGAAGGATCAGGGGAAGCTGAAGAACCATTTTTCCCTGGTTGAAACGAAGAAACTTGACAAACAGAAGAAGAAGGATGAGATCATTTCCCTGTATCCCAGCGTGCTGGAGCAGGATCTCTATATCCTGAAATCTGACCGGACCACCGAGCATAAGAAACAGGCAGAACAGCTGCTGGCCAGCGCAGGATATACTCCGGAAGACTTTGCGAGGGACCAGGAACTGCAGGCCGGAGAGAAATCAGCCAGCGGGCCGGTATTCAACATCTGTGTGATTTACCGCCTGGAAGGGAACGACCTGGTGGTTTCCGTTCCGTACAGCGAGCTGACCTGCACTTCGGATTATCCGCTGGTGTATATCGACTTGCTGCCGATGTTCGGCGCGGGCGGGAAACAGCAGGACGGATTTATCCTGGTGCCGGAAGGCGGCGGCGCCGTGATCAAATACAACAACGGCAAGCTGTCTCAAAACCCCTATTACGCCAACATGTACGGCTGGGATTACGGAACGAAGCGGACGAGCGTTACCAGCGAAACGGAGAACGCATTCCCGATCTTCGGCATGAGCCAGGAAGACGGTTCTTTCATCTGCATCATGGAAGGCGCCGATTCCTACGGCGGCGTCTGTGCTGATATTTCCGGCAGATTCAACGATTACAACACAGTATACGGCCGCTACAACGTCCTGCACTTTGACAGCGTGGAAGTGGATGAGAAGAAATCAGCTCGTCTGTTCCTGATGTACGAAAACCAGATTCCGGATGATACCATTGTTCAGCGTTACCGTTTTCTGAACGATAACGGGTATGTGAACATGGCCGAAGCCTATGGCGAATATCTCCGCGCAAAACCCGAAATGAGAGGCGAATGCGCATCGGAAGAGATGCCGGTGAATGTGGAAATGGTCGGCGCGATCAACAAGACCGAGATCAAATTCGGCCTGCCAATCAATTCCGTGGTTGCCACCACCACCTTCGACCAGGCGGAAGGGATCATGAACGATCTGCTGGACGCCGGCGTCAGGGACCTGAACCTCCGTTATACCGGCTGGTGCAACGGCGGCGTTCAGCAGCGGGTGCTGACAAGCATCCATGTGGAGAACGGCCTGGGCGGCGAAAACGGCATGAAGAAACTGATGAAGAGCGCAACAGAAAAGGATGTGGACCTGTACTTTGACGGCATAACCTGCTTTGCCTATGACAGCGGCATCCTGAACGGATTCAACTCCCTGGCCGACGCGGCCAGGGCTACGACCCGGACCGTGATCAAACTGTACGCGTACGACATCGTTACATACCGTCTGTCGACCTGGATGGAGAACCCGTATTTCCTGGTGAAACCGTCCTACGCAAAGAAATGCCTGAACAACCTGATCAGCGGCCTGAAGGACCGCGGCGCGGCGGGCGTCGCTTTCCGCGATATCGGCAATCTGCTGAGCGCCGATTATCAGGACAACGCCACCGTGACCCGTGAGCAGGCTAAGGCGATGGACATCCAGACGCTGGAGGACGCCGTGGCATCCGGCATGAAGGTGATTGTCAAGGAAGGCAACGCCTACGCGATTCCCTATGCTGACCTGATCACCGATATGAACCTGTCCGGCAACGCTTACGCACTGCTGGATTACAGTGTGCCGTTCTACCAGATCGCAATCCACGGCATGAAGGATTATACAGGCGAAGCGATCAACCTGGCGGGAGATTCGCAGACGCTGCTGCTGGAATCCGCCGAATACGGCGCGGGCTTGAATTTCTCCTTTATGGAAAAGGATACCAAGGTGCTGCAGGATTCCATGTTCAGCTGCTACGCATCCGCCGGTTACGGACCCTGGAAAAATGAAGCGATTGCCATGATCACCCGGTACCAGAAGGAAATGTCCGGCCTGAACCGCCAAGCGATTACCGGACATGAAAGGCTGAATAAAGACGTCGCCGTAACGACCTATGCGGACGGAACCCGAGTGTATGTGAATTACGGGACCAGGGAATACAAGGAAGGTTCGGTTACCGTGCCCGGACGCGATTATCTTGTGAAAAGAGGTGACGGACAATGAGTAAGAAGAACCGGAAATACCGGGAGCACTGGTACAGCGGCATTACGGAAGCTTTCCAGATGTTTGTTCCGGGAAACAAGCTCTACAGGACCATACCGGCCAAAAGGGCCCGTACCGGTTTCCTGTTCATCCTGCCGTTTATCATCGGATTTATCTTCTTCATGCTGCAGCCTCTTTATGTTTCCATGCAGATGAGCCTCAGCCGGTATGTTATCAATACCGGTGAGATGACGTGGAACAATTTCTACAACTATAACTACGCGTTCAACACGGACCCGGATTACAACCGGATGCTGGTGGACGAAATCAGCCGCATGGCGATCAACGTCATCGCCACGCTGGTCATGAGCTTCGTGATCGCCGTCATCCTGAACCAGAAATTCAAAGGGCGGATCATCTGCCGGATTATCTTCTTCCTGCCCGTAATCCTTTCCTCCGGCGTATTGCCCGGCATTGAAACCTCCAGTTCCTCACTGAACCTGATCAACAGTATGTCACAGGCCATGGGGGATTCGTCCGGCGTCAACATATCCGCCGCGCTGGAAGACCTGCTGTCAGTGTCCGGCGTGGCCAGCCAGGTGTTCGACGTCATTTTCCAGATGATTGACGCAATCTATGACATCG
>JAEEGL014319849.1_pt1 | contig 11349 bp, 9 predicted proteins | sample 9134231 | NCBI WGS metagenome assembly JAEEGL01 (sample SAMN16246548, study PRJNA631951) | gut metagenome | biome: gut microbiome; feature: rumen; material: fiber-attached | host: Bos | place: Iran: Karaj | collected 2018-10
CTCCTTTTATCTCTGTATCATATGAGCAAAAGATGTCAGGCTTTATGGAGCTTGGCGGGCTCAGTGATTATTGCCTGGATGTTAAAAATCTTACTGCTGATAACCTTATCGGCAGATTTGAGAAGCTCGAATCAAATTATGCCGACATAAGGAATATCCTGAAGCATAATCGGGATGAATGGGTTAAAAAGTCTCATCTTACAACCGACGAAGTGATCAAGGTATTGGACAGAGGTGTAAAGTGAGCATAATTAAAGTAATTCACACACGCCAATGTATGTCATGCGGTGTCTGCAGCAGTATTTGTCCGGTTAACGCTATTAACATGGTCTATAGCGGAAAAGAAGGCTTTTTCCGACCTGAGATTTCCAAGACCGACTGCATTGAGTGCGGAAAATGTGAAAAGGTATGTCCTGCGTTGCATCAGGAATCAGATTCGCTCATAGGAAAGTATGAGGCGCTCTTATTGGCACACTCAACAGATGAGTGTATACGGCGCTTTTCAACATCGGGAGGAGTTATCAATACGCTTGTACGATATCTGATAAACAACGGCATCGTACAAGCGGTATTGCTATGTGTACAAGATGATAAAAGCCCTGTTGAAGCTGCACCCATACTGATCGACGCTGATAATGTCGGGGAACTTTTGAATAATCCACGGAAGTTTGCATCCAGATATGTATCGATTCCTTTGCTGAAAGATTTCAGGAAGGCCGTGAGCGAGTACAGCAGTATAGCTGCAGTGGGTACACCGTGCCAGATAAAGGCAGTTGAACTGTTTGAAAAATCGATAAAAACGAATTGCAAAATATTCAAGATCGGTGTAACCTGCAGCGGAGGCATCAGCTATAGGGCGACAGCCGAGTATAAAAGAAAAATGCATTTTCCCGAGGCAGATATCTTTTACCGCGGTGACGGCTGGCCCGGTAAAAACACGCTGGTAAAAGGGGAAAGAAGCGTTGAGTATAAACACACTTCGTCTATGTTTGAGAAGATGTTTACATCTCAGATCTTTAAGAATCCGGGATGCAAAGGCTGCAAAGACCATTTTGCCGAGAGTGCCGATATCAGTTTTTGTGATTACTGGAATCGGGACGAGATGACAAGCGAAACAGTTGGCAACAGCTGTGTTATTGTCAGGTCAAAGGAGGCAAAGGACATTGTAGACAGAATGTGTGTTGCTCAGCAAATTGAGATTGTTAAAGAACTGGCAGAGGATAGTGTGATCAATACACAATTACGTCCGCTGAAAATAAAGAAGGGGAATGTCAGGTCGGGCTGGCGATATAAGCTGTTTGGCAAGGCTTGTGATTTTGTCTTTAAGAGCAGGATCTATAAGTTGTTCGGTGCCAGAGGTTATCGTTTGTTCTGCAGGGAGTATCTGAAACTGTGCGATGACGAGAAGTTGTGAACGGTCAGTACGAGGGAGATCGATTAAGGAAAATGAAAAAGAACCAAACCCATAGAAATATTGCTATTAATCTTATTGCTTTTACCATTCATCTGGGCATAAGTCTTTATACTTCGCCCATACTGATAAAGGCACTTGGAACCGAATCTTATGGCTTCATAGGACTTGCCAATGACTTTGTTCATTATCTGACAATCATCACGACCGTTTTTAATTCTGTGGCATCAAGGTTTATTGCTGTTGAAATGGCAAAGGGTGAAACCAAACGCGCTGAGAAATACTTTAACAGCTTATTTGTCACAAATTTAATACTGGGAGCGGTTTTCCTCGTATTTGGCGTGGCTGTCGTATTGAATGTTGAGCGGATCTTCGATGTCCCCGAGTACCTGATTTCTGATGTTAAAGTAACGTTTGCTCTTACGTTTGGAACATTTATAGTAGGTGTAGTAACATCAATTTTTACTACAGCGACTTTTGTGAAAAACAGACTTGATATTTCGGGCGCAAGAAGTATCCTTTCGTATATTATCAGATTGGTATGTATTGTAATACTTTTATCTTTGAGTGTATTACATATTTACTATATAGCAATTGCTTCGCTTGTTGCAGCTGTTACCGTAGGAGCGATGAATATAGGCATTAAAAAGCGATTAATGCCTGAAGTCCGGATGGCTCCCGGTGAGGCATCGTTTAAGGATGTAAGGATTTTGGCAAGTGCAGGAGTATGGCTCGCTATTACGAATATGAGCTCTATGTTGATGAGGGGACTTGATCTTGTCGTTGCCAACAAATTCCTGGGTTCATATGATATGGGACTCCTGTCGGTTGCCAGAACATTCCCCAATGCCTTCAGCAGTGCAGTATCAACGCTGGCTCCGATCTTTACACCTGTTTTTATCGGTTTTTGGGCGAAAAAGCAGAAAGATGAGCTGGTCAATTCCGTAAAAAAATCCATTCGGACTATGGGGCTGCTGATGGTTGTACCTGTTTCGGGCTTTATAATCTTCTCGAAGGATTTTTACACATTGTGGCAAAAGAGCTATACAAAAGAAGAAGTAATGGCAATAGTAATACTTTCAACCATTACGGTCATTCAGTGTTACTTCAATTCCGCAACTGCAGCCATGGCGCAGATGAGCGTTGTAGTAAACAAGTTAAAACTCCCGGTTTTGGTGAGCTTCGGGTGCGGAATTTTAAACCTGATCTGCGTATTTTTGCTGCTGAGTTTTACGGAACTGGGCGTATATGCAATTGTAATTCCCAGTACGGTCATTCTTATATTGAGATATGTATTGTTTAATTCACTATACTGCGCACATATTATTTCGGAGAGTCCCAAACCGTTTTTGGTGTCATGTGTGAAAGTATGGATAACAATACCTGTGCAGTTGGGTGTGATCTATCTGCTTAAGAGTCTGTTTGCAACCGATCATTGGATGGGATTGATCATTGCGGCCGCAGTATGCGGAGTCAGCGGATATGTGATTCAATTTTTCCTGATCGAGGGGAAAAACAGCATTAAGATTATCAGACAGTTTTTAAAGCGATAAGGGGAGAAAAATGATCAAGATCGGGTTCTTATACCACGGTGAACCAACGGACGTTCATTACTGGAGCGGAACGATATCTAAGTTATTTCAAACTATATCAAACGCTTCGGATTTGGAAGTTAAAAGAATAGTTGTTGCTCCGGGTAAGTTATCATCTTGGGTTTATAAACTTACACGAATGCTTTCGTTTAAGAAAAATGAATTGTCATTTTGGCAAAACTATCTTGAAAGTGCAAAAGCAAATCGGGCTATAAGCGAGTCTGATTGTGATCTGATCTTTGCACCTTCGTGCAGTAAATTGATATACTCCGGACGAAAGGCATTGAAAAATAAAAAACTGATATATCTCAGTGACGCCACATACCATAAAATGCTGGGATATTATTACGATCATTCGAGGCATGATCAAAAAATCGGAAATGCCTGGGAAAAGACGGCACATGAATTGGCAGCAGCGGTTATTTTTCCTGCTAAATGGGCATATGAAGATGCTAAAGATTTCTACAGTACGCCAGAGAGTAAGCTGAATATAATAAAGTTTGGTGCCAATCTGAAAGACTCGGGACATAAAGCAGTCAGTTCAAAGCAATCAACATACAAACTGTTATTGGTTGGCGTCGATTATGTTAGAAAGGGCGTCGATATTGCTATTGAAACAGTCAGGATCCTGAATACAAGTCAAACGGAAATAAAGTTTGAATTGAGCATAGTAGGCCTTAATAAGCCGGACTTAGACGTGCCGGACTATGTAACGTTTTATGGCAAGTTAAGAAAAAATAAAGATGATGAATTAAAGAAACTTATAGAATGTTATGCGAGTCATGACATTTTTATAATGCCTACAAAAGCAGAATGTGCGGGAATAGTTTTTGCCGAAGCTGCGATGTTTGGTCTTCCGTCATTTACATATGCGACAGGAGGAACTACGGACTATGTAGAGGATGGCGTAACGGGAAAATGTTTGAATCCTGAAAGCGGACCGGCAGATTATTCTCAAGAGATAATACAAGCTATTCAGAGCGGCAGCATAGAGGCTTATTCTGTTAATGCCCGGAAGAAGTATGAAAATGAGTTGAATTGGGATAAGTGGCTGGAACACTTTGAAGCACTAATTAATCGATTATAAGGATAACTTAATTATCTATCAGTTACAGAAAGGTAACTGATTAAGTCATACGAGGAGAACAAAAGGTGAAGAAATATAAGATTGGTTATACACAGGGTGTATATGATATGTTTCATATTGGGCATTTGAACTTGATTAATCATGCCAAAGAGTATTGTGATTATCTGATCGTGGGAATTAACTCAGATAAACTGGTTGAGGACTATAAACGAAAGCATACTGTTATTAATGAGAATGAAAGAGCACTGATCGTTGCAAATATAAAGGCTGTTGATGAAGTGATAATTGTTGATACATTGGACAAAGAAGAGGTTCTTAAGCAAAAACATTTTGATGCAGTTTTTATAGGCGATGACTGGAAAGGATCTCCCAGATGGAACGAAACAGAAAGAGAACTTTCCCAATATGGCGTGGATGTAGTTTATCTCAAGCACACTGACGGAATCAGCAGTACAATTCTTAGAGTCGAGGAAGAAAACGCGATTAAAGATTAAACGCAGGAAGGAAAGCGAAGAATGAATTGGGTTCTGCTTTGTGTTGTTATTATAATCCTGCTTGGGATGCATATAAGGAAGAATGAGAATAGTAACTTTATGAGTCCGGGGCAAACGGTGGCTATTAATGGCGCTTTTGTGCTGTTTGTTTTCTTACGTCATTTTCGACAGTATATTTCTTACGATGAATCTGATTTAATTTTTCAAGCAGTAGATAATTGGCTCGGACAGCTGATTGTTGTTACGTTCCTCTTCTATTCCGGATACGGAATAATGTATTCACTGAAAACAAAAGAGAATTATGTAGGGACCTTTCCCAAAAGAATAATAAAAATCCTGATACTGTTTGATTTAGCTGTTATAGTTTACATTATAGTTAATCAAATCTTTGCACTGGGATATCCCGCTGAAGACTATCTGTTAGCTTTTGTGGGTTGGCGCACGGTAGGAAACAGCACATGGTATATTGTGGCCATCTTGAGTATGTATTTAATTACATATATATCTGCTCTAATTTGTAAAAAGAGATACTTCCTGATCGTAGTGCTGACTGTTCTTGGCAGCGGTGTGTATACCATTTTAATGTGGCTTGGCGGTAAGGGATCGCATTGGTATGATACAATATTCTGCTATTCTGCAGGATTGCTATACTGCCTTTGCTATGATCGGATCAAAGTCTTGATAGACAAGAGTAAGATATTGCTCGTTTTGAATATGATAGTTCCGCTGCTGGTATGCCTTGCGTGCTTTTCGTTGGAGAGTCTATTTGGTAATTATATGATTACCATATTTATTCAAAACCTTAAAGCTGTTTCATTTGCATTAACAATAGTTGGGTTTACTGCTATTTTCGAAGTGTCTAATCCAATATTGAACTGGCTGGGCAAGTATTTGTTTGAGATTTATATCCTGCAGAGAATACCCATGAATATTTTTCAAAACATGATCAAGAGAAAATATATCTATTTTGCATTATGTGCGGTAGTCACACTTATATTGTCGCTTGTATTTAAGAAAATGGAAGAGCTTATTTTTCGCAAAAGGAAAGCGCATGCTTAAAAAGTTCGGGGAGCTGGAAGATGAAACATATACTGATAAAGAAATATAGGGCTTTTAAAGACTGGAAAAGAATCGTGTGGAATGATGAGACAGATTTTAAAATCCCTTTTACTAAAAGAATAATCTATGCATTGCGCGGTTTTTCCGTCAATGAGTACGTTTGGTATAATCTCGAGAAAAATGATTACAGAGAGTATATTTCAGAGTATGAACGGTTGAGATCACGTGAGATTAACGGGCCTTACAAATTTATTCTGGATGATAAGATTGTCTTTGAGGAAGTGGTTGGCAAGTATGTTCGAGTTCCCAAGAACTATGCCTGGATTAAAGACGGAACGGTATACGGGTTAAATAATTCCGGGATAAGTAATTTAACTATACCGGACAGTCTTAAAAAATATGGCACTTCTGTACTAAAATGGAATGGAAGAGGCGGCGGAGCCGGTACATATCTCATCGAATGGAAAGATAGTTCTTTTACCGTAAACGGAGAAACAAAGGATCCAAAGTATGTTGAGCAGCTGTTCGACCGAGAGGGAGAAGCAATCTTATGTGAATATATGACGCAATCGTCATTTGCAGCCGGTCTGTATCCACTGACCACGAACACGATAAGAATTGTTTGTGCAAAAAAGAAAGGAGAAAGCGAAGCCAGATTTATTACCGCTATTCAAAGAGTGGGGTGTAAGGACAGTATTCCCGTTGATAACATCAGCAGCGGTGGTTTGACGCTTAGCATAAATCCTTATACAGGCGAACTTGGAGAGGGGATTGCGCTGCATGGAAAGAAAGACAGAGTCATTATTCCTTTCAAAAATCATCCTGATACAGGCGAGCCTTTTGTGGGAAAAAAGATTCCCGATTGGACAAATCTTGTCAGACAAGTTGTCGATCTTACAAATAAATTTCCATATTTGAACTTCGTGGCATGGGATATTTTGCTGACGGAGGATGGCTATTGCATGATAGAAGGAAATGCGTCCAGCGGATGTGGGATATTCCAAATGACAGAGGGCGTCAGGAATACTGAACTCGGTGATATTTATAGGAGTTATGGGATTTTTAATTAGTTATTGGCAGATGGCAGAATAGGTAATGCAATAATTCAGATGCGAAGGGGTTTAGGGAATGAGAAGTCTGAGAAAACATAATAAAAGAATATTGCTGGTAATATATGGAAAAATCACTTTTGGCGGTGTTTCGATATTTTTGAATAATATTCTTTCAAATATGGACAAAGAAGGCTTTGACATTACTCTTTATGCTTTTGGGTATGTTGAGGAAGAAGCAGTTTTCCAAAAGTATATTGATAATAGCGTAAAAGTTATCGTGGGTAATTTGCGAGACTATAACAGAAAACGTATTGCATGGGATCTTTTTAAGATCATGTTTTTTAAGAAGTTCGATATAATTCATGTTAATACCGGAGGATTGGATCTCACCTATCTCTCATTGTTAATAGCAAAATATTGTGGTATTAAACAGCGCATTGCGCATTCTCATGCTGTTAAACTGTCACCAAAACCATATAATGAATGGGAAATTAAGTGTCAGAAAAGAATATCAAAATTGGCAACGATGAAATTGTCTTGTTCTAAACAGGCTTCTGAACATTTATACGGAAATCCTGATGCCATTTTTATATCCAACGGGATCAGTACAAACAAGTTTAGTTTTAACTCGGATATAAGAGAAAAAACGAGAAATGAGCTTAATCTGCAGGGTAAATATGTAATCGGCGATGTAGGCAGATTAGACAATAATAAAAATCAGAGTTTTATTCTGGATATAGCGAACGAATTAAAAAAATATATTGATGTTAGCATTCTTTTGGTTGGAAATGGCGTTAATAGGGATGAGCTTGAAAAAAAGTCAGAGGCAATGGGGTTAAAAAATGATACTGTTTTTGTCGCTGCAAATGATCATGTTGAATACTATCTAAATGCCCTTGATGTGTTTATTCAGCCATCACATGCAGAAGGATTAAGTATTTCTGCTGTAGAAGCACAAGCGATGGATTTGCCGGTATGGTGTTCAACCGCGATACCGGAGCAGGCCCGGATAACGGAAAAGTTTAAAATCATGGATTTAGATGAAGGTGCAGAAGCATGGGCTAAGCAGATTCTTGATTATCTCAGGAACAATGATTATGAAAACAGACGAGACCGAAGTGAAGATGTTCGGGAAAAAGGATTTGATATTGTCTTATCCGCTCAAAAAATGCGTGACATTTATCTCGAATGATATGTTATGTAAATCTTAGACAGGAGCATTCTTGCATGGAAAAGCAAAGAGGTATAAAAAAACTTGTAAAGAAAGCGGGACATTATGTTAAAGCCTATTTTATGTTCAATGATTCGGTAAGGAACTATTCGTCTTATATTAAAACGGCAAACAAGAAAAAACACAAGGCTGCACGGATTGTGTTCCTGATCATATTTCCTGAATCGTGGAATTCATTGAAGAGCATCTATGAGGAAACAAAGAATAGGAGTGATATCGAGACTTTTGTCATTGCTGCTCCGCGTGATATGAGCAAATATAACGCAGATGCTGATATAAGTACTATTCCAAATGACTCCTTTGACTTTTTTGTTCAGAACAATATCGATGTGATCAAGGCGAATGCTGAGAATACATGGTTTGACATACAGGCAATAAACCCTGATTATGTTATATATACCAGACCGTACAACCCTTATTACGCGGAACAGTATCGTTCTTATAATGTTTGCAGGTATGCGAAGGTTATATACATTCCGTATGCGTACAGCATGCTTGAGGATGGGTTAACGGTACTTCCGGAAGAGTTCATGCTGTCTGCACACAGAGTATACCTGGCTAACAGGTCCAGAAAAGAAGAGTGTGATCTGTGGTATCCCAGATACAACAGAGAGAGTAAGAATCGTTTTCAATATCTTGGATTTCCCAGGTTTGATCTGCTTGCACAGGATGCGGATCGGGCAGCTGAATCTAAATTTACTATAGCATGGCTTCCGAGATGGACTACAGGTGATGGTTACAAGCATAACAAGGGGAGCAATTTCCTAAATTATTACAACGATTTTCTTAAATACGCCGAAGAGAATCCCGATGCTAATATTATTTTCAGACCTCACCCCAGTATGTTTGCGAATTTCCTTGAAAGAGGAATAATGTCGGAAAAGGAATTGGAAGAGTTTAAGTATCGGTGCAGTAAGTGTGAGAATTTCCATATAGATCAGAAGAAGGATTATATGGATACGATCAGATCTGCAGATGTTCTTGTGGCAGATTATACGTCTTTGATCGCTGAATTTTTTATGACAGGTAAGCCGATTATTTATTGTGACAATGCGGAAGGGTTGAACGAAGAGGGCAATAGTATTTGCAATAATCTTTATAATGCCGCTTCGTTTACTGAAATTGTTAAACTGCTGGAAAAAATCAAAAACGGATATGATGAAAAAAAGGATCTGAGAATCAGTATTATTAAGGAACTTCTGCCTAATGAATGTGGGAGTATCGGAAAGACAATACTGGATTCGATCCTTTTAAGTTAGGCGGATAAAATGATTTCTGTAATTGTTTCTATTTATAATGCCGAGAAGTATTTGAATAAGTGTATTGAAAGTATTCTTTGTCAAAAGTGTCGGGATTTTGAACTGATACTGGTTGACGATGGTTCGCCGGATCGTTGTCCGCAGATATGCGATGAATGGGCGGAAAAAGACGAAAGGATAAGAGTATTTCATAAACCTAATGGTGGTCTGTCATCGGCAAGAAACTGCGGACTGGCGCATGCAAAGGGTGATTATGTTATTTTTCCGGACCCGGATGACTGGGTTGAGGCGGATTATTTAAGCCATTTGTTGGAATTAATAAATACATATGAAGCCGATTTAAGTATTTGCGGACGTTTTCGTGACAATACAGTTATGGATAAAGATAAAAGTCTTACTGTGATGGATATGAAAACAGCCCTGGAACAATTGATGTATCCATCTTCATTCTGCGGTTTTGCATGGAACAAATTATTCAAAAAAGACATTATAACAAAGAATAACCTCAGCTTTGACGAAGAACTGGGAATGATACAAGACTTGCATTTTTGCGTACGGTACGTTCAGTGCTGCAAAAGAATAGTCTATGATCCGTTGCCTTTATATCGTTATTCTGTTGATCTGGGTGGTGTGACTTCCCGTCACACCGCTTTAACACCGCGAAAAATCAGTGGAATATTGGCTTATAAGAAAATTGCGGAAATAGCACATGACAGCTATCCGCGAGTGGAGGAAATAGCCTATTGCTCACTGTGCAATTTGTGTCTCGGATTTATTATGATATATTACGAACAGAAAATGAAATCCAAAGAGACTTTGAAGCTGTTAAAGAGCTATTTTGTAAAATATAAAAAGTATTACTATAATTGTGATGTGTATAGTGCCGAACAGAAAAAATGTTCAAGGTTAGCTGCTGTTCATCCATATATTTACTACACGGCAATGCGTATATATTGGCACCGGAACGGCTGACTCATCCGGATATTATTCTTGTCCTTCGGGTGCACAATCCGGTTTTACAAAAAGAAGCGAGAAAAATGTAAACAGAAACATGCTCATATTCGCAGTCGAAAGCATGCACAGCAGATATGCCGCCATACCCAATACCAGATAATGACAGAGACGCAGGTGCTTATCCTTGTTTTCCTTAAACAGAATGAATAATGCCGCTGACAGAAACAGAGCATAATACCCTATCCAGCCTAGAGCGCCTTCGTCACCAAAGACCTCGACATATCCGACATCGTACGAGTATACGAGATGCCAGTTTTTGTCCCAGTAATACCGGATATCACCTCGTGTCTGGGCGCCGGAGCCGAGACCGAAAACAGGATTGATCCGAGCAACGTACGGAATGCCGGAAAACTGTGCGGTACGGGACATCACGCCTGGTTTGTTCTTTCCGAACTCAGTGGAAACCCCATTATCATCATCATAGTCCAACTTGAAATCGAATCCCAGAGTGTTCAAAACTGATTTTCCGTAGCCCAGATAGTACGCACGGCATTTCTGATTAGCCAGTGAAAGCGATGATATCAGAATGATCAGGACTGCTCCGACCGCAAGAACATGCTTAATATAGCTTAAAAACCGTTTTATGTCCCTAATGAGCAGCAGCAGACAGAAGAAAAGTGTAGCAAGTATGAACAGGAACGAAGCCCTGGAACCTGAATGAATACATGCATAGACGCATAAGCCGCCGATCGGCAGGTAGATCCATTTCTTTGTGTATTCGTAAAGGAACATAATAAAAGGCATCATCAGAACACAGGCGTTTCCATAGAAAGTCGGAAGTCCCAGTGTGACGGTAGCGCGCAGAAGCCCAGATCTTACATAGTATTCGTTGAGCATGTATCGGTTGACAGTATATAGCGAATCGCTGATCCGATAACCGGTAAAACTCTCTATGATCCCGAGCAGGAACATTACTGCGGCAGACCAGACAATAGCCCTAACGATAGAAACACATTCTTTTTCGGTGGGTGAGAGCAGTCTGAGCGCAATTACCAGCATAAATTGTTCGAAAATGAGTGAGAGAATGGTCTTTGAAGCCTGTCCGTATGTTGTTATGTAGTAAAGATTAGAACTTATCCGGAATACAAAGTATAGGAAGAAAAGGAGACTGACAGGAGTAATGCGCAGGAGTTCCCTGAATGTCTTTTGA
>JAEEGL014808935.1_pt1 | contig 11349 bp, 6 predicted proteins | sample 9134231 | NCBI WGS metagenome assembly JAEEGL01 (sample SAMN16246548, study PRJNA631951) | gut metagenome | biome: gut microbiome; feature: rumen; material: fiber-attached | host: Bos | place: Iran: Karaj | collected 2018-10
CCGGGGTAGATGTCCCACCCGATCATGTCCACATAGGCATCTCCCGGATACCAGGCGGCGCTCTGTCCGTTCCAGAGCCAGATCAGGTTGTGGATCCCGTACTCGCCGGTGAGCTTCTCAAACAGCGTGATGTAGAGCTTTTTGTAGCTCTCCGCACTGCAGTCCCCCCACCAGAACCATCCTCCGCTGGCCTCGTGGAGGGGGCGCCAGATGATGGGCACATCCGCTTCCTGCAGGATCAGGAGCTGCTGTGCGATGGCATCGATGTCCTGCATCAGAAGATCGTACCCCTCCGGATCCTCGCCGTTCATGATCTTGTCCAGATCGATATTTGTGTGCTCCTTGTAAAAACCGCTGTACCAGGCTCCCGTCAGGTATTTGGAAGGGGCGTTCCAGTGCCAGCAGAAGGTGACGATGCCGCCGTTTTCCCAGAAGTTCTTTGCAAAGTCCGTGGCTCTGGAGGTGGACCCGTTCTCGACCCGGGAGGGGGAATATTCGATAAAATCCAGTCCCAGCACCGCCGGTGTCAGATTTCCGTTTACCTTCTTTACCGCCTGGAATTCCTTCCCCAGGCTGCCGGTGTCACAGTACTGTCCGGAAAGGACCACCTGTCCGTAGCTGTCCGCCAGGTAGCTCATGAGACGCTTTGCGCTGTCCGTGGCCTGGGGATCCGCCAGCTTCGCGCTCACCGCAAAGGCATCCTCCGAAAGAGGCTCCGCGGTCTGCACCGTCACTTTGTCCAGATCGATATAACACCAGTATCCCATGACGCTGACCTCATGCTCTCCGCTCTCCAGATAGACTCTGGTCACGGTGCTCTCCGCGAAGTCCTTTTCCGCGGTGATGATCTCCCCGTACCCGACGCCGTCCACGAACACCCGGTTCTCCTTGTAATCGGAGGCGGCGCTGGAGAAAACAAGATCGTAAAAGCCTGTTTCTTCCACATTGACGGAAAAGGCGACCCCGTCGCTCTCCGAGTCAAACCCGGTGGCGTATCCGGTTCCCGAATATCCGCTGCGGGAGCTGGCTGCATGTACATTTCCGATGAACCTGGCATCCTCCGCCTCGTAGGTCCCCACGATCTGTGGTGTGAAGGGCTCTTTGGCAGCGGTCCCGACAGCTCCTGCTCCGCATCCGGTGAGCCCGCCGGCCATGCTTCCCGCTAACAGCAGCATGGCTGTCCGGGTCATCCCGTTTCCTGTATTTTTGGTTTTCTTTGTTCTCTGTCTGTTCATGAGTAAATTTAGTCTTTTTTAATCTGTTTTAACTAATTCTGTGATTAAAGTATAATCATAAATAGCTTATCTTTTCAACAATAATTGAGCATCGGACAGCAACTTTAGCACATTTGTCTTTTTTTAGTCTGATTTATTGTGCATATTTCACAGTGAATCGCGGTGTCATGTTAGTAAATCTTGTTAATTAAATTTACTTAATCGTTTACCCATTCGTTTCAAAAAACTTATTTCACTGTCCGGTTTCCACCGGATCTCTTTGCTTTTCCGCCATAATGTGCTAACTTAATGGTTATAGTTTCCGACGGATGCTATGGATTTCCATAAATACATAATGGATGGATGGAGGGAAAGATGAGTCTCATCGTAAATGACCTGTCGAAGAAATACGGAGAAAAGACCGTGCTGGATCATCTGAGCTTTCAGATGCCGGGGCCCGGCGTGTACGCCCTGCTGGGGACCAACGGCGCCGGCAAGACCACTGCGATCCGCATGATCCTGGGCATGCTGGCAAAGAATACGGGAGAGGTGTTCTGGAATGACAAGCCCCTCTCCTGCGAGACCTGCAACATCGGCTATCTGGCGGAGGAACGGGGACTGTATCCCAAGTATTCCCTCATGGACCAGCTGCTGTACTTTGCCTCCCTGCGGGGTGTCACCGGAGAGGAAGCCAGAGTCCGGATCCGCAAGCTGGCCAAGCGCCTGCAGGTGGAGGAGTATCTGTATCCAAACGAGAACGCGGCGCCTGCCCCTTCCCTGGTCTCTGTGAACAAAAGTCCCGTTCGGATCCGGGGAACGGCTGTGCGCAAAAAGCCCGAGAAGCCCAAGGTAGCGGATCAGCTCTCCAAGGGAAATCAGCAAAAGATCCAGCTCATGGCAGCCCTCATCTCCGATCCGGAGCTCATCGTCCTGGATGAGCCCATGTCCGGTCTGGACCCGGTGAATACGGACCTGTTCCGGGATATCATCCGGGATGAGATCGCCAAGGGGAAATACCTCATCATGTCCAGCCACCAGATGGCCACCGTGGAAGAGTTCTGTACGGATCTCACGATCCTTGATCACTCCAAGGTCATCCTGCAGGGCAACTTAAACGACATCAAGAAGAGCTACGGAAGGGTGAACCTCCATCTGAAGGTGGATCCGGATGCCCTGCCCGCCGCCGGGAAGGTGGTGGCGGACCTGTCGCAGCAGATGAACATTCCGATCCTCAGTGAAAAAGAGGGGGAGTACCAGATGAAGGTCACCGGTCAGGAACAGGCCGGAGAGCTGCTCTCAAAGCTGGTGCCCCAGGCTCCCATCATCACCTTTGACCTTCGGGAGCCCTCGCTCCATGAGATCTTCGTGGAAAAGGTAGGGGGTGCGCAGGAAGATGCTTAACATACGAAAGGAAGATCTGCAGGGGACGGGGAAAGTCTACCGGTTCACCATCACGCAGATGTTAAAGGCCAAGGCGAATATCATCTCGCTCATTGTCCTCTTTGTCATCACGTTCCTGTCCATGCCGCTGCGAACGCTGATGCAGGATTTCGGCGGAAGGACTCCCTTTGCCCTGGGAAACATCACCGTGGTCAACAACACGCAGTTAGCGGTCACGGAGGATCTGCTGAGCAGTGTCATTGAAGGGTATTCGGTCCTGGACCGGGATGCCTTCACCCTGGCTACGTCTCCGGAGCAGGCGGACTACGCATCTCTGGACGTTTTAGACGCGGTGGTCTTGCTGGAGGAAAAGGAGCCCTCGGAGACCTCCGGACGGGAGGGCAGCTCCTATGTGGCCACCATCCGGGCCCTGCCGGACAATACCATCTCCGATTTTTCCATGTCCCTGTTAAAATCCGCCATGAACGATCTGCTGCTGCAGGCCAGGATCCAGGGCGTCTCTTTGTCGGAGGAGGCCTATGACATCCTCTCCGCCGGGGTGGAGATCGAGGATTCCAGCCTGGAAAGCTATCTGGATGATGACGAGAACTCGTCCCATTTCCTGCTCCAGATGGTCTACTCCGTCATCATCATGATGGTCAGCACCTATGCCATCTCCTATATCATTCAGACCATCGTGGAGGAAAAATCCTCCAAGCTGGTGGAATTTCTGGTGGTGAGCATCCGCCCCCTGGGCCTGATCCTGGGAAAGGTCCTGGCTGCCCTCACCTTTGTGGCCGCCATGTTCCTGGTGATGGTACTGGGACTGGTGTGTTCTACCGTGGTATCCGGCATCATCGGGATCTCGAAAATGGGAATGGCCAATGCCATCGCCCTGGCGGGGATCAATGCCTCGGCTTCCGCAGGCGCGGCCGCAGCTCCCGCATCCCCTCTGGTGATCCTGGCCTTTGTGGTCAGCATCCTGCTGGGCCTCATCACCTTCTCCATCCTGGCGGGCCTCAGCGCTGCCGGATGTTCCTCCATGGAGGATTCCCAAAGCGCCATGGGAGTCTCCATGCTCCTCATTATGGGCGGCTATATGATCTCCATCATGATCTCCGCCGGCACCGGCAATGACGCGGTCCACACGGTCCTGAGTCTGGTACCGGTGCTGTCCGTCTACTGTGCCCCGGTGAATTTCCTGCTGGGCCGCATCGGATTCGGCGTGCTGTGTATCGCCTGGATCCTGCAGTTTCTGGTCATTGCCTTCCTGGCCGTGGTCACCAGCCGCGTCTATGAAGGTCTCCTGGTCTACCGCGGCTCTCACCTGAGCTTCGGACAGATCCTGAAGATGGCGGGCTTTGGAAGAAAAACCGCCAAAAACCAGAAGGGAGGTGATCTCGCATGACAGGACTGGTCTTTCGCTTTTCCCTGCGTCAGCAGATCGAATCCAAGTCCTTCCGGACCATCGCGATCCTGATGGCACTGCTGTGCCTGTTCCTGCCCATGATCCTGCTGCCCGCCCTGGACCGTCCGGAGGACAGCATTCCCACTTCTACGGACATTCAGACCGCGTACTGTGTGGATCTGACGGATTATGAACCCCTGGACTGGAAGGTCCTGCGGGATACCGGGAATCCGGTCTATGAAAAGATCGCCTACGAAGACTGCGGAAAAGATCTGGACAAAGCCGCCGAGATGGCTGCTCTGGACTCCTACTGTGTCGTGCTGGTCTTAGACCGCTCCGGCGATCAGGGCGCCTTTACCCTGCATGTCCTCTCCCCCAAGGAAAGCGAGATCGAAGAAAAGGACCGGAAGGCCTATCAGACCAACTTAGAGCGCGCTTCCTCCCTGATCCTCACCGCCAAGGCCGGCGTGGATGAGCAGAAATTGGCTTCCGTGGACGGCAGCATCGACGTGGAGGTGTCCTATGTGACGCCTGCCGCCGGGTCCGCTTCCGGCACCGGGATCACCGTGGCGGATGCGGGAGAGGGAACCTCTCAGCAAAGCCCCGCTGCGGAAGATGCTTCCTCCGGATCCGCCGAGGCCGGCACGCAGACGGCAGAAACCGAAATCACCGGGCAGTCCGATGTGCCCACGGTCTCCACGCAGGTGCCGGGAGGCACCACCACCATCACCGTGACCACCCCCGCACCCGAAGAGACGGAAGAATCCAAGGAAGCGGAGTTTTTGCAGAGCATGCGCTCCGGGCTGGCTTTTGCCATCCCCTACATCAACATCATGCTGCTGTACTTCCTGATCCTGTTCTTCGGACAGGGGGTAGCCAACATCATCCTGCTGCAAAAGAACAACAAGCTCATTGACACGTTCCTGGTGAACGTCAAGACCGATTCCCTGATCATCGGAAAGGTCTTCGCCGTGGTGTGTGCGGCTCTGGGAGAGTTCTTCTTCTGGATCCTGTGCCTCATCGGCGGCTTTGCCGGAGGCTTTGTCCTGATCCACTTCTTCTACCCCGGATATGAGTCCAAGGTCCTGCGGGCCATCCATGAACTCTCTGCCATCCAGGGACTCCTCTCCCCCGCGGGGATCCTTCCGGCGGTGCTGCTCATCTGCTTCGGCTTCCTGCTCTACTGCAGCCTGGCTTCCATCGGCGGCGCTCTGGCGGGCAAGCAGGAGGATCTGGCATCCACCAACACCCTCTTTACCCTGGCGCTGGTGGCCAGCTTCCTGGCAGTCCTTATGGGCGGCGGCATCTCCGGCGACCTGGCAGGCAAGCTGACCTGGATGGATTTCGTCCCCTTTACCGCCGTGCTGGTCACCCCCGCAAAGCTGATGCTGGGCGGCCTCTCTCCCCTGTGGGGATACCTGGCTCTCCTCATCACTCTGGTCTGCGCCGTGGTGATCATGGTACTGGCGTCCAAGTGCTACCGCCTGATGGTCTTCTACAAGGGTGATGCCCCGAAGATCCAGGACCTGCCGAAGCTCTTCAAAGCCTCCCAAAGTTGACAGGGGGACAGTCCCCCTGTCAACTTCTGCCCGAAAAGATGACAGAGGGACAGTCCCTCTGTCACAAAAATCCAGCCGCAAAAAAGCCGAAGCCCCGCAGATACAGGGTTTCGGCTTTTCCTGTGTTACAAAAGTTGTCAGAGGGACTGTCCCTCTGTCACACGGGCGACGCTCTCCTTGATCACCAGGTGGCCCTCCACGATATGGACGCCGTGGCGATAGGACTCTCCCGCGATCTTTTTCAGGATCACATCCACGGCCACCCGGGCCATCTCCGCCATATCCACCTCATAGGAGGTGATCTCCACATCGCACAGGCCGGGATAGATGTAGTTGTCGTATCCGGCCACGGAGATGTCCTCCGGGACCCGGTAGCCCATCTTCTGGAGGCGCTTGATCACCATGCTGGCGGTGAGGTCACAGTTGCAGAAAAATGCGGTGGGCATCTCATCCGGGAGCTTTAACCCCTCGGGGTCGATATGTCCGCTGGCCTTCTCCCGGTCCGGGATCACCCAGTCCTCCCGGACCTGTACCCCGTGCTCCATCAGGGACTTCAGATACCCCAGGTACCGGTCCGTGATGGATCCCGTGGTCAGGACCGTCCCCACATAGGCGATCCTGGTATGTCCCATGTCAAACAGGTAGTTCGTCACATGATAAGCGCCGTAAAAGCTGTCGGAGATCACGGCATCCGTGCGGTGATCCTTGTCCGTAAAGTCGATGTAGATCTGAGGGAGCTTCACATTTTCCGAGACATATGCCAGATAATCCTCCGAGATGGTCCCCACGAAGATCAGACCGTCCACCTTCTGCTCCGAGACCAGCTTGGGGATCACGGGATCCAGCTCCGTGTCCTCGTCCAGGATCTCCAGAAAGCAAAAGCTCCCCTCCTCCATCAGGGTCCGGGAGACGTTCTGGTACATCTGCCAGTAAAAGGAGGCGTACTTGTCCAGATAGCCCTCGTGGATGATCACCCCCAGATGGAAGCTTTTCCGCTCCGCTTCCCGTCTTTCCACGGAGGGCTGACGGTATCCCAGTTCCCTGGCCAGAGCGCAGATCCGCTCCCGCATCTCTTCGCTGACGCCCTTCTGGCCCGAGAGGGCCTTGGAAACCGTGACGACACTGACACCCACCTTGTCCGCGATATCCGCCAGTCTGACTTTTTTTGCCATTTCTCTTTTGTCCTTTCTGTGAGACTCTCCTGTTCTTTATGACAATTCTTGAAACCTGTTCCACAAGCCTCTCTTGATGCCAGCTCTTTAAGCCCGCTCATGAAACCCACTCCCGAAGATGCAGCAGGATGGATCCGAAATCCCCCCAGGGGTTTTTCAAAAGGATCCCTGCATTTGCCAGAACCGCCCCGGACAGTGCCTGTCCGTGGCAAAGGACCTCCGGCGCGGGCTCCCCCGGGATCTCCCCTTCGATGTGGTAGATCTTTGCCGGATCCAGCCCCGGGATCCGGATCCTGCGGCTCACCGCATTGGGGCGGTTTCGCACCTGCACAAAGGTGAGCAGCGCTTCGGACCGGTCCTTGCGGACGCTCATCCAGCAGTCGTAAAAGCCGTTTTCCCGGAAGGAGGCGATGCGGTAATAATCTCCCTCCCGCACCAGCTCATGCAGCCGGTGATAGGTCGCAACCTGAGCGGGGATCTGCGCCCGGTCTTCCTCCGGGATCCGGGTGATGTCCAGCTCGTATCCGAAGGTTCCGGAAAGGGCCACATGCCCTCTGGTCCGGAAGGGCGTCACACGGCCCACGGTATGATTCGGGCAGTCGGAGACATGGGCTCCCATGGTGCTCAGGGGGTAAAGAAGGGCTGTCCCCTCCTGAATGCCGAGGCGTTCCGCCGCGTCCGTATCATCGGAGCACCAGATCTGAGGACTGTAATAGAGCATTCCCGGGTCAAAACGGGCACCGCCGCCGGAACAGTTCTCCAGAAGCAGGTCCGGAAACCGGGTGATGAGCCGCTCCTGCAGCCGGTATACCGCCAGCATATAGCGGTGGCACAGCTCTCCCGTCCGGTCCGCCGGCAGGTATGCACTGCCCAGATCCGTGAGCTGTCTGTTCATGTCCCATTTCAGATAGGCGATATTCGCACTGCCAAGGACCGATTCGATGCAGCTCCAGACATATTCCTCCACCTGGGGATTGCTCAGATCCAGCACAAACTGGTTCCGGGATCTGCAGGGAACTCTCCCGGGGATGGCGATGGCCCAGTCAGGATGGGCCCGGTACAGATCCGAATCCGGAGAGATCATCTCCGGCTCCATCCAGATCCCGAACTTCAGGCCGATGCGGTTTACTTCCTCCTCCAGGTATTTCAGACCCCCGGGGAGTTTTTTCTCATTGACGGTCCAGTCTCCCAGACCGGAATTGTCATCGTCCCGTTTTCCGAACCACCCGTCATCCATCACCAGCATCTCGATGCCGCTCTTTTTCGCCTCCCGGGCGATGGAGAGGAGCTTTTCGGTGTTAAAGTCAAAATAGGTGGCTTCCCAGTTGTTGATGAGGATGGGGCGCTCCCTGTGAAGATAAGGGCTTCTGATGAGGTGACCCCGGTACAGATCGTGGAGGCTTCGGCTCATGCCTCCCAGCCCCTGCAGGGAACAGACGCAGACCGCTTCCGGCGCCTGGAAGTGCTCTCCGGGAGCCAGAGTCCATTCAAAATTCGCCGGGTGGATCCCCAGAAGGATCCGCACGGAGTCAAACTGGGTCTTCTCCGCCTGGGCGAGGAAATTGCCGGAATAGAGAAAATGGAATCCGTAAATGATGCCGGACTCCTGGGTGATGCCGGCGGATGCCAGCCCCAGGAAGGGATGCTCCTGGTGGGAGGATTCTCCTTTGGTGGACCCCACGCTGGTCTTTCCGTACCCAAGAGGCCGAAAGTCCATCTGCCGCTCTCTGGCCCAGGAGCCGTGCAGCGTCAGCACCTGCCAGGGCCCCAGGGATTCCTCCGGCTCCAGATCCAGCGCCAGGCTCATCACCTTTTCGATGCGGACGGGTCTATCGCTGTCATTGACGAGGCGCACACTCCGGGCGATGGCGTCCGTATCCGCAAAAACCGTATAAAGAAGCACAGCCCGCAGCCTTAATACCGGATCTTCCAGTACCAGTTCCAGGGTCTGTGCCTCGTTCTCTTTCGCAAAGGTGGCGGGAAGTCCTTCCAGACCGGGCTTTCCGTCATAAATGCGGTGCTCCTTATACAAAAACTGAACGGCTCTGTGTCCGTCCCCGTCCAGGACCTCTGCAGCCCCCTCCCGGTAGTCTCCCAGCGCATTCCCGGGGTACTCGGAGGGAAAGCGGTCCAGAAAAGATCCCCGCTCTCTGGCATTCTCGGAGGGTACAAAGGGGGGCTCCTTTGTCCGCATCAGGTAGCTCACATCCTCCCGGGGGATCCGGGCCCCGTAATACACCTGTCCCGGGAAGCCCTCCTCATCCACGATCCCCAGGATATAAGAGGTGTGCGGTGTCTCCAGGAAAAAAAGTCTGTTGGATTCGTCGTAGGCGATCATGGCAGTCATCTCCTTTACGGCAAACGGGTTTCCCTGCATTTTCTCTGCATGCCGGCGGGTACCGCTTTTCAAAAAACACCCCGGGCAGGCAAAACCGGCGGGAAACGCAGTTTTTCATTTGCTGTCAGGTAGATGATACCGAATAAATTAATTCTGTAACAGTGGCAGAGTTAACAAATTTTAATCGGATTTTTGTTAATTTTAACCAAGAATCCGTTGCAGGGTCACTCCGGCATGGCAGATCCGGCTCGTCTGCAGCGGTCAGTCCTCGGAGAGCAATAGCCCCAGCAGCCCGAACTCGTTTCCCTCCGAGTCCTCCGCTTTCCGGATGATCACCTGATGCTCCGCCGTCTCCCCGGAGGTGTACACCTCCACGGAGGTAAAGGCATTGCCCCATCCCCCCTTATTTGAAGCATCCAGAGTCCGCAGTGCCTCCCCGTCCACCAGCACCTCAAAGCGTCCCGGATTTCCGCCGATCTGCTTCATATACAGGATCCCCAGGTTCCGGAAGCTGGCGGTAAAGCGGATCTCCCCGTCTCCTTCCGCACACTTCCATCCCTTTGTAAAATGGCTGTACTGGTATCCGCCGGACCCTTCCGTAAAGGTCCCCGGGTCCTCCACCCGGGCATACAGATTCCCGCTCCCTTCCGGGTTCGTGGTGTCGATCACCAGGGCGTGGTGATACACCTGCTTTGTCAGGGAGTCCGGAATGGCCGGGATCTGAGTCAGTTCTTCCATCCGGGCATAGACATCGTTTAAATATCTCCACAGGATCTCTCCCACGATGGCATGTCCCACCGCGGAAGGGTGCACCCCGTCCCCCGCCAGCTGCTGCGCCGTGAAATCCCCGTTCTCCGTCAGGGTCTTCATGGCATTGGCGTAGCTCACCATGGGCAGGGCGTAGTGGTGTCCCACCAGCACATGGGTTCCCTGGGCCGTGGCGCCGTTTGTCTGGGCCATGAACAGGAGCATCACGGCGGGAGCGGCTCCGTCTCCTTCCGGGGAGTTCTCCCCCCTGCCGGCCTCTTCTTCCTCACCCGAGAGCAGGATATTCCGGATCAGGTTCTCATAGGATTTCTTATGGGCATTGTCCGCACCGTCATTCACGGAAAACTCCACCAGCACCAGATCCGGATCTTTGTCCAGCACCTGGGCCTGCAGCCGGTGGACCCCCAGGTAGGAATCCGTGCCGCCGATGCCGGCATTGATCCGTTCCACATGCACCTCCGGGAAGCGCTCCTCCCACCAGGAAAAAAAGTAGTCCGCATAGGGCTTTGCGCCGGTGACCTCCCCGTCCCGTCCCCCTGCTGCCACGACCCCCTCGGTGATGGACCCGCCGATGACGGCGATGGTCACATCCTCCCCGGCCCGAGCCTTTCGCATGACTGCTGCCAGAGCGCTGTCATCACACACCGGCCACATGTCCGCCTGGGTGTAGGCTTCTTCCGTGAGGAAGGAGGTTCGGGGCTCCAGGGGAGCTTCCTCTATGGCAGAGGCCGCATCCTGCTGCACGGATTGCGCGCCTGTTCCCGCAGTACATGCACTGAAAAGCAGCATGACCACACACAGAACACAAAATAAAGATTTCTTTCTCTTTGCTGTCATTTCCATTCCTCCGCGAAATAATATCCGCATATCTGCAAAATGCCGAGTGCAACATCGTGTCTTCCAGTATACCACATCCCGAAGAATGACCATCTTCTCAACGCCGTCGGCATTCCTGCAGCTTTCCTGAATCCTGCATTCTGACAAAAACAGTTCCGGTATGTCATCATATACATACCGGAACTGTTTGTAAGATCATATTTGGGGAAGCATTATAAAACTATTTGCGCACCAGACCATAAGACTGCAAAATTGCGGTAAATTCAGGTGAATTACCAAATCCCTGTACAATCTGCTCTCTCGTCATGCCGTTTGCCATGGCGGCGTCCCAAAATGCCAGCCCGTCCGCCTCAGGTTCACGATCCATCAAAGCATGATAACAATCCGTCACAAAGGCATTATTGTTTTTCCCTGCGCTCACATATTCATCCGAACTGAAGAATCCAATAGTAGCCACATCAAACGCCGTTATCTGGTGATTTGCTATCGAATTCGACCAGAATTCTATTCCATCTGCTTCAGCCGGTCTTCCCAAAATCTGGTTGTAGAGCCGTTCAACATATGCGCGAACTTTTACCATATCGACATACAGGTTCGCGTCACTTGTTTCATTGTCTGATGCCTCCAGGACAATCTCGCCGCGCGTGATCTGATACTGTGCACAGATATTCGA
>JAEEGL015534186.1_pt1 | contig 11349 bp, 3 predicted proteins | sample 9134231 | NCBI WGS metagenome assembly JAEEGL01 (sample SAMN16246548, study PRJNA631951) | gut metagenome | biome: gut microbiome; feature: rumen; material: fiber-attached | host: Bos | place: Iran: Karaj | collected 2018-10
AGAGTCAGATGTCGTATCATTTCTTCCTTGTGCTGCTAAGTATTCCCCATGCTGCGCCAGATTATCACTACCATTTCTATCTGCATTAGTTTGCGGGCTCCAGGTACCAGGCCCTCCCGAAAGCCAGCAAGACATGGCAGGATTTGCAAGCATGTTATTATCACTAGTACCAGCAGTACACCAAATAAGATTTTCACCTTGATGTAAACCAACACCTAGCATACGTTGTGTTGTTCCATCATTAGAACAATCTGTACCAATATAATAAATTACAGCAATTGCAGCTTCTGTCTCTGTGCCTGAAAGAGAAAGCCCTTCACTATATGCAGTTGCCGAGCCGTCGTTGAATACAATATCGTACAAAGCTGTTGGTCTGCTTTTTTTGCCTATGAGAGATTTTAATTTTCCATCATTATCAATGCCCCAGGCTTTAGTACCTCCATTATTAAGAGCTTGTGGTTTTACATCAAACTTCACTTTTTCTACATCAAGGTGAACGCTTGTATCATTTGCTATAAGAACCGTCTCCCCTTCTCCATAATGCACTAGTCTCAATTGAATTGGATTCCATTTAGAATGTTTTGTAAGAGAGCTGGTAATAGTTAAATATGCTTCAGTTATGTAGATATCATTTTTTCCATCTTCACCACCATAAGGAATGTATACATCGTCACCAATATAAAGAGGGCCCAGATAGCAAGCTACATGAATAGCACCTGCGCCTGAATCTGCAATATTATCAATAAATTGGGTTGTTCCGCTTAAGGTTAATTCATCAGTTTCCTGAACCCAGATTCCAGCACCCCCATCAACAGCTGAATTGTCTTTTACAGTACAATTTTCAAGTTTTACAGACTTAGCAAAACTGTATAAACCACCACCTTCCTTCGCTATATTATCTGAAATTATACAATCATAAAATTCAGTAGAAGAACCTTCTTCTCCGTAGAAGCCTCCACCCTCCGTAGTATTTATTCCATTGTATGTTATGTTTGTTCTAATGATTTTTGCTGATAATAAGTCATCATCCGCACCATCAGAAACGTAAATTCCAGCTAACCTGTTTCTAGTTACAATTGCGTCACGAACTTCAAGATATGGCTGCACATTAGAATCTCCAGATAATATTCCATAATAATAATTTCCACTTATTTTTGAACCTTGAATTACCAGGTTTCCTGAATTATCAATTCCATACCTTTTGTTACCACAGTTTGTTTCAGAAGGCGTTTCAGTCATATTTTTACCGATAAGAACACCACTATAAGTGATGACATTTGAACCAGCTTCACATTTAAGACCAGTTGTATTTCCGCCAGTTATTTGTAAATCTTTAATATGCACTGGTACAGCTGTCGCTATACTCAGAACATTATTGTCTGTGTACTCTCCGTTCAAGCAGTCCTGAGGAATACCGTTTGTATCCAGACCGGTTTTACCACAGATTGTAACAGACTTTGCATTATATGTACCAGTTCCATCACTTTTTAGGGTACTTGGAATTTCATGCATGCCACTTACTTCACCATCAACATGAATTATGTAATCCACATCTTTATTGTGCATTTTTTCTACAGCTTTACTGATTGAAGGTAGAGGACTTAAAAATGAACCGCTTCCAGATGCAGAAGCGCCTTCTTTTACATATAAATCTGTCAGAGCAAAGGAATCAATCAGGTCTTTAGTAATCATACAGGTTGTGGTGTTGCCAGATGTTGTCAGGTATGGTTCTGAGCCATTTTTAACCCAGGTGTTGGTTTCCAGCCCTTTAAAGATATTTACAGTCTGCTTAAAGGAATAAACGAGATTGCCGGTAACAGCAGAATTAACTACAGGACCGGAATAAAAATCAAAGGTCATAAGATATGAACCGCAGGCAAGACCGTTAGTGATTTCGTCTGTTCCAATTGTTCCCTTTTTAATGGTACAGATATTTGAAGATTTTGAAAATGGAAAAGATGAAACAGTCTGAGGAGTTGGATGATAAGTAACTACACCAGATTGAATGTTGTTGCCGACATTAGTTGAGATACCTACTCTAAGGTTGAAAGTTCCAACGCCTTCAGACTGAATTGCTTTAAGAGTAACATTTTTTTCAGTAACAGGGCTGCTCTGAGATATTGTAAAGGCTTCACTTTTTCCAGACAGAACTTCTCCCCAGGTTTGGGAAGCTGTAATGTGTATTTCGTATTCCTTGGCCGGAGAGGATACAGGAATATTTATGCGGTAAGAGCCGTTGTTAGTTTCGCTTATAATTTCGCCGTTTATAGTGTCAGCTGAGTTTGATGTATTTACGGCTTTTACGCTGAGTGTAAGGCCAGAGAGTGCCGGTGCAGTTGGAAAGGCTGTACGGATTGAAGAACTGATATTCTGAACTTGATTCAGGATCTCTTGTGGATACGCACCTTCGAGGTTTATGCTTCCGGTTACTGCTAAATATTTTACTGATTCCTTGCCGTTATCAGAAATGTCTGTTGAAGAAGCTGATGATGACTCTGCATTAGATATTGAATCTTCAAAAAAGTTCGAACAAGACGAAAAGAGAAAAGTTATTAATGTCAAAATCAAAAAAATCTGTTTCTTCATATTTTCCTACCTGTTCTCCAGATCTCCAAGATTCAGTTCAGGTTTTCCTTCTGCATTCTTTATCCAGCTTGCATAAACAGATGAATCATTACTTGTTACCCAACTATTAAGAGCTGCCACTACCGCATCAACATCATCTTCAGTTGCATTAAAGCTTTTAATCATATCATCTGTCATCGAAGAAAAGAATTCTAAATCATTAGAACTTTCCTTTATTGTAGACCAGGCTCCGCCACTTGCTGCTGTGCTAAGTGAATAATTATTTGAAGGTGAAAAACCTGTGGCATTATTTGCAGCAGGTCCCAGAATTCCAAATGTAACAGAACCAATATTACAGTTATTTTCTAAATGTGGATTTCCTACAAAACATGCAATAATCCCCGTACCTTTGTTTTCTGTTACTCCCTCTGCCCCTGTTATTGTTCCAGTATTACAACAATTATTTATACGGTTTGAAGAAGTATAGCCTACTATACCACCATATCCTCTATTAGAATTTGCACACGTTATTGTACCTGTATTCTTACAGTTCCTAATATAACTGGAAGAATTTGGAACAAAATATCCCACTATACCGCCAGACCAGACATTAGTAGAAATATTTCCCTTATTTATACAATTTTCAATAATACAGGTGGTTGTTGCCCATGCATAACCTAAAATTCCACCTGTAATTCCAGAAGCATTTGAAATAATAGTACCTTTATTTACACAGTTTCTTATTGTACCATAAGAACCAATATCACTGGCAATTCCACCAACTTTATCATTTCCTGCTTGAGTAATATTAACTTCAGAAACACAATCTTCAACAGTTCCATTGCTCAAGATTCTGACAATACCTGCTTGTGTTGATGAACCTGCAACTGTCAGACGTTTTATTGTACCGCCGCCATTCAGTTTATCAAAAAGTGCTGACTGATTGTTTAATCCCGAAATAGTATGATTATGTCCGTCAAATACACCCTTGAAATCTGAGATAGCAGTATAATTACTATCAAGAGTAATATTATTATTAAGTAATACAGTTTTATCTGCAAAAGTCTTACCAGAAGAGCATAACTGTGAAATTGTATTCATTCCTGCAGCACTTGAAAGATTTATTTCTGTAAAGATTTCGTATAATTCTTCTGTTAGATTTTCTGCATTAATTTCATCACAAATGTTTACATTAAAGTCAGCACTATAGGTTCTTCCGTTATATGTACCCTGTACAGTAATAAAATATGAACCTGCCGGCATTGAGTTTTTGAAGGTAATGCTGCTTGTTCCAGGTGTATAATAAGTATTGTTATTATCCTGAGGAACTGTTTCTCCATGATAGCTGACGGTATATGTATAAGAGATTTTTCCTTCACCTGTTCCAGCTGTTATTGTATCCGGTTCACCATTCGCATCAGCATCTTCACCTGTTGCCGTAAAGTTAAATACCTTTGAAGCAGCAGTTCCTGCAATAATAGTCTTATCAATTGAAATGCTTATATTCTCATAAATTGGCGCAATGGAAATACTGCCGCCGCTAGCTTTTAAGCAGGCTTCACCGGAAGCATTGTGCAAAACTGCATAAGAGTCACTGTGGAAATATGTTACAGGATCTACATTTGCATTGTAAACAGCGTAGCTATTTGTAATGTCTACTGCTTCTGTTGCTGACGGAGTTGTCTGAGTATTTACGAAGATACGGGCTTTTTTATCACCGTTTGTCAAAGCACCGGCTACAGTAATTTTTTGTCCATCTTGCAAATAAAGGTTTGAAGGAAGCGCTGGATTTGCAGTATTCGTATTACCTTCTATTACAACATTACCTTTAACTTTAAGTGTTGAACCAGTATAAATATAAAGGCCGCCGCCGGTAGCATTAGCCTTATTTCCTGTTATAAGAATGTCATTACTAAGGGTAAGACTACCAACAGAGCCATTAAAACCATCAAGAGAAATGGCACCACCATCGTCTGCTAAACCTCCGGTAATCATAAGGCATTCTAAAGTTATAGGAACAGAAGTATTGATTGTTATTGCCCTGGCATTACGATTTTCTCCTTCTACCCTTCCATTAATTATATCTTTTGGATTACCATTATCATCAAGACCGTTAGCACCTTTGATTGTAAGAGAGAGTGCTCTTATTTCACCTCCAATATCCTGACCTGCAGGATTAGAGTCAATAAATGTAGATAAAATTTCACCATCAATCCAAATTGTATAGTTTTGGTTTGAATCATTCATTGAATTGATTAATTCAATTGCCTTTTTAATTGTTGCAAATGGAGCGGCACTTGTACCGTCGGCAGAATCTTCATCAGATCCGAATGCAGTACAGATATATTTTGTTGAACGTCCAGCAACATAAATTGGAGAGTCGAGTGAAAGAGTTTTTTTATCTGCAGAAAGGTTAAGATTCCAGCCGGCCTGAGTCAGGGCAAAGTAATCTTTATATGAAGTGAGGTCTGTTACACTTCCTTCTGCTTCAAGAAGTGCAGAACCTCGTACCGCTGCATTAGGAGTGATCGATGCAATTATACCATCAGGACACTCAGAAGGAGGTGTAAGAGCGCCTTTTATTTTAATAGAACCATAGTTTTGACGTACATCATTACAGCCATTGCCAGTTCTAAAAGTTTCGCCTATTGTTGCTCCAGCTGGAATATATACAGAACCGCTTAGTTTTATGCTTCCACCAGCATTTGCCGCAATACCACCACCAGGGCGAGTTCCGTTATTACTATAATTTCCGCTTATAGTACAATCGCTTAAGTCAAGCACGCCTGGGGCTACCCTTATACCGCCGCCTTCGAATTTACAATGATTTCCGCTGATTTCTGTATTACCTGTAATAGCAAGTGTTTGACCACCAGAATAAAAAATTCCACCGGAAGAACCAGCATAATCTGCAGAGTTATTGGAAATTTTAGCACCGCTTATTGTAATTAAAGCAGGACAATAGTCACTACTATTTTTTGTAATATATAAACCACCGGCACCATTATTACTTATATTATTGCATACTTCGCCGCCAGTCATACTTAATTCAGTGCCTTTAGTAGTGATTCCGCCTCCTGTGTCAACAGTACCATTCAGATTGACTTTTGCACCGGCCTCGATTGTAAGGGAACCTCCATTACAGCAAATTCCGCCACCATCAGTTCCATAATTATAAATTACCGCAGAGCCGTTTTTAAGAGTAAGGTTTCCTTCAGAATAAATTCCGCCACCCTTATCTGCATAGTTTGCAGAGGCTGTTTCACTGTTTGCCGGGGCACTTCCACTTGTCGGGTCACTTTCATTTGTTCCACCAATTAAAGCACCGCTTTCAAGAGTTACGGTTGAACCGCTTATCATGTTGATGCCGCCACCGTTACCTGTGGTATTTCCACCTTTAATCCTTAAATCCTTAATCGTTACAGGAACAAGAGAATTGATTGTCAAAACAGAACCGGAACCTGAACCTAGACCTGTGCGATTAAGAATATCACTTGTATTACCGCTTGCCCCCTGAATCGTGAGGGAAGAAGCGTTGTCACTCGAAAGTGAATTAGAGATTGTCTGTAGGCCGATTATTTCTCCATCTACATAAATTGTGTAGTTTTCCGCTGCATTCAAGGCTATAATTGCACTAATGGCATTATCAATTGAATCAAAAGGAGCTGACTTTGTACCGTTACCGCCGTAAGCAGCGGCTTTTCCTGCATTGCCTGTAACAGGATGAGTTATCTGTCCCGCTACATAAATCGGAGCATCAATAACCAGGGCATTGCCTGCGCTGTTTGCTTTTATTATCCAGTCATTATTGCTTAAAGCAAAATAATCTTTATAAGGAGTAATAGAAGAAAGGCTTGAATCTGAAGCAAGGGAAACAATACTGCCCCCTCGCTGTAAATCTTGTGCTGGAGTAATTGTTGCCATTGCCCCGCTTGTTCCCGCTTGAGGACTTATGGCATTTTTTATTTTTATACTTTCCGCAGCTTCAACATAAATATCATTTTGAGTTACTGAACCTCCATAAGGGATGTCAAAGCTTCCGCTTAAAATCAGCTCAGCTCCACTCTTGATATAAATTCCACCGCCAAATCCGTTGCTGTTCGGGAAATGGTTATTGGAAATTTTTGCACCTGTTTTTATTGTAAGTTTTCCGCTATCAAGATATATTCCGGCACCCTTGGCACCTGTGCCCCTTATTATACAGCCGTCAATTAAGGCTCCGGAATCTAGAGTTACTCCAGGAGCATCTGTACCTGTCTTAATATAGAGCCCTCCGCCTTGTAAAGAATTGCTGTATGTTGTAATTTTTATATTTTTTAAGATTACAGGTATGTCTGTCTGTATAGAAAGGCAGGGTGCTGTTGATAATTGAGGTGCCATTAAAACATCTGCAGCATTATTATTTTTTAAGCCCTGGATTGTAATTGAAGCCGCAGCAGTTCCCGGCAGGACATCAGCTCCCTCTCCTCCAATTTTTATATTTTCAGAAATACTTCCTGATACAAATATTTTATAATCGCGTCTTACATTTGCATTTCTAATTCTTTTTATTGCCTCGTTCACAGAGGCAAGAGGACTATAAGCCCGGCCCTCATTTGAATTTCTTGCAGTTACACCAATTGATGTCGCATAAGAGTTCTGGCCAACATAAATAACAGAGTCTATATAGCTATTTATAAGAGAGTCTGTAAGATTAAAACTTGTACTTAGTCCGCTTCCCTGAAATAAAGCAGTGCCGTTACTCACCCAGGTTTCGGTAAGCATACCTTTTACTACACAAATAGTTTGTTCTGTATAATATGCCATAAGGCCATTTGATTTATAAAATGCCAGGCCTAAGTTATATATGCCGGCGGGAATATTCTTTATTTTAATATGACCGGTAGTCCCGTCTACGTCACACAGATTTCCTGTATCTGCATCTGCAGCATAAGCAGTCTGCCAGACTGCAACTTTATCTTCAGGTACAGTAACAATAAAATGATCTATACTATTATCTACCGTCATTGTAAGGTCTATTGAACCTTCTCCACTGCGATCTGCCTGTAAAATCAGATCTTCTGAAAGTATATTGTCTTCTTCTGTAAAAGCCTTTGGTTGTGTTTTGGCATAAAGGCAGGGCTGCCATTCAGTCGCTCCCTCGTTTTTGACTTCAATTCCAACTTCTATCTGCCAGGTAACGCCAATTTTTAATCCACTAACTGAATATCTTCTTGAATCATTTATCTGTCCGTTAACAGGACTTTCTCTCTCTGAGTCAGCCTTACCCTCTGTTACATCTCTTGCAATCACATAATAATGGGAATTGTTATGTTCTGAATCAGGATGAGCAATTGCAGAACGTGACTTATTATTTTTATTGCTTGAAGAAATTGAAGCAGCCAGTTGAGAAGGAAGTGCATCGCCAGTAGAAAAAGTTCCGTAAACACTTGCATATCGGACAGCAGGCGACGTTGTTGCAGTCTCTTCTGTTCCATTTTTTATATTATTTGAATCATCGAATGAGTTAATTGAATTTTCACAGGAAACTAAAAATACAAAGAGGAAAATAAAAATAAAGAAACTAAGCCCAAGGCTGATTTTTTTTAAATAATTCATAATTTTATTTTTTGAATGAACTTTTTATTTAAATTTTGATTAAATTTATCACATTATGTATTATTTTTCCATATGTGCATTATTTTCTCCAATAAATAACTAAATATTATAAGTGCACCTGTAACGGCTAAAACATCAGCTGATTCAAGGTGAACCTGTGCCAGCTGCATAAGTGAACCGGCTGCATGGCGTGGAATACTTAAGACTTCACCGGCAGCAACTACCTTCCAGGCAAGGCCAAAGGCAGAATCTGCACCGGAAGCAAGAGCTGGAGCTGCGGCAGGCAGACGGATATGTAAAAAAGCCTGTAAACCCGTAAAACCGCGACTGTTAGCTTTAAATAACTTTTCTATATTTTCAGGAGAATGGGAAAAGCCTTTCTGGCTGGCGGTTATTACAAGAGGAAGACACATTAGGACTGCAACGAAGACTGGAACCACGCCCGAGGTGAACCAGAAGAGAGCCGGAAGAATTACGGCAATTACAGGAGTTGCCCTTATCAACTCAAGAGGAAACTCAATAAAGGCTGCAAAAACTTTTGAGTCTGCGGCTAGCAGGCCCAGGAAAAAACCTGCAAGCAGAGAAATCAAAAATGAAATGATTACACGTAAAAAGGTAAAAGCAAAGGCCTTCCAGAAGAGCCAGGTGCGGGCCAGCTGAAAAAGCCTTATTAAAACTGTATGGGGATATGGAAGAATCAGCGGGGCCGCAATAAGAGCGGCCACTGCATACCAGACAAGCAGTAAGAAGAATGGAGAAATTATTTTACAAATACGTTCTCTTGGCATTCCTTGCTTGTCATTCCTTATTTATAATAAAATCCTTTATCCGGCAGCTTTCCACCAATGGAAGTTTTATCACCTTCAAGGAAAAGTTTTAAAAGCTTTTCGATTGATTTTTTTGCAGATGCTGCAGGTACAAAAGTATAATTTGAAACTGGAATCGCTTTTGTAACAACGCCGGCTGCAAGACCAAGGCTATGCTTTTCGCATAAAGCTCCGGCTTCGGTTGCGTTATTGATTGTCCAGTTTACAGCTGCATCATAGTCTGCAAGAAGAGCTTCCATAAGTTTAGGATTTTCTTTTGCAAAATCTGCGCGAACAACCATTACAGAAAGCGGATAGATTTCTTTTTCACCTGTAAGTTCAAGATATTCCTTCTGGAAATCTAAGGCTGTAATAACTTTGTCTGATTTTGTTTTTGCAATTGTTGCGAATGGTTCAGGAACTACAGCGTACTGGATTTTTCCTGAAATAAGCTGGGCTGCAATCTGGGCAGTAGGAATTGAAAAATCCATTGTGATGTCTGCTTTTTCTCCAGACCAGGTCATTTTATTTTCTTTAAGAAGATAGCGGAACATATATTCAGGAGTTGCCCCCTGTCCTGCTACATAAACTGTTTTGCCTTTAAGGTCTGTAAAGCGGCGGATATTTTCGTCTGTAGTAATAAGGGAAAGATTTCCAAGTCCTACAACGGCACAGCAGATGATTGATTTATTGCCGGCGTTATAGACCTTGGCTGCAACATTGGCAGGCATAAAGCCGATGTCGATTTCTTTTTTAATCATCTTAGGCAGCAGAGCCTGAGGGTCTGCAAACTTCTCATAAGTAAGTTCTGCATCAGTTCCATCTGCGGAAATTGATTTCTTATTTTCCATCAGATAAGCTGCAGGTACGCAGGTTGGTCCGTTGAGCAGACCTACGCGAACCTGTGACACTTGAGCAAAGAGCTTAAGAGAGATAAGACTTATTGCAAGGAATACAAATATTTTTTTCATTTTCAACTTTCTCCAGTTTTTCTAGTTTCACTTTTATTTTACCACCATTGCACTCAATTGTAACAGTGTTAAAGTCTTTTCCGGCATTTGAAAGAAGTTCCATTGAAAGAGGATCTTCAATTTCCTTTCGAAGGAGTCGCTTCATTGGGCGGGCTCCCATTGCAGGATTGTAGCCGTTCTCAATAAGATATTCTTTAGCTTTAGGCTTGAGGCTGATTGTAAGTCCTTTTTCAGCAAGGCGGTCGCCAAGCTCAGCAAGCTGAATATCAAGAATCTTAGAAACTTCTTTCTTTGAAAGTGCATCGAAAACAATTACGTCGTCAATGCGGTTTATAAGTTCAGGGCTGAGAAGCTTCTTAAGCTCGTTCATTGCCCCTGCCTTAATTTCTTCGTAAGGCATAACTCCATCGAGGGTACCAAAACCAACACGGCCTTCGTTTGTAATCTGGCGGGCACCTGCATTACTTGTCATGATGATGACAGTGTTGCGGAAGTTTACGGTGTGACCAAGGTTATCAGAAAGTTCACCCTCTTCGAGAAGCTGAAGCAGCAGGTTGAAAATATCCGGATGAGCCTTTTCAATTTCGTCGAGCAATACAACTGAGTATGGATGACGACGAACCTTTTCTGTAAGCACACCACCCTCTTCGTAACCAACGTATCCCGGAGGCGCTCCAACTAAGCGGCTGGCAGTATGCTTTTCCATATAGTCAGACATATCAATTCGAATTAATGAATCTTCGCTGCCAAAAAGATATTTTGCCAGAGCCTTTGCAAGCTGAGTTTTTCCGACACCTGTAGGTCCTAAGAATATAAAACTACCGACCGGATGTTTTGGAGAAGAAATACCTGCGCGGGCACGGCGGATAGCTCCAGAAATTACACTTACAGCAGAGTTCTGGCCGATTACTGTGTTGTGAAGTTCATCTTCCATATGAACAATTCGTTCAGCTTCTGAAGAAGAAAGGCGCTCAACTGGAACACCTGTCATCTCACTGATAATACGTTCAACATCAGAAACACTTACATGCTTTGTTCCGCCAGCTCCGTTTTTCTTCCATAAGTCACTGTAAACGTTGAGGCGACGCTTGAGGTCAATTACCTTGTCGCGTACTAAAGCTGCACTTTCATAATCCTGATTTTTTACAAGGGCTGTTTTTTCTTCAATCAGCTGGCTGATGTTCTGTTCAAGTTCTGCAAGCTCTGTAGGTCTTGCCTCTTCCTGAATCTTTTTTGCAGCTCCTGCTTCATCAAGAATATCGATTGCTTTATCCGGCAAAACCTTCTCAGGAATATAGCGGCGGCTGAGTTTTACGATTGCAGGAATTACTGCATCATCATAAATAACTCTGTGATAGTTTTCGTATTTAGTTTTGATTCCGTTGAGAATCTCTTCTGTTTCCTGGTCG
>JAEEGL015760997.1_pt1 | contig 11349 bp, 14 predicted proteins | sample 9134231 | NCBI WGS metagenome assembly JAEEGL01 (sample SAMN16246548, study PRJNA631951) | gut metagenome | biome: gut microbiome; feature: rumen; material: fiber-attached | host: Bos | place: Iran: Karaj | collected 2018-10
CACAGCAGCTACCGCCTGAAGGATGGTCATGTTTTTTTGGAAGCGCTTTCCGGTGAAGCTGTCCTTAAGGATCGCCATGGCGACGGTATCCACTACGCCTGATCCGAAGCCTGCTACACCTCTCATGACGCAAAGCATGAGAACACCCGTGGACAGTCCGCAGAAGATGTTTCCGATTATGCCCAGAAGCATTCCCGCTGCCATGACGAGTTTACGTCCGTAGCGGTCCGACAGTGTTCCGCCTATGATGGTGGCCACTGCGCATGAAATGATGCCGGTATTGAGGCTTACGTTGAGTTCGCCCTCCGTTACGCCGAATTCATCCACCAGAATGGGCAGTGCGGGCAAATAGAGATCCAGCATTATCCACTGGATGGTCGTAATGACCATCATCCACACGGCCAGAAAACCCATAGGCATATGCTTCTGTTTAAAAAGTACTTCCTTCATAGTCTTATTCGTATTTAACGCTTCCGGTCAGAAATTTCAGTAGTGCAAGGTTGTCTTCGTCCACGTGATCTTTAAGCTCCTCATAGGTGCCTGCTTCATAATCACAGGCCAGGTACTCCGGAGCCATGGATGTGGACATGAGGGTAAAAACTTCTTCGTCAGTCATATGGCCTGCTACAAGCGCGCGGGACTCAGGATCCATGGCAGCACCCTGCCAGGTGCCGCGGCGCACTCTGATCTGGGGCCTTTCCCCCTTAAGGAGATCCTGCCCCAGGATCGTAACTTCGCTGGTTCCGTCCGGATGGATCAGCAGCAGTTTCACCGCCGGTCCGGAGTGGTGATACCAGATCTCATCCGTCGTAAGACGGTGCATGCAGGAGAAGGTTTCCGGAGTAAGGAGATAATATATGGCTCCGTAGAGAGGTCTGTCTATGGGATAGCCCGCCATGACTCCTCCGGGTAAAGTCTCGTCGGAGAAGCAGGACTTCTTCCAGAGGCCCCCCTCTCCCATGAGCGGTTCAAGTTCCAGTATTCTGATAACGTCTTTTTTATCCATTATACTGTCCTCATTTAAGTTCGTTATAGAAGTAAGGTGCGAGAGATACTCCGCAGTCTGCCGTTATGATCTGCCCTGTCACAGGGCTCGTCAGGTCGCTTGCGAGGATGAGGCAGAGCTTACCTATTTCTTCGGGATATACCAGCTTGCCCAGAGCGCTTCTCTCCCTGTAGCTGTCTGCCCATCCGGGTATGAACTCATCCTGCCCTTCTGCAAAGATAAGTCCCGGGGCGATGCAGTTCACTCTGATATCCGGCCCATAAGCCTGAGCCTGGGATCTGGTCATCATTTCCACCGCAGCCTTGGAAGCACCATAGTGAGCCAGGTTTTTTGCGGGATTCGTTGCATTGATGGAGGAAATGTTTATGATGGCGCCCTTCTTCATTAGAGGCCTGATCTTCTGGGTGAGGAAAAAAACGCCTTTGGCATTTACGTCCAGCATGCTGTCCCACTCTTCCGGAGTCACATCGTCAATGTTTTTGGCGGGATAGATGCCGGCATTGTTCACCAGGCAATCCACGGTCACGCCCTTCTCTTCAAGAATTTTGACGAAGTCTTCAATGGACTCCATGCTTCCTGTATCCAGCTCCATAAATTCCAGTTTTCGTCCGGGCCATTTGGCCGCGACTTTTTCGCAAGCTGCCCCGGATGATTTATATGTCATGATCACGTCAGCGCCGCTTTCGATGAATACGTCGGCGATGGCTCTGCCGGCTCCGCTGAGGCCACCCGTCACTATGACAGTTTTACCGCTGAGATCCAGCATATCTGCAAATCTGCTCATATTTGCAACTCCTTCAAAAAATATTTTGCAAAATTATTCTTCCCCGAGATATTCCTCAAGGGTGATCTTCTTCGATGCAATGTCCTTAGCGGCATCCTTTCCTACGTAGCGGATGTGCCAGGGTTCATAGCTGTAGCCTGTGATATCTTCCTTACCCTCCGGATAGCGCAGGATGAATCCGAACTCCGGAAGGCGGGCTTCGATCTTGGCCCAGGCGCTGACGGATTCCAGGTAAACGTCGATGGCAAGGCCTGTGTGGTGCTCCGAAAACTTCGGCTCGGCCACGTAGTTCTCCACGTATTCGGGACCGTATCTGACAGTATATTCTTCCACCAGGTCAATCTGATCCTGCACAGATCTGTAAGCTGTGTTTATGTCTGTGTGTACGCCATCCTTAAGAAGAGCTTTCTTCAGTTTCAGGTAAGCCTTGTAGGCTGTGCGCTCTACGCCGATCCTGTCTCCTGCTTTGTTGACCATGTAGGTGAGTTCTATCTTATCCTCCCAGCCTTCCGGCATGGCGTGAGTCTTGTTGACCAGTACCAGAAAATCTATGGATGCAGGGTCCTTGCCCAGATACTCTTCTAATGTGATGCCCTTTTTGGCTATCTTGCGGGCAGCCTTTTTGCCCACATAGCGGATGTGCTGTGGCATGTATTCGCAGCCCGTGTAGTACTCTCCGCCTTCCGGGTATCTTAAAATGAATCCGCAGTCCGCCAGTTTCTCATGGACCTTGGCCCAATTTTCATGATCATTGCCGGTCACTTCCTCGCCGTCTTTAAGAAGGTACAGGTCCAGAGCCAGTCCGGTCTCGTGTTCAGGATGATCAGATCCGCTCGCATCGTACGCTGCTCCCGGCTGGATATCCACGCCTTCTTCCAGAAGAGCTCGTCTGAGCTTAAGGAAGGCTTTGCCTGCCTTACGGTCCACCGTTATCATCTCATTCCTGGAGTTCGGGATCCTCACCAGAGAAAGGCTGTCTGCCCAGTTATCGGGAAACGCTGTGCGCTCATTGACCGGGACCAGAGTATCAGCCTTTGATCTCGGTGCTTTGAGTTCATCCTCAGTCACAGGGTTTGACGGGTCTCCCGGCTCTGAAGAGATAGACTTGGTTATTTCCGTCAAGACAGCCTCGGCGTGCTTCTCATCGGATCCCTCCAGAGTTTCCAGCTTAAGGCAGAAGGTATCGCCCTTGGTGCCGATGCCGAAATATTCCACTCCGGACCCATCTTCTGCTGCTGTGGTCTGGACAAGTTTCGCTTCATTGATCATGACCACCTCAGTTACCAGGTCTCCTTCCATACCCACGTAATTGTCCAGGCTGTCCAGATCTTCATAAAGCTCATCAGTCCACGAAGTGCTCAGGCTGATCTCACCGTTTCTCAAAAATATGCCCTCACCTTCTCCGTCCTCCTGAGCCATGTCACCGGGCAGCAAAATCGTGATCCCGGTATCTCCCAGCTCATGCCGGATCCAGTCAGACTTATCGATTTTGACGCCGAAAAGATCGCAGCCGGTAAAGGTGAGCGCTATGGTAATTGTTATTAGGGTAATAAAAAATTTTTTCATAGGACAATTATACTGGAGACGATTTTAGAAGTCAATCGCATACGAAAACACCCTCAGGGTCATCACTCCTAAGGGTTGGATTTTCGTTGTTTTATTATTCGTTTAGGAAAGTTTTTATGGTTTTTAGCTATTTTTACTATCTTTATTCTTTATTCGTTTTTAAGGAGAGTTGTCTTCGGGCTTCATCACTTCCCTCCGACAATTACTTTATACCCACCTGTTTACGGTCTAAACATGAAATTTGAAATTTTTTGCAAAAAATTTTTTGCACGAAAAAAGGCCGGTGATCCGGCCTGGATTTCTATCCTTCGTTGATGTCTCTGTAGAGCTCGTTTATCTTGGACTGGGCATACTCTGCCTCGTGCTTCTGCTTGAATCTCTCCCTGTCGCTCAAGATGGCCAGCATCTCGTCGGCCACGTCTTCCATGGAGTGCTTTTCCCTCCGGATGTATGTCATCATCCTGTCGGCGGTATATTCCGTGCTCAGTTCTCTTGCGATGAGTTGGGCGAACTCTTCCATATAGCCGCATCTCACCATTAAATTGTACAATTCTATACTTTTATCAGTCATTTATATCCCGAAATCCATGCTTATCTGCCCGGCGTCCTGTTCGCGGATAAGATATCCGGGCTCTCTTTTAACTATATGGTCTGCGTATTCCTGATCGCCTATCCATCGATGGACCTCATGGTCTTCTACGGTGAGTGGCATGCGGTCGTGGATCCCGAGCATGGATCCGGCAGCCGCTCTCGTCAGAACGGTAAACTTCATAAGGCCGTTCTCAGCTCTGTAGATCCCTGCCAGCCAAAGAAGTTCATCGGTCCTGTAGAATCTGTATCTGGCCTTATTGGCGTCCCACTCATAAAAGCCGCTGGCAGGTATCACACAGCGTCTTAAGAGAGCGCTTTCTCTGAAAGTAGGTTTCTCCTTCATGCTTTCAGACCTGGCGTTGGCCAGAAGCCCTCTGGTCACGGGGCTCGCGAAGCCCCAGCTCATGGCTTTCGCCTGAATAGCATATCCAGTGCCGGAACCTGCGACCACCAGGGCGGTCTCCGAAGGATGGACGTCTCTGGGATCTGCCAGCCGGGCCAGCTCCTTTTCAGGCACAATGAAGCCCCTGTCCTCAGCAGTGTATTTGAATTTTCTCTTAAAAAACAAGTCTATGTAAAATCTGTAGCACATGATTATCAGGCGAAGCCGAAAAACTCCTTCAGACCGTCTTTTGCTTTAAGTTCTTCAGCGGTAAAGTTATAGTGAGAGGCTGCGGATAAGGTCACCACCCTTTCCAGGAATTCATCATAAGGAAGGCTCAGCCACTCCTCAGGCACCTCTGTCCTGATGGTGCCACCGTCGTTATGACCGCCGCCCCACCACCAGGCTTCATCCAGCTCTGCCTCGAACATGCCATCGCTCTTTTTGTTGAAGCAGTACCAGGATGCCCACTCTTTCATTCCTTCAGGAGTGTTTGGTCCTTCCCAGTGAGGCGCGGAATAGTCCTTCTCTGAATATCCCGGTTCGCCCTTCTTGGCGGATCTGCTGTAGATCCAGAATTTGTCCACATCCCTGGGTATATTTATGATCCTCAGGTCTCCATCCTGCCAGATCAGTTTTCTGGTTCCCGGAACGCGGTTCTTATCCTTCATGATGCCGAATATGGCCGGAAGGTACTTCTTGTACGTTTCTTTCTGATCCTTATCCAGCCCGAGTTTCTTCAGTTCCTCATTCTTTTCCAAATCCGGATAAACATGGTATGATACCTTGCGGTTAGTGTAGACATAGCATGTCGCGATTTGCTTGTCTTTATAGTAAATATAGTATTCTTCCTTGATATACATATTTGCTGCCTTTCCATCGTTTTCCCGCTTCAGTTCAGCGGAGTTTGTGCCTCTTGGACAACTGGTCCATGATCAGGATATACACTACATAGCAGGCGAAGGTCAGGAAAAAGTCTCTCCATCCTTCTTCGCTTTTGATCTCTCCGAAGCCGAAGCCCGTCAGATAGAAAATGGTCATATTGTTCACTATGTGGTATGCGCAGGAAGCCTCAAGGCCTTTGGCAAGCCAGGCTATGATGCCCAGGCCGATGCCGGCCACCCAGATCTCCAGGACGCCGACAAAATTATATGGATGCATGGAAGCAAATATCCAGGTCTGGAGAATGATGGCTATAATGGGTACCTTGAACCATGAACCGAAGGTCTGCATGATCAGACCTCTGAAAATGTACTCCTCAGCTACGCACTGGAGCGGCCCCAGAATGGTGCAAAGGATCAACCCTGCAAGAGTGAACTGCGGACTGCCGATCTTCCCATCCACCAGGATGGTCTCAGCTGCGATGGGAATGCCGCAGATAACCAAGGCCAGGAGGAAGCATTTGATGAAGATGCCCCAGCTCCAGCCCTTGCCCGATGATGAAGAATATGAACTGAAAGGCCTGTCCTTTACGATATTGACTGCAAATATCAGAGCCACCAGCATCCATACTACGCCGCCTTCAGAGGCTATGGCGCCCTGTGCTGTGTACACGTTAAAACCGTCATAACCCTTCAGAAGGTTGTCAAAGATCGCCATGCCGGTCCCGTTGAAAAGCCCCATGACAAAAACGATTATGGTGTTAATGATGGACCCCATGAAATAAAACACCGCCGTCAGGAGCCCTACCAGAAACGGCTTGTACCATTTATATGTTTTAAACTTGTTCGGAAAAGTTATATAATCCGGAATTCTTACTGTCTCGTTATCCATATCAGATCCCCTTTCTGTTATTTAAGCTTACCATTCATCTCTTCTGTAGTCCCTGGGTTTCATCTTTTTTCTCGGCCGGTCCTTTTCAGTAATGTGAGCGCCGGTCCTGAAGGATATGTCCTGCCTCGGTGCCGAACTCTTCATGAGTTCCTTGCCGGATATGGTCCCAACAGTTATCTTTTTCTTGATCCTTTGTTTCATTCTCGATCACCCCTTTTTCCAAAAAATCCTGATCGCAAATCATCATTCTATGCCGGCAACGCAGATCTCAAAAACCATCTCAGGATTTACCTGCCTGAGATCGCGCTCCAGTCTCCTCATGGCCTCCACCCTGTAATCCACCGTGGTGTTGGCGTTCCCCTGCATTATGAAAAGAACATTCGTCGTATCGTCCGACATCTTATAGAACTCGCTGTCCCTCACGTCCAGCCAGGCCAGGATGCCCTTCTCGTCTCTATATACGAAATCTGTGGGCTCCACATGCTTTTCCTTGCCTCCTATGGCGGTGAAACTGTCTTCCTGTCCGCAGACCGTGACTATAACGTCGCCCTTCACGGAGTCCAGGTCGTGGCCGCCAATGGCCAGGGAGGACCTGATGCTCTCCATGTTATACACGTCAACGATGGAGTTGATCCTCGGCATGGAACCTCTGTGCTTGATGTTATCGATGAAGCCGGGCACCGTAGGAGGATTCTTCTTAACAGACCTCCCTGCCTTCCTGATCAAGTCCTTGTAGCCTTCTGTCACATCGTTACTGTAAACTTCGTCATATCTTCCTAAGACCACGTCTTCGCCCATCTGACGGATCTCAGCCTCTAAGGCTTCCGGGATCGCAGCATGGGGATCCAGTCCTTTTGCAGTAGCGTAGACTACGTCGGTTATCCCTATGGTTTTCATGGACTCATGGATTATCAGTTTCATCGTCTTACCTCTTATGAGTTCAATACAATCACTTTTATGCATATTATACTACAAATGTTACAACTAAAAAAGAGGCTGTAAAGCCTCTTTGATAATTGTTTTACTGCAGCCCATCTATCCAGGCTCTGAGCTGTGATTTCCGGCGTTCCTTTAAACATGGTGTTTATCTCCTTTTTATTTGGTTGATATCGTATCAACAATATGTGCAAAAAAACTCCACGCTGATTTTCCCGGCATGGAGTCATTTTATATTATATTCATCAGGCCTTAAGTTCTTTGATCCAGCGTTTGATTTTGTCTGCGGTCTCCCCTTCAGTGGTGTCCCATTCGTCGGCCAGGAGTTCAAGCTCCTCTTCAAGGGCTTTTACAGCTTCGGCGTGTTTGCCTTGTATCTCATATACCATGGCCATGGATTCCAGGCAGTCCACGAATTTAGGTGACAGTTGGTGTTCCATAGCCTGACGGTACAACTCGACGGCGTCATCATATCTGAGTTCCATGACAGCCACGTCAGCAAGGCTCAGATATACAAGCCAGTCCTCCGGAAATTCTTCAGGGAGCTTCTCCCAGATAGCTTGAGCTTCATCAGCTTTACCCTGATACCAGAGTATCAATCCGCGGTAAAAACTCGTGCGGTATGTGTCATCTGCCTTCGCCATGCTCTTAAGTACTGCTTCCGCTTCATTGAAGCGTCTGTCGTCAAACAGATTATCCAGAAGCCACATGTGTGCGCTCCTGTTTTCAGGATGCTTTTTAATGAAATCCTGTAAGTACTCTATCAGTTTATAGTGATTTCTCACGCACCAGTCGGGAATGAAACCATTCATGGCTTCATTGAGTTCTGAAAGTGCATCTCTGTTGTTCGGATCTATGGCAAGGGCCGCCTTGGCTTCTTCAGCCGCAGCCTCTTTAAGGAAACCCGCCTGGTGATTGTAAAGGTCCGCCTTAAGTCTGTGGCAGTCCGCTACGCGGTAACCTGATGCGATCTTTTCATCGATCCAACGATCAGCTTGGTCGAATTCATCGTGAGATAAAAGTCTTTTGTCCCAGATCACATTCTGGATGCGGTCAAATTCTTTTTCTTCCGTGAGACCGAAGAGCTCGTCCAGAGACACTCCGAAAAACACTGCCAGTTCAGGCAAAATACTTACGTCCGGCATTGTAGTTCCGCGTTCCCACTTAGAGACCGCCTGTGCCGTAACTCCCATGGCTGTGGCCAGCGCCTCCTGAGTGATTCCGCGGGATGTGCGCAGGCTGCGTAATTTATTTGTAAGTTCCATTGTTTGTCTCCTTTTTGCTTAGATCAGCGCTGTCATGTATAGAATAGCAAAAAACCATACCACTGACCAGCGCTTATTTTAACAGCCAACTCAACCCGCAGTTGATTTCCGGGCTGTTTCGGGAGTTTTCCGACACGATGGCCGCAAAAAACAACAGGCCGCATCGACCCGATGCGGCCTGTTGATCATTATTATGTCTTATCGTCCCTTGTCATCGGTAATATTTGTCGATACCGCCATAGCCGATGATAAGTTTATTCTCTCGTGTCTTTTTTATAAAATTATCAAGCCTTTTCCGGAATTCCCCAGGGCGCTTTCTGGCTGCATCTATATATGCGATCCGGATCCTTTTGTAGGATTCGGTAAATTTATCATAGTTTGCCCTAACGACTTCGTCTTTACGGATCTCATCCATAATGTCTTCCGGAAATACATAGGGTGCGCTTATGATATCCTCAACTGAATCTCTGATTTTGGGGTGTATCAGTCCCTCTCTGTCAAGCAGGATCAGTCTCTCAATGTTCGGTCTGGAATAGGCGCTTCCCTTTCTCCTGGGTGTAAAGCGGCGAAGCTGATGGGTCTCATCAAGGGTGCCTGCTCTGCCGTCGATCCAGCCGAAGCAAAGCGCTTCCTCTACAGCGTCGTTATATGTAACGCCATCTTCGCCGGAATCCGTGGTCGGAAATACAAACCAGATCTCATCCTCTTTTTCAAAATTCTCTGCGAGCCATTCCCGCCATTCAATGCGGTCGGTACAGTACAGAATGTTTTTTTCATCCATTTGATTCACCGGAAAATTATCCCCTGATCTGTAGTTCAGTTATCAGCTTACAGAGTTATGCCGTCGATCTCCTCCGTCAGCTTGCAGATCTCATCAATTATTGAACCGATATAGTCGATGGTTGCGTTGAGCGGACCGTCTGTGGAGATATCAAAGCCTGCGACCTTAGCCATTTCCACAGGATTCTTTGAACCGCCGCAAGCCAGGAATGCCTTCCAGTCTTTAACCGCAGGCTCTCCCTCTTCTCTGATGCGGAGCATAGCCTGAGTAGCTACCGTAAGACCTGCGCTGTAGGTGTATGGATAGAGACCCATGTAGTAATGGGGCTGACGCATCCAGGTAAGTTCTGCACCCTCAGGGATCTCAACAGCATCTCCCCAGAAGAGTTCCAGATTCTTTCTGAACAGTTCATTGAGAACGTCTGCGTTGACACTGCCGCCTGCATCTATGATCTTATATACTTCACGCTGATACCAGGCTTCCCTTAAGTGGGTAACGAAGTTGTGATAGTAGGTGTTGGAGATCATGCTTGAAAGCACCCAGCGGCGGAAACGCTTGTCTTCGCTGTTATTCAAAAGACTGTTTGCCAGAAGCAGCTCATTCATGGTGGAAGGCGCTTCTATGAGATAGAGGGAAGGTTCGCAGTCATAAAACGACTGGGCTGCGTCGCTGTACATGCCCTGCCCTGCATGTCCCAGTTCATGGGCTACGGTGAATACGTCGGCCATACGATCGTTCCAGTTAAGCAGAATGAAGGAGTTGAGGCGGAAAATATCTGAGCAGAATCCACCGGTACTCTTGCCCTTATTCTTTGCGAAATCGATCCAGCGCTCTCTGTAAGCGCGGTCTATCATTTCCACGTAGTCCTCTCCCAGGATGGAAAGGCCTTCTCTCACGTATTTATGAGATTCTTCGATGGTGACTCTGGGGTCGTACTCAGGATCTACTGCGATCTTAAGATCTGCGAAAGTCATCTTGTCCAGACCATGCTTCTTCTGAAGGAGCCTGGCAAAGCGGCGCATATGAGGTGCGAGACGTTCGGTGATCACGTCGATCTGACGGTCGTACATTTCTCTTGTCACCTTCTGTTCGAAGAGCAGGCTTTCAAAAACATCGTCATACTTACGAAGTTCTGCCATGACCTTTTCCTGAGTAACTAAGGAATTATAGGCAGCAGCAGTCGTATTTTCATACTTCTTCAGAGTGTCATAGAAGTTGCGGAAAGCGGTCCTTCTCACCTCAGTATTCTCTTCATATTCATAGTCGTCTTCAAAAAGTGAATAACCCATAGGGTATTCCTTGCCGTCCACAGTGAATGGCTTGAAATCAATATCAGCCAGCTTCATGGTATTGTAAATGGTATATGGCACCTCGAAAGATCTGCCTAAGGCAGCCAGGGTCTTCTCAGTTTCAGGGGAGAGCATGTGCTCCTTTTTTGCCATGAGGTCTTCCAGATATCTGCGGCAGTTTTTGGCCTTTTGTACTGCTTTCTCCAGTTCTTCAGAAGGAGCCAGAAGGATCTCGCTGTCCACAAAGGAGAGTTCCTTTGAAAGGCGAGTCATCTCATCGCCCACCTTCTCTTCACGTTCACGGATCTTATTGTCGGTGTAGTCCGTTTCCACCGCAAGACCGGAATACTGCCAGATACGTGAGATCTCAGGAAGTATTACTTCCATATCATCCAGACAGTTCACGATATTGTCCGCAGTATTCAACTGACCAGAATAAGTTTCGACGAGTTTCTGAACTGCTGCCTTCAAACTATCAAGAGCATCCCACATCTGATCATCATCAGCAAAAATCAGGGACAGATCCCATGTCTGTTCAACAGGTACGTCTTTACGCGCACATAATTCCATATTTATTCCTCCTTATTCCCTACATGAAATGTAGCTATATAATGCATATCTTCACGGGCCGGGATCTCCGGCTCGCTGATCTCAAATGAAAGGTCCAGACCGCATTCTTTTGCGGCAAGTTCGAAATGACAGAGGGCGATTCACGTGGTGCCGATCCCCAGAGATTCAGCATAAAGAACGATCTTTTCAAAGGAATATCCAAAGGCTTCCATTATCGTCATCTCTTTTGTTACCATGATTTGCTCCGGTTAAAAATGTTTTCTCATATATTCCACGGTCTTGTGCAAGGTGTCAGACTTGTATATTTTTTCCAGATTTCCTGCAAAATCCAGATGGTATCTTGACTGAAGTTTCTGAAGAAGGTCTGTCATACTGCTCCCCTGATGGCCGTCACTTGCCGAGATCA
>JAEEGL016694224.1_pt1 | contig 11349 bp, 13 predicted proteins | sample 9134231 | NCBI WGS metagenome assembly JAEEGL01 (sample SAMN16246548, study PRJNA631951) | gut metagenome | biome: gut microbiome; feature: rumen; material: fiber-attached | host: Bos | place: Iran: Karaj | collected 2018-10
ATGTCATCCTCTATCTTCTCAACCACTCCAAGGTGCTGCTCAAATATCTGCATAAAATCTTCCTGTACTTTAACTACGCGATATTTAGGAAACTCTTCATTGATCTTTGCAAGTCTTTCCTTGTCCTCAAGCTTTTCAAAATCCCTGCTCTCAATGAGCTTTCCCTTAATCTGTGAAAAATCAGCATTCAGCGGAAGAACCATTAATTCATCAAAACTGTTACCCTGTTCATCAGTAATTCCATACTTTGAGCCCCGCTCAAATCCAAATCTGGGATAGTAATTGGGCTCTCCCATCAAAGCGATTCCCGCATAACCTGCTTCTTTAGCAAGCTTTATGGTTTCACGCATAAGAGCTCCTCCTATGTCATTTCCCTCCAGGGTGGGCTCAACCGCCAGCGGTCCAAAGGTGACTATGTCATGAGTCACATCTCCATCCACTATCCATGCCTTTGTGTAGTAAACGGCTCCCACAATGCGGCCGTTCCATTCAGCAATCCTGCTTATTTCCGGAATGTAATCTTCCGATTCTCTTATTATCCTTATAAGAAAATGCTCGTCTGCTGCCGGCCTGTATTTATTGAAAAAGCTGCGCATGGTCATCAGTTCTGTATTTTTGTAATCAGCAGGTTCTTCTGCTCTTATAATTAAGTTTTCTAACATTCTTATTCCCCCTTTCGTCATAAAAGGATTTCATCTTCGAAATTCTGCGCTAGTGTTGTTTTTTGGCAAAAGAAAAACCATGACATCTTACGCAAAGATATCATGGTCCTAAATTTTTCATATCAAAAAACAACCTCATAAAATGCGGCTTCTTTACCATAATATTATTAAGCGTAATCTAATAAGCCAGTGGTACACACCACTAACCCACAAATATTGATTCATTGAATCCTGTGCCCATTGCAATATCATGTAGCCGTATTGCAATGAAATTAATTCACCACGCTTAACATAAAGCTCCTCTTTTTGTAATATTATGGATAAGCACATTTTATGCTCTAACTTGAATATATTACCTGTATTTCTATCTGTCAACCTTTTCAGGGATATATGCTTTTCATCAAGAGCAATTACGAAAATCAAGGAGATTTCCGCACTTATGACATTTATAGAAGCACTAGAAAGTGAAAACATAGATCAGATTCGAAGCTTTCCCAAGGCAGATCTGCATAATCATTTTGTACTTGGTGGAAGCAGAGAATATATCTTAGAAAAAACAGGATATGAAATAAAGCCCATATCAGAGCCATTAAAATCCATGAGTGAAATGGATGCCTGGAGCGGTAAATATATCGGAGATCGTTTCAATAGCAGTGAAGGAAGAAAGCTCCTCATTGAAGCCACATTTTATCAGGCAAAAAAAGATGGCGTCACTATACTGGAAATAGGTGAAGATGTGTGGGGCCTTGGTGCATTTTTTAATAATGATATTGAAGAATTAATTAATGCGTTTAAGGATGCAAAAGACCGCATTGCGCCTGAGGTAGAGCTGCGCCTTCAAATAGGATTATCCCGTCATTGTTCCATTGATTACCTGTTGGATTGCCTTTCACATTTCTGGGGACATAAGGAATTCTATTCCATAGATCTCTACGGCGACGAGCTGGCTCAGCCCATTGAGAACTTCATCCCAATCTATGAAAAGGCTACAGAAAATGGCTTGATACTAAAAGCCCATGTAGGTGAATGGGGCACCGCAAAGGATATCGTAACCGCAGTTGAAACTCTGCACCTTGACGAAGTTCAGCATGGAATTGCTGCTGTGTATGATGAGAGCGTAATGGATTATCTAAAGGAGCACAAAATCAGACTTAATATAACACCATCCAGCAACGTTCTGCTTGGCCGCGTACCTGATATGGCACAGCACCCGATAGCAAAGCTCTATCGCAGCGGAGTTGATGTTACCATTAACTCTGATGATGTACTCATTTTTGATTCAGACGTTTCAAAGGAATATCTAAGGCTGTATCAGTCGGGTTGCTTAACAGCTGAGGAACTTGATGAAATCAGGCTAAAAGGTCTTGGAAAAATTTAAGCTATATCCTGCATTTTCAGTCCTTTATAAGTATTAATTCTATCGACTATTCTGTCTGTGAAAATATCTATAAACTCAAGCATCTGCTCAGCTGTGCAATACTTGCAGTCAGACACATCTACAGGCTCTGACACATTGTATTGCACATTAATGAGATGGCTTTTTATATCGCGGAGATCTTCTTCGTGAGTATAGTCGCCTATCTCTATTTCCGCAGACTCAGACAGGAGCCTGAATATCTCCGGAGTATGTTCGCTGTTTTGATATAGCCACAATCCAACCTTATTCATATCGGGATAATATACCGCTTTAAACTCATCTCTTGTAAGTGGTGGCATACACATTTTCTGAGCTTTTCTCCAAACAAGCAGATCGTTACAGTGATCAGTAAGACAGTGTACGCAAATCCCCAGAATAAGCATTTTTCTCTTTATATCTGTTTCTGAAGGGCCATATTCATTCCAAAAAGCATCGATATTTAGAAGCCATCTGTCGTAGTCCCAGGTATCACCCCAGGGACCGCAACCTTCAAAAAGATGCGTGTGAACCTTGGTTTCAAGATAAGGCACAGAATCACTGATGGCATCAGGAGCAACAGATCCAAGTATAAATTCCGCTCTCCCTTCAGAAATGCCCAATTTCTCAGCTACTCGGTAAGCTACTTCCATATGTGTCATCTGTCCTGCCATTACCTTTTACCTCCGTTCTGCCATGAAAGCTTTTTACCATCATATATCGCGATGCCATCTGAAGGCTCCTGCCATATATCGATGAAAATCCTATCAAAACCATTTATTTCTTCTGGTAGATCATCTTTTCCGAAAAATCTGTGCTCAAAGACTTCTTCGGGATCATTTTTGATTTCGCCAAAAAACTCATTTGTCCAAAAGACAACGGCGGAGGTATAGCAGATATCCCCATTTGGATAGGTGATAAATCTGTCGGGGCCATTGCAGATAGCCCGCAGCCTAAGCTCCCCAAGCACAATCCCAGCTTCTTCTCTGGCTTCCCGTCTTGCTACTTCCTCAAAGTTCTCACCAAGCTCCATTCCGCCGCCGACAATTCCCCACATCCCATTGTCCTTTCGCTTCTGGAGCAGGATCTCGCCCTTATCATTTTCGATAATGGTGCCTACGCCAATTGTGATAAGCGGCGCATGTCCTACATGCTTACGAAGAGCCTTTATATAGCCGCCTTCGTTTTTGTAGCTTTCAACATATTCCAAGGCATTCATACCAGCTTTTCCTTTCACAGTTTTATTTAATACCTTAGTGAAAGGATAAAGCCTGCCCCAAGGGCGAGGTCAACACATCTTTTTTGACCAGGCACTGATTTCTTAAATGAGATTGGCATTATGTCATCACTTTTTAATAAAAGTCTGAACAACATGGTTGGAATAGCCCATAAGATCAGGTCTCTCTGCCGTTGCAATAAGATACTGAATCCACTCATTATATGAGGCTTCAGACATATTGTTGACTGCCTCGCGAATAACCTGGGATAATCCGTCCTGTGCAAAGCGTGGACCCTTTGTGACAGGAATACTCTCGCACACCTTGTCTGTTAACTCATCTATCGTAGCTATGGTGTGAAGGAATATTGATGATCCGGAGTTCTCCGTAACCTGAGCAGTTTCCCTTATATAACCGATTTCATTTATCTCCTCCGCAGGATTTTCGCTCTGGAAAATATACTCAATGAGCGGAGCATCCTGAAGTACAAAGGCAACAAAAATCGGAGCGCCTTTCTTTGCAACCCTGGCAGCTTCTTTTATTGCTGCAACTCTGTCCTCAAATTTATGGAGGTGATAAACCGGGCCCATAAGCAGCACAAGGTCATAGCTATCATCCGGAAACTCATGGAGATCAAGAGCATTTCCCTGATAGACATTTACATTTTCAGAGTCCTTAAAAAGCTCTCTCATTCTCGAAACATTATCCTCGTGAAGGTCTATGGTATCCACAAAATAGCCTTCCTCAGAAATAGCTTTAGTGTATGCCCCGCAGCCTGCACCGATATCAATGACCTTTGAACCTTTTTTCAAGAGCTTATGAATGTAATGCATCGTTAATATGAACTCAGTTTCATTTGCCTTGGTGTATGTCAGACGTCCCTCCTCAAAACCGCCTGCATACTGCCTCTGATAAATTTCGTCCAATTCTTTTCCATTGATACTCATCTTCAAAAACCTCCTCTTTTCATACGAAATAAAAAAGCACATCAGTTGGAATAGTATCCGTCCGGTGTGCTTTCATAACAGTCATTCTTATGATAAACCTACACAGACAGATAAGACCTATCGGCTTATAGCTGTGTAAGTGACCTGTGCTATAAGCAAATATGTCTGTACATCATCTCCATGTAGTTAACCATGTAACGCTGTTTCATAAGTGCTCCTAAGTAAAATTTATTGTAGTTATGATAACGTGAGAGTATTTCCTTGTCAAAGGATTTATTTATAACAGTGAACAAAAGTAGAATCAATATCAACAACTATGTTGCCGTCTTTTTCAATCATTCTGTCAAAGCATTCCATCAATTTGTCCTTAACAGAAAGAAGATATTTATTGCCCTCCTGATATCTTTTTAGCAGCCTTTCAAACAACAGCTCAGAGTCATCATAGGTAAGAGGGCATGGAAGATGTACTCGTTCTACCTTTGAAAAGTCGTCTGTTATCAGCTTCAAAAATTCCTCTTCTCTTCTGTTTAGCTCGTTTTTCCTTTTGGTAACATAGGTCTTATCAAAACCGTTTTCATCAAAAAATCTTTCCCAATTATCGTGTTCTATGCCTGTACCGAAATAGGTAAATGAAAGTAACCCACCTGGAGTAAGGACTTCTGATGCCTTTTTTATAATAATCTCAGGATGCTCAAAATAGGTAAGAAGGTAATGAACTACAATTTTGTTATAGCTCTTCTTCCCGATCTCATCCCAAGTATCCCCTCGCTCAAGATCACTAAATATCATGTTTATCTCAGTTCCTGCAGGAAGCGTCCCCTTCTGCTCTGTCAAAAACTCAGCAAAGTCATCAGCCCAGCTCTCGTGAATATCCACGCCATCCACAAGGAAGTTCTCTGGAATTCTGTCCCAGTTCTCCCGCCACAAAAGACCGTAACTGCAGCCAAGATCCAGAACCTTATCACCCTCGCTAAACTTAAGGGAGTCAAATATTTTGACATACCACTCTATGCCGTCAGCAGCATGACTTGATGCATACCACCTGCGCTCATCCTGCCCCTGAGCCATTTCCATCTTCCTGATGGTATCTGCAACATTGTCCCAGTCCGGATCTTCACTGAGCCTTGCCAGTGCGATTTTTATGCAGTCCGCAGCTTTTTGCATCTCATATATTCTCTTTTCCATGAGCTGAAGCTGATTTTTTAGAGTCTCTTCTATAGATTCCTGCCCGTCATTTTCAAGATTGCTCTTTATCTCATCAAGACTAAAGCCCACGTGCTTAAGTGCGATGATCTTTTCCAGCACCATAAGCGAGTTCTTGTCATAGAGTTTGTAATTACCTTCAGAATATCCAACTGGTCGTAGCAGGCCTTTTTCATCATAAATTCGAAGTGCCTTTTGTGAAACTCCCGCTATCCTGGCCATTTCGCCGGTTGTCATGGTCTCTTTCATAAAACGCCCTTATGCTCCCTGATTATTCGCCTGTGTATGTTCTTGTGTAGTAAACTCTGCTTATAACCTTAATAACTGCCATTATTGACAGAGCGCCAATTATTGAAAGTGCTGCTTCTGTGCTGACAAAAACAGCGACTACTATAGATAATAAAGCAGCTAAAACAGTACCAAATTTAAGAGCAGCCTTGCCTGCAAGAGCTTCTATCTTGATTTCGCGCTCATCATTCATCTCATTGTAAAGACGAGCAAGCTTTTTCTCATCCTTAAGTGCTGCGTAGTTCTTAACAAGAAGTGCCACGAGAAGAAGATCCATAGCGATCACAACTCCTGTAACAAATCCCTGTACGAAATCTCCCTGTGCCTGAGTTTTAGCCAGTGCAACAACAGAGTCTCTTCTCATGATTAAACCAAATGCATTTGTAAGGCAGATTAATCCTAAAAGTGCCTTATTTCTATTTGTTATTGTCTCTCTCATTTTCTCTACACGCTTATCCATAATCAATCCTCATCCTCCAAATTCTCAAAATCGAATACTTCCTCAATTGTCAGGTTAAAATGATGTGCAATCTTGTAGGCCAGAACCAGTGACGCTGTGTACTTCCCAACCTCTATGGAAGTGATGGTCTGTCTGGTGGTTCCGACGATGTCAGCCAGCTCTGATTGCGAGAGCTTGTTGGCCTTTCGCAGTTCCTTAATATTGTTTTTCATTGATCCCCTCTGATGTCTTTCTATTTTTGCGCTTTGTTTTTGCTAAGTTAACTTTGCAAATTCAGTATAGTAAACTTTGCATAATATGTCAAGCATACTTTGCAAAAAATGTAAAATAAACTTTGCAATAAAAAAGAAGGCCACTAGAGACCTTCTTTACACGCACCGCATTTTCTTATGGTAATCACTACAGCTGTGATGATATATTTATAGATAACGGAAACTAATCTTAACACATCACGTAAACAGTAGGAGGAATATGGCTATGAATGAAAACATCGTAAAGAGAAACGACCTTCTGTCCACAAAAATTATCGAGGGTCTTAAATCAAGAAACATGTCAGGCTACTATGCCAAAACAAAAGAAGAAGCGCTGGAACTGGCTCTTAAGCTCATCCCCAAGGGAAGCAGCATAACCATGGGCGGCGCCATGAGTGCACATGAAATCGGTCTCGTTGATGCCCTTCAGACTCCTGATTATAACTTCATCGACAGAGATAAGGCTGAAGATAAGCGTGCTGCCATGCTTGCAGCATACGACGCAGATGTATTTTTATCAAGTGCCAACGCCATGACCGATGACGGCATTCTTATCAACATTGACGGCAACGCCAACAGAGTATCAGCCATCGCTCAGGGTCCTAAAAAGGTCATTTTCATCGTAGGCATGAACAAGGTTTGCTCCGATGTTGACAGCGCCATGAAAAGAGCACGAAATGTAGCTGCTCCCATAAACGCTCAGAGATTCGGCCTTGCTACTCCCTGCGCTAAAACAGGAAAGTGCATGGACTGCAAATCTCCCGACACCATCTGCTGTCAGTTCCTTATGACCAGATACTCAAGACATGAAGGCAGAATCCATGTAATCCTTGTGGATGACAATCTTGGATTCTAATCATTGAACCTGCGGGCGTAGTTTCCTTAAATTTCCCTGGCGTTCTTTTTCATTAAATATCCAAGTATCATGGGCTGGAAAATGAAGATAAGAAAAAAAGCGACAACTACGCCTATAATGGCACCCTTTATAAACATTGGGATAAAGGAAAGCTGTGCCATTCCGCCGCTCTGGATCATGACCATCTTATAGAAAAATGCTGTCATGACAAGAGTGATTATAGGAGTATAGATAAGGTCAGATATAAGGCTCTCGACTACGCGTGTTCCGATTTTCCCTCTTTCAAGTCTGAATTTCCTGCACACATCCGCAGTTATTTTTCCAACCGGTACTACAAAACCAATGATCACACTGATGACCGCACTAAGTACAAAGGCTATCAGGAAGGACGGTATCGTAAATTTGCCTGATGCCAGTGTCTCTACCAATGACAAGCTAAAACTCATAAGAATTCCCATAATAATTCCCATCTGTCGTCCGATTTTTTTCATCTGCTCTTCCATGATAACCTCCTGAATTTTTCTAAGTGTCAATGTATGTAGTTACAGTATCAGAATTCCTCCGGATGATTTTTATAATGCATCATCATGGTGGCTGTGAGACTCAGATCGCTGGCCTCCTGACCTATCTCTTCTCTCGGCACCCACTCGGCTCTCGCCAGCTCATCCTCGTCCATGCGAACCTTCTCATCTCCGTCAAGCTCGCAGAAAAATCCAAGCAAAAGATTTGAATCAAATCCCCAGGGCTGGCTTGCAAAGTATCTGATATTTTTTACCTTAAGGCCAACTTCCTCCATGACTTCACGCCTTACTGTATCCTCTGCAGTCTCACCAATCTCACAAAAGCCTGCAATCAGCGCATTTCCTTTATATTCCCTTCCCGCATATCTGGTCATCATGATCTTATCTCCATTTGTAAGACCCACAATAACCGCAGGACAGATCTTGGGATAAATTACATTCCCGCAGGAAGGACATTTTACAGCTCTCTCCTTATCGAAAATCTCCGTCTCATGGCCGCATCTGCCGCAAAACTTGTTATCCCTGTACCAAACATAAAGATGATATGCCGTCATTCCTGCAAAGCACAGGTACCCGGGATCCGCGCCTCTAAGGACTCTGATTGTCTCGTACTTGAATTTTGTTTTTTCAGTGCCGTCCTCAGGGCTCTCTTCGCATTCCCCGGGATATAGGAAAAACTTTGTATCATCTATGGCAAAAAGATAAATCAGTTTTCCTGCATCCACATTGATCTCACTGTATTTGGGGCATCTCACTTCCCCGCTCTCCAAAAGAACGCATAAGAGCTTCCTGTCCCTAAACGAAAAGATTATATCGTCAGGGCCAGGAAGCTCCTTTTTATATTCATTATGAAAAACTCTCGGTGCAATATCCTGTATCATAATGTATCTCGCTTTTTTATTTTATTATACTATGCATCACATCTCGTCTGAAACCTGGAAAACATAAAACTTCAAATAATATGAAGCATCGTTTGACCAAAGGATTGGATGATCCGCAGCTTGCTGCCTGAATTCCACCTGACGAAGCAGTTTGTGGGCACTTCTTGCCGCTTCTCTGATGGTCTTTGCAAAAAGCTCTTCGTCCATGAAGTGAGAGCATGAGCAGGTTGCAAGGAAACCTCCGTTTTTCACAAGCTTCATGCCACGGATATTTATCTCTCTATAACCCGTTACTGCCTTCTTGATAGAAGCTCTGGACTTGGTAAAAGCAGGAGGATCAAGGATGACCACATCATACTTCTCTCCCTTTCCTTCAAGCTCAGGTAAAAGATCAAACACATCTGCGCACTGGAATCTGATGATATCCTCAAGACCGTTTAATCTGGCATTTTCCTCAGCCTGTGCACATCCCACATCTGATGCATCAACCGCAAGAACAGAGCTTGCTCCTGCTGCCGCACAGTTAAGGCCAAAGGAACCTGTATGAGTAAAGCAGTCCAGGACCTTTTTTCCTTTGCAAAGAGACGCAATGGCTCTTCTGTTGTTTTTCTGATCCAGGAAAAATCCTGTCTTCTGGCCATTTTCCACATCTACATAATACTTAACGCCGTTCTCCTCGATGAGAACCTTGGTATCAAAAGGTTCACCAATAAAGCCCTTTGTTCTCTCAAGGCCTTCCTGCTCGCGAACCTTAGCATCACTTCTCTCATAGATTCCGCGGATATTTACTCCATCCTCTGACAGAACCTTCCTGCATTTATCAAGGATAATATCCTTCATTTTATCTGTTCCAAGAGCCAGAGACTCGATTACAAGCACGTCTGAGAACTTATCGATGGTAACTCCGGGCAAGAAATCAGCCTCTCCAAAAACAAGACGGCATGAGAGGTTCTGTAATTTCTCTGTATCTGAAGCGCTATCTGCTACCACATCTTTATATCCGTACAGCTCAGGGTTCATAACAGCCTTGCGGTAGTCCCAGGCATTGCGGATTCTAGTCTCTATCAGATCCTCAGTCACATGATTCTCTTTTCTTCTGGACATCATGCGAACTCTTATCTTGGAATTGGTATTTATAAAACCATATCCCATGAAATATCCGTCATGGTCATGGACTTCGACGATATCGCCATTTTCAAAGGTCCCTTCAACCCTGTTTATCTCATTATCAAAAACCCAGGCGCCGCCTGCCTTAATGGTTCGGCCCTCGCCTTTTCTAAGAATTACTGTTGCATCTGAAATCTTTATTGAACTCATAATTACTACTCTTTCTTTGAAACTAACATTTACTCTATTTCTTCAGCTTGTGACAGCTGCGCCTAATCGAATGTCGTTACAAGCTTCTAAATCTGCGGATAGGCTCATCTGCTGATTCAATCCCTGCAGATCCGCCTACCTTCTCAACTATGCAGGAAGCTGTGGCACAGGCAAATTTCCCGCAGTCCTCCAATGAAAAGCCCTCTGACAGACCATATAAAAATCCAGCCGCAAAGCTGTCTCCGGCCCCCGTTGAATCAACCACTTTACATCCGGAAAAAACAGGAATTTCAAGCATATCATTGGCTGTCCTTATAAGGCAACCTCTTTTTCCGCGCTTGATTACCACGCAGCTTGCACCTTCATCTATAAATCTACGGGCATTATCCGCTGCGTCCTTATCCCCCGTCAGCATTGAAATCTCATCCTCATTTGCAAGGAAGTAATCTATTTGCGGAAGCAGACAGGCTATATCTTTTAATGTTTCACCTTTTTTGGGCTTTGTGACATCCGTTAACAGTACTCGCTTTTTACTTGAAGTCTGCTCTTTTATCCGACTAAAAACTCTATTAAGCTCATTTATCCCAAGAAGAGGCGATACGAAAATGCTGGCAAAACTGACAATATCTGCCATCTGATCTATGTGCGGTGTGATATCCTCCTCGGAAAGCTTCCTTAGACAGCTCTTTGGATCAGTCATAAAATACCTCTCTCCTGCCTTATCCACAAGGACAATGTTTACAGATGAGGGATATTCATCCGAGATCTTAATATGCTCTGTGACTACTCCGTTTTCAGCTAAAAACTGAGCCGTGCGCTTTCCTGCATCATCACATCCAAGCCTGGTTATAAGCTCCGACTTTTTCCCAAGCCTTGCTAAAACCACCGCTTCATTAAGCGCATCGCCCCCAAAGGTCGTCTGTATATAATCCATCGGCACAGAACCAATCTCGAAAACCTCCGGCCCTACTGCTCCTGCCAGAACGTCCATCACCGCTGCACCAATTACCGTTACATCCACAGATTTACTCACAGTTTCCACACTGCCACCTTCTCAAAAATTAACTGCATACAAAATTAATATAGCATACAGCCGCCGTTTCTTACACCCATTATCTCCCAAAAATCCTCCGTCCCTATTGACATCTCACATCATTTTATTGTATTATCATGTGTGCTGCGAAAGACTTATGACTTCTGCTTTACATATAGCGAAGTGTGGCTCAGTTTGGTAGAGCGCTGCGTTCGGGACGTTGCGCTAGAAACTGATTTTCCGACTCATTATTTTTTACCACGGGGTGTGGCTCAGCTTGGTAGAGCGCGTCGTTCGGGACGACGAGGCCGCAGGTTCGA
>JAEEGL017390980.1_pt1 | contig 11349 bp, 12 predicted proteins | sample 9134231 | NCBI WGS metagenome assembly JAEEGL01 (sample SAMN16246548, study PRJNA631951) | gut metagenome | biome: gut microbiome; feature: rumen; material: fiber-attached | host: Bos | place: Iran: Karaj | collected 2018-10
AGCCCGTCAAAAGTGTACTACATATTCTATTCATATAAAGACAACGATCCGATCGACAGTTATTACGGATTACTTGATTCGAAAATGAACGTTGTAATACCGCCGGAATATTTCGAAATAGATTACGTCGGATACGGCGTTATCAAAGCGGACCGCCTGACCTTTTGCTTAGAAAAGAAAACCGACGGAAAGTATGAAAAATACGCCGGATTTATTGACAGAAACGGAAATTTCACGTATGAAGGACCGTATGAAGAATTAGAACATTTGAAATCCGCTTTGAAGATCAAAGAGTTCGGTAAAGATGTCTATTATCTTTCATACGATACGGTATTGAAAAAAGCTGATTGACGATTATATACTGCATTTTCGCATTCCATATCACCGCGGCGGCGGGGTGATCGCGCCGTTTTATCTGTCGAAACTGTTTGCGCCGTATTTTGCGGAAGGCGGCTGTATAATAAACATTTCGTCGTCGCGCGACCGCATGAGCCAGCCGCAGACGGAAAGCTATACGGCGGCGAAAGGCGGCATCTCCGCGCTGACGCACGCGCTCGCGGTCAGTTTTGCGGGCAGGATCAGGGTGAATTCGATATCTCCCGGCTGGATAGACACGTCGTACCGCAAATACGAAGGCCCCGACGCGTATCAGCAGCCCGCCGGCAGGGTCGGCGATCCTGCCGATATAGCAAACACCGTACTGTTCCTCTGCTCCGATAAGGCCGGTTTCATTACCGGCGAGAATATCTGCATCGACGGCGGTATGACGAAACTTATGATATATCACGGCGATAACGGCTGGACGCTTGACGTTCGATAAACCGTTATCCGGACAATTTGAAACGATCGGAAGTCAAAACATGAAAACGGAAGAACTGACAGACGGCTTTGTAAAGCGGTCGGAAGAGATATTAAAAGATAACCTCGTCGGAGTTTATCTGCACGGGTCTCTCGCCATGGGGTGCTTCAATCCCTTGAAAAGCGACGTCGATCTGATCGTCGTCGTCGAAGATCCGTTATCGGACCCCGTCAAAAGAGAATATCTGGATATGGTCACGGAGTATAACGCAGAAGGACCCGCGAAAGGGATCGAAATGAGCATAGTGCGCAGAGAGTTCTGCAAGCCTTTCGTATACCCCACGCCATACGAACTGCATTTCTCGGCGGGCCATCTTGACCGGTACGAAGAAGATCCCGAGGAGTATATACGCGAACTGAAAGGTACGGATAAAGATCTCGCGGCGCATTTCACGGTCATAACAAAGAGGGGGAAACGGCTGTACGGCGCTCCGATAAGCGACGTGTTCGCCGAGGTGCCGGACGGCGACTATATGGATTCCATATGGTTCGACGTCGAAGGCGCCGCGGAGGAAATAACCGAATATCCGATGTATCTGATCCTCAACCTGGCAAGAGTGCTTGCGTATAAGGAAGACGGGCTCGTTTTGTCAAAAAAAGAAGGCGGCGAATGGGCGCTTTGCCGTCTGCCGGCGGAATATCTGCCGCTTGTCAAAGACGCTCTGCGCGAGTATACGGAAAGCGCCGAAGTCGTATACGACGAAACGCTCGCCGTTCGTTACGCAAAGTACGCAATAAAACGCATAAAGTGCTGACCGGACGGCGCGGGAGATAAAAATGATAAAGCTTAAAGTACCGACAGAAGAATATCTGCAGTCGTATAAAGAAGCGATCGAAGAATACAAGGCTCACAACGTCACGACTTACCGCTTTACCGACCCGTCAGGCTGCGATATCTTTAAAAAATTCGATAATTACAGACACGAGCGGGATCTGCCGTCTGACCGTGTGGGTGAAGACAAATACTGGCTCGTCGACGACGAAAGAGCGTATTTCATCGGCGAGATCGCCGTAAGGCACAGCCTCAACGACGCGCTGAGAATACGCGGCGGACATATCGGTTACGGCGTGCGTTATTCCGAATGGAACCGCGGTCACGGCACGCTGATGCTGTCGCTCGCGCTTGAGCGTGCGCGCGAACTTCACATCTCGCCCGTGCTTGCTACCTGCAACGACGACAACCCCGCGTCCGCCAGGGTCATGGAGAAGAACGGTTTCGTATTACTCGACAGGATCACCGTCACGACAGGCGGAGAAAACGTTTTTATAAGACGGTATCTGAAAACGCTTTAAGAAAACAAGATAAAATGAAACAGATCTATACGATAAGAGAAATACTGCAAAAAGATAACGCGGCGGTGGAAGCCGTTATAAGAAGCTGCCTTAAAGAGTTCGGAGCGGCTCACGAGGGTACCGCGTGGACAGATCCCGATCTCGGCAGATTTTCAGAGGTATACTGCGCCGAAGGCAGCAAATACTGGGTAGCGGTCGGTGAAGACGGCAGGATCGTCGGCGGGACCGGTATCGGAAAACTGCCGGGAGCCGACGGTGTGTGCGAGCTGCAGAAAATGTACTGCCTGCCCGAGGCGAGAGGTACGGGGATATCTCACACCCTGATGGACGCCGCGCTCGGATACGCAAAGCTGTATTATAAAAAATGCTATCTCGAAACGCTGCCGAATATGATCGCCGCGCAGAAGTTTTACGAAAAATACGGTTTCGTACGCATAGACAGACCGTTAGGCGACACCGGGCATTTTGAATGCGACGTGCGGTATATAAAAGAACTGTAACAAAAGACCTAAAAACGACGGAGGAAAAAGTCGATGAAAATATTAAAGATCACAGCAGACGAAACACACGTTACCCTTTATGCCGACGGTGACGGAGCCGTCACGGTAAGAGAATCTTCGCCGGTCGTACAGGGCGGCTTGACGTATTCTCTTACCCGGGGCGAATTCAGGGAAGGCAGGCTCTCTCTGCCGAGATTCTCTTCCGACGGCAAGCACGACTCGCTCTACTCGCGCTATACCGTCTATACCGGTATGCAGCGCTCGGAAGGGCAGACGTACGTCTCCGAAATAAGCAAAGAAAGCGCCGTAAACGATTCGCCTTACCCGGAACACAGATACATCAAGGCGATAAACGCGTCGCCCGAGATGCAGAAAAAAATGTTCAACGCCGAACAGGGGCGCCCGGACGTAGGCCTCCCGGGACTGATGACGCTTCAGCCGGATGAAGACACGATCGAATTCACCCGCGAGGGCAGAACGTACTATTTCAGAGGCGCACCGGTAAGACGGCTCGACGAATACATGAGAGCGTACGGCCACTCGACCTTTATCCTTCTGAACTCTTCGAAGGGGTTCGGCAGCCGCGGAGAGCGGGCGCTGCTCGACGTTTGTCTTCACCCGCGCTACGACGAGGCAAACCCGAACGCTCTGATAAGCGCGTTCAATATGCGCTCCGAAGACGGCGTCGCGTATTACGCGGCTTTCGTTGAATTTCTCGTGAGCCGGTACACGAGGCCGGATTACAAATACGGCAGAGCCGCCGGCGCGATAATCGGCAACGAGATAGACCAGCAGGGCATATGGGGCAACGCCGGAGACATGACCTGCGCCGAATATATCTCGGAGTATTCCGCGGCGATGAGGCTCGCCTGGCAGATAGGCAGAAAATACTGCAGTCATTTCAGAGTTTATATTTCTCTGACGAACAACTGGAGCGTTGCGACTCCCGGCAGTTCTCTGCGCTTCTACACGGCGAAAGAGTGTATCGAACAGTTGACGAAACAGACTGCGGAGCAGGGCGATTTCGACTGGCACGTCGCTTATCATCCGTATCCGGAAAATCTCTTCTGGCCGGACTTCTGGCACGACCGCGCCGCGAATTTCTCGGTAAACACGCCGCACATATCTTTCCGCAATATGGAAGTGCTCGAGGCGTTCCTTTCGCAGAAGCGTTTTCTGTATAACGGCAAGCCGCGCCGCATAGTTTTCAGCGAACAGGGCTTCAACTCGATGACGGGCCCTCTCGCGCGCCACTCGGAGCTTGACGGCGAAGCCGGAGTCGTGCTCGCCTATATGAAAGCGAGGAATATGAAGACGGTCGATATGTTCACGCATCACAGCAGCGTCGATAATCCCGGCGAGTTCGGTCTCAATCTCGGGCTGATCCGCCATAACGGCGAACCGAAACCCGACTATTACGCGTTTATGGCGATGGATACGGACAAAGAAGCCGAATTCGTTGAAAAAGCGAAGGCGAGAATAGGCGAAGACCTTTTCGAATATCTGCTGCACCCCGTTATCGCCGACGTCCCGAAAGAAGACGACTCGCTGACGAACAGTATTTTAACGAATACGAACTGATATCAAAAGCCTCCGGTAACGGAGGCTTTTTAATAGCCAAAATAATAAAACGGGCTTGTAGAGAAAACGGTCTGTCATCATTTTTCAGACTTTTGCTGTGATAATAAGGAAATAATGAATACAAATATACATATTATATAGAATAATCGTCACCTAAACGCCAAGAAAACTCACTTAAAAATAAAAAATGATACAAATTGTATCAAAATTTCAAAAAGTACTTGACAATTCGGCTTTTTTGTGATAGAATGTGTTCAACAATAGAGGAGGCAACAATTATGCAAATAGAAAGTGTTCTTTATTATGCTAGAGTTAAGCGGATTGAGTTTAAAGATTTTCGAAACATAGAGTTGGGGAATATAGACTTTCCTAATGCTGAGGCGCAGACATTTTATGCCGGTGAACCATCTGTGTTGGGCCTTTATGGTCAAAATGGATCGGGTAAATCATCTGTAATTATGGCATTGGGGATACTGAAAGAGATACTGTCGGGAAGAAGTATTGGAGATAATTATTTAAGTTGTGTACGAATGGGTAAAGATAAGTGTACATTAAGTTTTGTCTTTTCTATGTTTAATCGTGTCTTCGACGAAAATAAAAACATTGTAAATAACAATATAGCGCCATGCATAGATATTTTCTATAGTTTTGACATAATAAAAAAACAAGAAGAAAAAAGCGATAAATTTGATGTAGCATCATCCAAAGAATCCCTTCATATTAAAAATGAAGTTCTAAAGATAAAAATTACTGATTGCAAAGGAACTACGGTATTTCCTAAACAGATTATATTTGATACTAGAAAAGAATCAAGTGATGATAAAGGTATTGCTTTTGGTAGTGAGCAAAAACACAAACTAATAACACAAGGTCAAAAAGACTTATCTATTAAATTTCAATCTGCAAAAGCTATTGCAGAAGAAAACGGAACATCCTTTATATTCTCATTAAAATTTGAAAGTGCCTTGGCCGAAGCATTTGAATGTTTTGTGAATGATCCTAAAACGAATTCTTGTTTGCAAAATTTTGATAGGTGCATATCCAAACATTCAAGTTTGACAGATTCCTATGAGGATGCAGTTGCTCAAAGTACAGAAGAATTTCCGACTATCAGTATATTTTCTCAAATCATTTATATAATGTTCAATCTAAGAATATTTGGACAGTATTATTTACAAGTCATTGATACGGCAACCACAGGTATTATTAATATTAACACTCAGCTTCCAATACTTTTATGGGGTTCTGAATTATCATATAAATTATCGCTTAATATGGACAAACCAACGTTTGTTTCTGAAGATCGCTACAATCGTGTAATTAATGCATTAAAAGCTGTAAGCCTTGTTTTAAATAAAATTGTTCCGGATATGTCTCTGGATATAGCGGATCTTGGTAAATACATCAATCGAGATAATACAGAAGAACATTGTTTCGAAATAATGTCAAAACGGAACGGTCAAACAATTCCGTTGAAATACGAGTCCGACGGTATAAGAAGAATGGTCTCGATCCTGAGCCTTCTTATAGCAGTATATAACGAAGAGTCGTTTACGGTAGCCATTGACGAAATCGATTCAGGTATATTTGAGTATCTTCTGGGCGAAGTACTGTCGGTAATGTCGGAATCAATAAAAGGGCAGTTCGTCTTTACTTCTCACAATCTGCGCCCGCTTGAAGTCCTTCCGGCGAAATATCTTTGCTTTACGACGGCAAATCCCAAAAACAGATTTACTACTCTGCCCCGCAGAGGCAACAGCAATCTTCGCGACACGTATTTCAGAAACATCGTTCTCGGTACAAAAGACGAATCGATATATAATCCGACAGACAGATATGAAATTGAAAGAGCGTTCTACAAAGCCGGCCATCCGGAGGACGATGAAACATGACGAAAAAATTCATTCTCTTTTTGGTGGAAGGCAAAAACGACGAACGGGAAATCGGTGCGATCCTCCACTCTCCTTATTTTAAAAAATATAAAGAAAAATATGAAATTCAATTTTGGACAAAAGCCGGAGATATAACCGCCTGCAAGGATGTAACAATAAAAAACGTCCAGAAGAAACTGACAGATATCTTACTTGATTTTCGCAGAAACGGAGTTCCTTACAGCAATATTAGAATAGATGATATTCAAGAATTTGTTCAAATTGTTGATATAGACGGTGTTTTCATTCCAGATGAAAACGTCCAAAAAGGAGGTAACAGCGAGTTTTATTATTCAGATAATGCCATCATTACGTCAAACGTCGACGGGGCGATAGGCAGAAACAAAAAGAAAGCTGAAATTCTTCAAAAGTTGTTCGAGGTTCAGCAGATCGGCAACGTACCGTACAGTATTTACTATGCATCGTGTAATATGGATCATTTGCTGTTCGACAAAAGGAATTCCGACCGGGGAGAAAAATGCAATAACTCAGAGAATTTTGCCGATAAATGTGATGAGCACCCGTCTATTTTGGCCGAAAGCGTATTCAAGAAAGGTATCGGGGCTGAAGGTACATATTCAGAATCGTGGTCGTTCATACAACAAGGATGTAATTCGCTGCAAAGATATACAAATATAAACTTGTTTTTCAGCGATAAAGCAAAAAATAAAAAATAAAGAAAGAGGTACCAGTCTATGACAAAAAAAGCAACCAACGAAACCGGAACAAAAGAAGCATTAAAACCTGATTTTTCTGAAGAAACTGCCCCCAATAATGTTCACGCCTTCAATCTCGCAAATACACCTATAGCTACGATATTTAAAGGTATTTTCCAAAGCAATAATGAGAGTATGAACAATGTGTACGATAGTTATGGCAATGTACAGCGTGAATTAGATGCAATGAGCCGATCAGACGAATTATCGTTCGAACAAAAGCAATACATTGTAGATAAAAATATGGAAGCCGCAGATAAGCAGAATAAAAAAGATTCAGAAAACAAAAAGTTTTATATTTATATGGCTGGAATTATTGCTGGTACGGTGATCACTTGTGCTTGGATCAAATATCATTCTGCATAGTATGATTATAGATATCCATTCAATTTCAGTAACTGATTGCAAGCTATAATAACAAAAAAATGATAATCATTAAAAACAAAGGCTGATATAAATGGACTATAGAGTATTTATTGCTATTACATTATTACTTATGACGGTAACATTACTTTTCCTATTCGTCTACTATACTTATATGAAAAGGCGATATCGCTTTGCAACTAACTGTCCGGAATCAAAAGAGCTTACAGATATGATAAAGCGTTTTCGAATGGCAAGAATTTACGTTGAGCCTGTGTATTGTTCAGACGGCGAAATTGCAAGAGCCTGGTTCGAACTTTCAAAGTGTTCCTCGGCGATTCAACTCAGTAAATACTACAGCGAAAACAGGCAGTTTTGCAAAACCGACAAGGAACTGTTGATACGATACGCAAAGCAGCATATCATCAAAAACAAAAAACACTCCAAAAAATACATAAGGTTCTTTGTTGCATATTTTAATTTCCTTTTGTGTATTTGCAAGCAATGCTCTTTTATAGAAAAAAGAGGATTCCGGGACGAGGACATAGAAGACAGTTTGAAGCATATACTTAATATGCGCGACGGCATAGTTGATTATGACTTCTATAATAAAGACGAATACTGCGCCGCATACAAAGAACTAACTATAGCATATAATAAGATCTAAGAAATAGATGTTTAGCATAACCATCGAAAAGGACGTAATAAACGGCACAATACATAGAAAAGCGAAAGCGAGAATAGGCGAAGATCTGTTTGAATATCTTCTCCACCCCGTCATCGCCGACGTTCCGAAAGAAGACGATTCCCTCACAAACAGCATCCTCACGAATACGAACTGAACGCCGCAAAAAAACGGGCTGTTTACATTTACCGTAAACAGCCCTTTTCGTTATGTATTATTTCTTTTTCTTCTTTATCACGACTGCCGCGATGACGGCGGCCGCCGCGACGGCTGCCGCGCCGGCGATAATGCCTATTATGAGTCCGGCGTTCGACTTGCCCGGCTCTTCTTTCGGCTGCGTATCGGCGGGTTTTGCGCCGTTCTGTGTTTCGGGCGCGTCGGTTGCCGGCGCCTGAGTTTCACCGGATTGTTCGGCGGGTTCGGTCGGAGCCTCCGTCGCTTTGTCGGTAGGCGCGGAAATATCGTCCGATATATCCTCGAGATATTCCGGATCGAACTCCGGCGACGTCCCGTTTATTTTGAACAGTAAAGCGTCTTCGTAGTTTTTGAAAAACGCGGCGGAATATACCGTTATCTGCGATTCGTCGGGGTCGCTGGGGTATCCGGCGTACGCGTCGAAACGCAGTTTGACGACGGTGCCTTCGAAATCAAGCGCGTCGTTCATATCCGCGATGACTACCTGTCTGCCGTCAACGAAGTGGTATTCGAGCGGCACGCTGTAATTCGGGGTGTAATCGCTGACGCTGCCCGTAGTGCAGTAGAACAGCTCGCCGTCGTTTTCAGTATCGTTCGTCTGCAGATATATGGCGAAATACGGGTAGTCTTCGCCGTTCAGCTTGACCTGGCCCGACACGTTGAGCGATATGTACGGGTCGGGGTCGTCTTCGAACATGAACGTCACGCTGCCGTCGTCGTTCACTTTGTATTCCATCGCATGACCGCCGAAAAGCTTCGAAAAGTCGATAACTACGGCGTCGCCTTCGGCGTCGGGTATCGAAGTCTTAACGGTCACCGGAGCGTCGGGAGAAGGATCTTCGAGCGCCGGTCCGCCGAATACGGTGTTGCCGGACATGATGAGACGCGTCGTGCCGCATATATTGTCGTTGCGGTCGTGTATGACGCCGGCGCCCCATTCGAGCCAGTTCTGCCATTCGTTGTTGTTTTCGCCGAGGGTGGCGGTAAGTATGGCGGCGGATATGCCGTAGGTCGTTCCGACGTGCGGAAGCTCGAATACGAGCTCGTTCCACGGTATGAATATTTCATAGGTCGTGACTTCCCCGTCGTTCGAAGCGGCGTACGAACCGCCCTCGCTCTGAAGCGCCTGACCGATCATTATGCCGTGCCAGCAGTAAGTATAGCAGAGACTGTCTTCGGTATTGTAGGCAAAAACGAGTTCCTGATAGTCGTCGGAATAGTTGAAGTCTCTTTCCGCGCTCGGCGTGAATCCCTGGTCTATCGTACAGCCGAACGGGTCGAATCTCACCTGCAGAGCGTCGCCGTTCCAGATATTGTGGTCGTGAACGTATTTGTTGCAGGGGCTCGTATCCGGCACCTGGACCGCCATAAAGAAGCCTTCGAACGTGTATCTGAGCCAGATCGTGAATTCAACGTCAGTCTTATCGTCGTAGCAGACGTCGGTCTGAGGGTTTTCGGGATACTTGATGTGCGCTACGGTGGGATCGCCCCATTCGTCGGCCGTCACCTTGCCGTCGATAGACGGCAGTATGTCGAACTGCAGGGCTTCTACCGTCGCAAACGCCTCTTCCTCTTCATCGGCAAAAACGGCTCCGCAAAGCGAAAACACCATTATCACCGATATCAGTATCGCAAATACTTTTTTCATATCTGTTGTTCTCCTTTTCATAAACTGTATATATTTTACAGTATGCAGACGGTTTTGTCAATAGGTTTCTTTAATAAAATAAAGGCTGCCTGATCAGATCAGGCAGCTTTCTTTTCGGTCGGATTATTATCTTACGTCTATAGCGCCGCTGACGGGGAATTTATCAACGCCCATCAGGTCGTAGTAGCTCATCGTCTTACCTTCTTCGTTCATGTAGGTGACGTCGTTTCTGATGTCGTAGGAGGTGACGTTTTCATACGTGTTGCCGTTTGCAAGGTCTTCGTCGGTATGATAGAAGCCCCAGTAAGAGTTCTCTTCGTGGAAGATGTCGGCGAAGTATCTCGACAGCTGCGGATCGTTATAGCTCTTCGCATAGCTGGCGGAATAATGCAGTTCGGTGTTCTCCACTCTGCAGTTCGTGATATCGACTATGCCGTAGTTTGCGGAGCCGACCAGACCGGCTATGTTGTGGAAGCCGATTATCTTAGAGCCGGATACGGTGCAGTTCGACATTTCTATCGTGCCGCCGAATATCGCCGCGCCGACGATGCCGCCCGCTCTGAAGCAGATGCCCGTGGTGTCGCCTTCGGCGCCTACGCCGCCGTTAAGATACAGGTTGTTGACTGTGACGTTAGTGATCGTGATGTAGCTCGCCGAGTCGATCGTACCGATGACGCATCCGGCGTGTTTTCTCGTCGGGTTGATCGTGGCGTTGTTGAACGTTACGTTCTGGACCGTGAAGTCGTTTCTGATCGCGCCGAAGAAGCCGTAGCCGTGGATCGGGCCGGAGCCGTTGACCATATAGCCGTAGCCGTCGGGTTCTTCAAGGTCCTCGTCGTCGATCCACATACCGTTGATGACGTGGCCGTCGCCGTCGAACGTGCAGTCTATCATATAACCGCCGCTGATCGGGTTCCAGTGTTTGCCGCCTTCAACGTCGGGACTGAGGTCGATATCGGCGGTGAGTTTGATCGTCACGGTGTCGAGCTCTTCGTCGTCGTTTACGTAACGGGCGAACTCATAGAGCTGTTCGCGTGTGCCGATATAGATCGTGCCGCCCATGCCGTCTTCGTCCGCGCCGACGATCTCAAGCGACGTATCACCGAGTTTTTCGCCTTTGGGAGCTTCGGTGACAGCTTCTGTCGGAGCTTCCGTCGCCGCTTCGGTCGGAGCTTCGGTAGCGGGAGCATCCGTCGCCGCTTCGGTCGGAGTCTCCGCCGGTTTCGTGTCGGGCGCTTTCGTCTGTTCGGTCTTGTTCGTATCCGCCGGTTTCGGCGTTTCTCCGCAGGACGCGAAGCAGCACGCCGTCATGACGATGACGAGGATCAGACTGATGATCGCTGTAATTCTTTTCATGTTTTTTCCCCTTTTATTTTAGTTATGTTTTATATCAATCGTTGCCGATCAATTCCACGTTATGCTCTCTAAATAAGGCACGAAGTTTTCGCGCTCTTTTTTCGTCGCGGTCTCTTCGGCGCCGGATACGGGATCGTAGAAATACTGATAGCAGAAGTAAGCGACGCCTTTGCATTTGCCGAGCGTTTCCGTATACTGCAGGCATCTGAGCAGCACGTCTTTA
>JAEEGL010884323.1_pt1 | contig 11348 bp, 12 predicted proteins | sample 9134231 | NCBI WGS metagenome assembly JAEEGL01 (sample SAMN16246548, study PRJNA631951) | gut metagenome | biome: gut microbiome; feature: rumen; material: fiber-attached | host: Bos | place: Iran: Karaj | collected 2018-10
TAAATTAACACCTAGATTTTTATTAACAGATTTAGGTAGAAATTTAGCTAAATTATTTAATATTCATTTTAGAATGAAAATTAAAAATAAAAAATTTAGAAAAATTAAAGGTCCTTGTATAGTAGTATCTAATCATAAATCATTCGCAGATCCTTTAATGCTTTATAAAATATTTCCACATCGAAGAATATATACAGTTACTGCAGAAGTAGTATTTGATGGTCATAAGGTTAGAAGCTATTTATTAAGAAAATTAGGATGTGTAAGAATAAATAGAAAAATAAATGATTATGAAGCATATAAAACTTGTCAGGATATTTTATCTGCAGGAAATATTTTAGTTATTTTTGCACAAGGTCAATTATCTAGAGATGATTCAGTAGCATTTAAGTCTGGTGCTGCCTTACTTGCATCAAAGACTAATGTGCCTATTTATCCTATGCTAATAGAAAAAGGTAATTTTATTCATAAATTTAAAATTACCTTAGGTGATAAATATGATATAAATCAAAGATTTAATAAAAAGAGATTAGATGTAAATGATTTAAATCTTGCGACAAAGGAATTACAAGATATTGTATTTAATTTAAATAAGGCTGATAGAAAATAACTATCAGCCTTATTTTTTAATTTCAAAATTACATATTTTAAAGAATGCTTCAATTAAAGAATCTATATCTTGTTTACAATCATCTTCAATTACCCAATACATTGATATATTATATAATGCACCAGAATAAATATACGCATTTAGCTTTGTTCCATAGCCATCATTAATAAAATTTTTAACTAAATTAGTATTTAACAAATCTAAATACATATAAGATAAATTATTATTATATATAGATTTTATATTTTCTTTTTCCTGCTTTAGGAAATAAAATGTTTGATAAGCTATATCATAATAATTATTTGTTCTATGTCTTAAGCCCATTTCTTTAATAAATTTTTGAATATTTAAAGTAAAATATCCTTCAATTATTTCTTTTTTATCTTTAAAATTTCTGTAAAATGTAACTCTTGATACACCAGCCTTATCACAAATTTGGGCAATTGATATATCATCTATTTTATTATTTTTAAGTAAAATGAAGAATGCTTCAATAATATAATCTCTAGAAGTATGTTGATTTTCCATGTTACATTTTCACCCCTTTTGTTACAACGATGTTTACAAAAAATATTGATGTGTTTCAAATGGCTTTCAGTCAATTGAAATGCATCTTTTTTTCTTATATTATATCGTTGAAATTTAAAAAAAACAAATGGAGGAAATTATGATTTTATATGATTATAAGGAATTAACAATATTAAAAGAAGCTAAATTTAAAATAATTGATGCCACAGGATGCTTCGGTTATGAAGTATTAGAAATTAAGGAATTACCTAATCCAAGATACGTAAAAATTTATTTAAGAAGAGATAATAATATTAATAATAAAGAAATATTAGATAAAAATTTTGATTTAGTAATTAATTTAATAATTGAAAATTATAAAAATGAAAAAAGAAAAAAGGATAAGGCAATCATTTCTTCCTTATCAATTGGTATTGTTGGATTATTAACATTTGGTGGGGGCTTTTCAATGATCGCAAAGCTTGGTAATCAATTTATATATATGGCCTTAGGTATCATCATTGGAATAATTGGCATTATTATAATGATAATTAATGAGCCTATATATAAAAAGATATTAGAAAAATCATTAGATAAATATGAACCATTAATTAAAGATAATCAAAATAAAATTAATGAATTATTAAATGAATCTAATGAAATATTAATTAAATCTGTAGAATAGGTGAAATTATGAATGTAATAGAAGTAAATAATTTAACAAAAAAATATGCATATGGTAAAGGAATATTTAATGTTTCATTTAATGTAGAAAAAGGTGAGGTTGTAGGCTTTTTAGGACCAAACGGGGCAGGCAAATCAACTACGATGAGACATTTAATGGGCTTTTCAATCCCTGATGATGGCTATTGTAAAATAAATGGATATGATTGTTATAAAGAATATTTTAATACTAAAAAGGAAATTGGATATTTACCTGGTGAGGTAACACTTCCACAAGGATTAAATGGTACATCATTTATCAAAATGATGGAAGGATTAAAGAAGGTAAAGGATTTAGATCGAGTTAAATATTTATGTGATAAATTTAAATTAGATTTAAATCAAGATATTAAAAGAATGAGTATAGGTGAAAAAAGAAAATTAGCTATAGTTTCTGCGTTCTTTTCAGATCCCGATGTGTTATTGCTTGATGAGCCTACATCTGGGCTTGATCCAATGATGCAGGATATATTTATTGATTTTATTAAGGAAGAAAAGGAAAGAGGTAAAACAATATTATTATCATCTCATATATTTAAAGAGGTTGAAGCTTTATGCGATAGAATTGTAATTATTAAGGATGGCAAAATAGTTTCAACTGTAAATAAAAATGATATTAAAAATAGCTTAAAAAAGACTTTCTCTTTATCATTTTATGATGAAAATGATTATAATAAATTCATTTTAAATAATTATGATTATAAAGATAAAAAGAAAAAGGATTTATCATTATTAATATCATTAAATGATAATGAAATAGATAATTTTATTAAAGAAATATCTCATTATAATTTAAAGGATTTTGATGAGAAAACTATTACCTTAGAGGATTATTTTATGAAATTTTATAAAACAAGAGGTACTTTAAATGTCTAATGTAATAAATGTATCTAATTTAACAATTGATTATGGAAATGAAAGAGGAATATTTAATTTCAATTTCAATATTGAAAAGGGTAAATGTGTTGCCTTAGTTGGAACTAATGGCTCTGGTAAAACTACAACATTAAGAACATTAATGGGCTTTTTAAAGCCTAATAATGGAGATGCAAAAATTAATAATCTTGATAGCTGGAAGGATGCGAAGGAAATAAAAAATGATGTATCATATGTTCCAGGTGAGATTAATTTTCCTGATGTTGGATCTGGAGATAGCTTTTTAAATATACAAAGAGGCTTTTATAATATCAAGGATGAAACATATATGGATAAATTAATTGATATATTTAAGCTTGATACAAGAGTGCCTTTAAGAAGAATGAGTAAAGGCATGAAGCAAAAGGTTGCCTTAGTTTGCGCATTCATGAAGGATTCAGATATCATATTATTAGATGAGCCATCTACAGGCTTAGATCCTTTAATGAGAGATAATTTAATTGAATTAATATTAGAAGAAAAGAAAAAAGGTAAAACAATATTTATGTCTTCACATATATTTAAAGAAATAGAAGATACATGTGATAAGGTTATATTTATTGATAAGGGACATATAATTGATGAAATAGATATGTCACAGATAAAGGATAATGATAATAAAGAATATAAAATTATATTTGAAGAAGAAAAAGAATTAAATGAATTTATGATTAAAAATGAATTTGAAATATTAAAAATAGAAAATAATATAATTCATTTAAATGTATTAAAAAAGGATATTAATTTATTATTTGATTTATTATCAAATTATAAGATTAAGAATTTGGAATATATTCCATATTTTTTAGAAAAATATTATGAACAATATATTATAAAAGGAGCAGAAAATGAGTAAATCATTATTTATACAATCTTTTAAAGCTAATTGGAAAATTTGGCTTGTAGTAACACTTGTAATGTCATTATTAGTAGCACAATTTTGTGCAATGGAAGAGGGAGTTATGGATTTAACAACAGTTATATTTTATGGAATGATGACAGTAATCATTCCAACAATATATGTTGTTGTATGTGCAAATAATTTAGTAGCAAGACAGGTTGATGATGGATCTATGGCATATATATTATCATCACCTATTAAAAGAAAAACTGTTACAAATACACAAATAATATTTTTAGCAGGCTCATTATTTGTAACATTTTTGATGACTTATTTAACACATATAATAGTAAGACTTGCGGTAGGATCTGAATCACTAAGCTATTTACAAATATTATATTTAAATGTTTCTTCATATGCGACAGTACTTGCATTATCTGGTATTTGCTTCATGTTTAGCGCAATATTTAATAGATCTAAATATTCAATTGGCTCATCAGGTATGATCTCAGTATTCTTTATATTAATGTCTATGATGGCAATGTTTGGTGGTCTTACACCTTCAATGAAATTATTGTCTAATTTTAAATATTTCACAATTATTACATTGTGTGATAAATCATCAATTACATCAGGAACTAGCACATGGGCATTTGAAGCATTGATATTATTAGCTATATCATTTGTAACATATTTAACAGGTTCATTATGGTTTAATAAGAAAAATTTACCATTATAAAATAAAGCTACAAGAACTATCTTGTAGCTTTTTCTATATATTGTTCAAATGTATTAAATTTATAATTATTTTTAATTAAAAATTTAATTATTTTTTCTATTCTTTTTAAATATTTTCCTCTATTATGCCTTATATAAGATTTTTCAACAAATGATAAACCACTAAATTTAGGTAATTTACCATTAGATACCTCAAATGGATGACAATAAAATATATATGAATTATTCTTTTTAATATATTTTTTTAAATAATGATTTATAAAAAAGAAAGGTATTAATCTTAAATATCCTCCACCAGAGATTGGTATTGAACCATTTAATACTTTTGATTTAGATAACATAAATTCATAAAAATTATCTTTTTTATAAATAGTAGAGCCTATTTTTTCATAATCATTAATATTAATAGTTCCAGCATTTAATTGTAGATGAAAATCCATAAAAGAAGAATCATAATTAAAATTTAAATCTTTAATTATTTTTAATTTATCATCTGTTATACCAAAGCAAGGAGCTCTATAGCCTTTTATTTTAATATTATAATTAGATTCTAAATATTCTTTTGTAAATTTTATATCTTCATAAAATTCTTCATTTGCTTGTTCAATTGGAGATATATGCTTTTTCGCATGGATTGCAATTTCATGACCTTCCTTAATTAAGGTAGGAATTATATCTTTAATTTTATTAATAGAAGTATAAGTAATAAAAAATGTTGCCTTAATATTATATTTATTTAATAAATTAATATAATCTAATATGCATTCTTCATAGCTATATTTTTCTTCATATTTATTATTTGTCTTTTTTAAAACTTCTGCATCATATAATGATTCTACATCCATTGAGAAGAATGCATATTTCATAACAAAAAAACTCCTTATTTGTAATATATTAAAGTATATCACAAACTAGGAGTTTTCATATATTAATCTAATACTTTTTTAATGAATTTTGTAACTTCCTCATCATATTTTATTGTATTATTAATTCTTACATGTGAATGTGCACCCTTAGGGAAGAAGATAAGCTGTTTATCAGATGTTTTACATCTTTCAAATAATTCTTTAGCTTGTTCAGGTAAAGAAAATATATCTTTTTCAGAATGAAGCATTAATAAGGGCTTTTCTAATTTTGTTATTTCAGTATAAGGAGAATAATTAACTATATCCTTACCACTTATTTTTCTTAATTTTCTTCTCATTAATTGTAATGTAGGAAATGTAGGCTTTTTTAAATCCTTCATATGATGCTTGAAGGTATCATAAAAGCTTTTATACATACCATCTGCAATCATACCTGCAAAATAATTTGGTGCATCTTTATCAGTTATTGCATAAAGACTTGTTGCAGAGCCTATACAAATACCATGTAATAATATTTTATTATTATTTTTTTCATCATGTAAAAATTTAGCCCAGGCAATTATATCTTTTTCTTCTAATAAGCCTACAGTATTATATTTACCATCACTATTACCATGGCTTCTTGAATCAATAACTAATACATTTATTTTATTTTCTTGATATGGCTTTGCATAATATAATGCATAATATAAGCATTCAGCACGTCCTGATATAAATATAACTGCATTCTTGCCACCAAAATCATAATATTGGCCAACTAAATTAAATCCTTCATTATTAATTGATACATCAGTTGCATAATCTTTAAAATCATCTTTAAATTTCATTGATGTATCCCACATGATAACTTGTTCTTCATTAGTAGGGCAAGAACATTCTCTTGCCCACTTTTCTTTATTATTTCTTACAAGCTGTTTATTATAAACATATCTTGCGATAATTAATGTAGGAATAGCTACAAATAATAGAAATATAGCTAATAAAGATATTAATATAATTAAAAATATTTTCATGATAAATCCTTTTTAAAATCCACAGCCAATAAATGCTGGAAGTAGTAGAAGTGTTAAAATAATACCTAATATATTTATTATTTTAGCAATTAATTTTAATTTATTTTGATATGTAATCATTTCAATAATTAATAATCCAAATATATTAATTGCTAAAGCAATAAAAAATACATAGATTATATTTAAATCAACATTACGATAATAAGCATTATAAATAAGAATAGATCTAAATGGGAATAATAAAGCTATTCCTAAAATTAATGCAAATATTATTAAAGGTAAAGCAATTTTTTTATTTTCAATTTTAATCATATATTCACCTTATAGTACAAATATTAAAACTGCACCTACAATAAAATTTAATATATCAACAACAATAGAATAATTATTTAATGTATGCCATTTATAGCATTTCATGCCAAAAACAGATAAAAATATACTTACTATTGCTAAAGGTATTCCGAAGAATGGACCTGTAAAAGGTAAGGCAGTTACAATTATTCCTATTATTGCAACAATTAATGCTGCAAGAGAGAAATATCTATATTTATTATTATAATCTATACCTGTATTATATTTTTTTTTAACTTGTTCATTTTTATTTTCATTATTATCTAAATTATTCATAAATACCTACTTTGTTATATAATATATTATTACAATTAACGTAAAGAAAAATGTAATAGAAAGTCCTATAATGGATAAAATAAATGTTAATTTATTTTTTTTAGATTCTTTTGTTTTTTGCCACCTTAATACACAATATAAAAGTGACATTAACGCAAAAACACCACCTGCTAAAAGAATAGATAATGGAAGTGATATTAACGCAAAAAATAAAAATAAATTATCATAATTTCTTTTCTTTTTTTCTTCTTTCATTATCACACCTCAACCTATAAAATAATAACACAAAAAGGATATATAGTAAACATCACTTTAATTGTAAATTACTATATTATTTGATATAATAATATCAATGTGGGTGAATATATGGAGAAAGATTTAACAATCGTAATACCAGCCTATGAGCCAGATGATAAGCTTATAGGGCTAGTAGAACAATTAAATAGTAGTCTTGAAAATCCGGATATTGTTATAGTTGATGATGGATCAAAGGATAAAAAAATATTTGAATCATTAAAAAATTATTCAAATGTTATTTTATTATGCCATGATGTAAATAAAGGTAAAGGTGCAGCATTGAAAACTGCCTTTAAATATATTAACGATAATATGAAGGAAAGAATTATTGTTACTGCAGATTCTGATGGTCAGCATGCACCAAAGGATATTGTTAAGGTTTATAATTTTTCAAAAAAATATTATAAAAGCTTAATTTTAGGATCTCGCGCATTTGAAGGTGATGTACCTAAAAAATCAATGTTTGGAAATAATGTAACAAGAGCATTAATGAGAATGGTGTTTGAATATTCATTTAATGATACTCAAACAGGCTTAAGAGGATTCTCAAGCAATTTATTACCTTTCCTTTTAAAAATAAAAGGTGAAAGATATGAATATGAAATGAATATGCTTGCAGAAGCACTTAAAGCTAATATTAAAATAAGAGAAATAAAAATAGAAACTATATATAATGATGGAAATAAAGGAACACATTTTAATCCTATAAAGGATTTTACTAAAATCACTTTATCTATATTAAAATATACTATTCCATTTTTCTTATCATTAATATTACAAATAATATTTTATTTCATATTTTCTTATTTAATATCTCATAGCTTTAATCCTAGTCAGGAAATATTTGTTATGTCAGTAATATTAAGTGATTTCTTTGCATTATTCTGTCATATGTTTATTTCACTTACAGGAATATGCAATGGAAATAGATATGTATTTAAAAATATCCATAATGGAAGAAAATATTTAATGACCGCATTCATTTTAATTGCAATATCATGTGGTGCAACATTTGTATTATGTAAATTAATGGATTGCGACTTCATAGCTTTCATTATTTCAGATGCATTTGCAATATTATGGTGTATGCTATTTAATTATTTCGTAGTTCATAAAGCTAAATTTGAGGAGGAATAATATGAATAATTTTTATTTAATTGGTGATTCTACCGTAGCTAAATTTAATGATGTTACATATTATTATTCAAGATTTGGCTATGGCACTAAATTAGATAATTATTTTAAAGATTTAAATATTATAAATTTAGCATTATCAGGTAGATCATCAAAAAGCTTTTTAAAGGAAGAAAATTATACATATTTTTTAAATCATGTATCTAAAGGTGATTATTTATTACTTGGCTTTGGACATAATGATGAAAAATTTGATGATCCTGCAAGATTTACAAACGCAAATTTAGATTTAGATGATCCTAATTCATTTAAATATTATTTATATAATTATTATATTAAGGTTGCACAAGAAAAAGGCTGCAAGGTTATACTTGCAACCCCAATTGTAAGATTAAATAGGGATAATATATATAAAGGTGTTGAAATTCATGATACACCTAATGGAAATTATAATAAGGCAATTATAGAGCTTGCAGATAAATTAAATTTATTATGTATTGATTTAACAAAAATGACATTAGATTATGTAAAAGAAAGAGGATATAATAATTCAGCCTTAACTCATGCAATAACTAATGGAAAAAAGGAAAATGATAAAATTGTTCCTGATCTATTAACTACAGATAATACGCATTTAAATGAATTTGGTGCTGATTTAGTTGCCTATTTTGTCGCAATATCTGTTAAAAATTCCTTATCACCTTTAAAAAAATATTTAAAGGATGATATTAAAATGCCATTATTATCATCTTTAAAAATAAATCCAACATTTATTTATAAGGAATATAAGGTTCCAGATTTAAAAAATTATAAACCACCTTATCAATTTGATACTAAAACAGATAATATTTATGGTACAGCATTTGGTAATACAAATGGTGTTCCAAATGATCCAGAAATTGGGTATTATGCATGTAAGGATGATGATAAATATTTAGTTGGTCAAAATTCTAATATTTTAAATGGTAAAATTCAAACATCTGGTGATGCATTTGCATTCTTATTTAAACAAATATCTTCAAATAAAAATTTTTATATTGAAGGTAATATAAAAATTAAATCATTTAAATTAACTAAGGATGCCGCATTTGGCTTAATGCTAAGAGATGATTGCTACATCAACCAGGAAGAAGAAAACTACACTATCGCAACAAATTATATTGCATGTGGTATGCTTACAGCTGATAAATCAACATATATTAATTTTTCACGTGAAAATCCAGCTAATATTAAAAAATATAATACAATGGATGGATTTTATGAAGAAAATGATAATATATTTGTTTCACTTAAGCGTGTAGGTCAAGCAGTAGATATTCATCTTTCTTATAAAAATAAAAATTATGATCAAAATTTTGTAGATTTTGATTTAATAAATAAAGATAATAATTATATGTATTTAGGCTTTTTTGCAACTAAAGGAACTTTAATTTTAATTGATAATATTAAATTTGAAATTTTAGGCGATGCAATAGAAGCATAGGAGTATTATGAATAAAGGGAAAATTATAATCTTAAAAAGTAATGATAAAATTATTACATCTGATATTGATTCTAATTTTCCTTTTTTTGATGCCATAAATAATAAATATTTATCTTATTTTTTAAATAAGGATAATTTTATTCATATTAATGATAAAAGATATAGAATCTTATTTATTAATTATAATAATATATATTTTTTATTTAATGTTTTATTTCCAAAGGAAAAGGATGGAATAGAAACATATGAAATAGATTATATGTATGATAATAATTATTTCAATCCTTTTTATTTATTTGATGATAATTATTTTATAGATAATACATATAATAAATTAAGACAACAGGATATAAATAAATATTTAGATAATAATAAAAGAATAACATTAATAAATATTATTAACGCAATCATTAATAAAAATTATCCAATTAGAATTAAATGTGATTTTAATGATATATCATTTATCTTTAAAATGATATCTTTAATATTACCTGAAAATTATTTAAATGATTTATCAATATCATCGTTTGATATTGATGATATTAAAATAATAATATCATTTGATTCAAATGATAAAAATTTATATAATTTTTTAATTAATAATGAAGAAAAATCATATTTATCTATTTATACAATTAAAGCATTTAATTTATTATCTAATTCCTTAAAATCATTTTTAGATTTTAAAGATGATATTAAAAATATCCAAGAAAAGAAGCACCTATCACTTGATAATGCAGTAAGAGTATATCAATTAAAATCATTATTAATTGATGAAATAAATGATATATCAGTTATTATTTCAACAATTAAAATGCTTGGTAATAAATATGATAATAAGGCAATATCTAATGTCTTATTTAATAAATATAAGGATAATAATGAAAGAGAAATATTAAAAATATATCAATATATTTATAAATATAAAATAGAATCAAGAGATTTTATTATAAATAAATTTATATCATTTTTACCTTCATTTAAAAATGATTCTAAGGATTATATAGATTATATTGATATAATTAAAAATAATATACCATTTAAATTTAATGATCTATATCACTTTTTAGAAGATAATAATTTAATTAAATTTGATAATTTATATGATGATTTAAAGGATACATTTTTATTATTAGAATTAATATTAGATGATATAAATATTAATAATAAATCATTTGTACCAAATGAATATTTAGATAAATTCTTTTTAAAATGTATAGAATTAAGAAATATTAATTATTTAGATTTAACTATAAGTCAAATTGATAATTATAATTATAAGGTATCTAAATTATTAATTTATAATATTTTAAATAATATTAAAAATCATCATCATGATTTTTTTAATTATTTAAAAATTAATTTTACATTTCATTTATTAGAAAAAATACAGCCTTTATCTGCAGCTAGATTATTTTTTGATGGATATAAATCAACAATATTATCTGATGAATTATTTTTAGAATTTAGTAAAAGAAAAGATAATGATTTTTATCAAGAAGTAATATCTTCAATGAAAAATAATTATTTATTAAATGATTTTTTAATTAAATTAGAAGAATATGAAGTAATAAATAAAAATATTAATAATATA
>JAEEGL011730736.1_pt1 | contig 11348 bp, 6 predicted proteins | sample 9134231 | NCBI WGS metagenome assembly JAEEGL01 (sample SAMN16246548, study PRJNA631951) | gut metagenome | biome: gut microbiome; feature: rumen; material: fiber-attached | host: Bos | place: Iran: Karaj | collected 2018-10
CAAATGGCGAATACAAGGATATGAACCATCTTTTGGACATCAATCCATGGATATATGTCAGGGAATTTGACGGAAAGATGGAGTCCATCGTTGCAGGGCTCATTTGGTCCAATAAATTCATAAACAGAGAAAAATTCCCGGATGATTTTTCGATGGATTCGAATCTTATTCTCGGTATTGACGATAAAATATCGAAGGGAGAAAATCTGACCTACAAAGACCACGGGACACTCGCTTTTGCAGCTTCAAGTGCAGCATATGTGGATGAAATCCTGGAAAATATATTGCGCGGAAGCGAACTGCATGTCGTCTATGGCAGATTCATTCCTGTCGATGGCAAGTATTATTATATTCTGTCATTCCGAACCTATTCGCTCACCGACATGAGGAAAGACTGTCCTTTCCTGAACAATTATATTACACATCAATATGATTCAGGTTCCAGGACATTGAGACCACTCGAATTGCGCCTCAAAAAAGCAAAAAGCAATAGTCAGCCAAGACGGGTTCCCGTCGATTCGATTGACGATAAGAAAGTCGACGATAAAAAAGTCGACGATAAGAAAGTCGACGATAAGAAAGTCGACGATAAGAAAGCGAAAAGACCGGCTGAATCCAATATTGCTCTTCCATTCTAATGATGAGGTCGGATAAATTGACTTTTTTTTTGAGTGTGGAGAACGTCAAACGTTCTCCCGCTTCATTGGAGTAATCGATGAATAAAGCCACTGTAATAATTGCCGGCCTGTGTTTCATTCTGGGTGTGGGCATCAGTCTCGCGTGGGGATATTTCCGGCATATTTCATCCGATAATGTACAAACTGAGGCTGCTCCGGTGACCGAACAGCCCAAAGTGCAGGATGAACCTGCCAAAGAAGCTGTCGAAGCGCCGGTAATTCCTCAGCCAGAAGAAACCGGAGTCGAAACAGATTTGCCAAAGAAAGATCAACCAGCAGAAGAAGTACCGCGCAAAAGGCCAGATGATTCACGGATACCTCTTCCTTTTTAATGATAATATGGAGCACTCTTTTATAAACGCAATTACAATGCAGGATTTCTGAATAGAGGAGCAGGAAAGTGTCAGATTTCGGGGAGAATCATCATTCGTCAGAAAAATCAAGGGTACACCTGGTTTTGGTTGGGATAATCACTCTGGTACTCGGTATTTTGACCGGTACAGGCTTGAATGCGCTTTTGTATCAGGACAAAGCTCAGACGCCCGAACAAATCACTCAGGACGCCCCCAAAGATGTATCGGATGAGTCTATCAAAACAGCAGATGCAACCGATGCGGAACCTCCATCCAAAAGCGTTTCCGATGACAGTCCGAATCAAAATGCGGAAACCGATGAATCGCCGAAGCCTTTGGTGGCGGATAACAAGCTTGAGCATGATGATAATTTTTATGATGATGCGAATGGCGATGGTATCTGGGATTGGGATGATATGCCTGAAGAGGAGCTGGATGACGAAGACAGGATGGGCGTACCGCGTTACATTCGTGCGCAGCTCGTGAAAGATTTTAAGAAGATGCATATTATTGAAATCGACAAGATCCTCAATCAGAAAGACCCCGATAAAATGGAACGGTATCTTCTGAATGCTCTGAGTAAGAATTCATGTCAGTCCAACTCGGAGGACTTTGTCATATCTTCCGATGACAATCTGGTGATGTTTCAAACGAAACTGGAACAAATTCACTACAAGATTTTATATGATAAAATATATGATAAACATCTGAAGAACAAATCCTGCAAAGGCAAGAGGTCTTTTACACCATGGGGTATTGCTGAGATAACACTTGGAAAGCGAGAAGATCCGCTGACAAAAGAAACCATTACGTTAAAGTCATTGACCTGCGCCAACAGTGGATATAAAGATATGAATCATCTTTTGGATATCAATTTGTGGGTTCGTATTCAATTATATGGAGGCCACATTGATTCCGCATCTGCAGCGCTTATGTGGTCTCATTTCTATATGGAAAGAATGAAATTTTTAAGAGATTTTTCAATGGATTCCAACCTCATTATCGGTATTGACAAGAAAATAGCGAAGGGGGAAAATTTGATATTCAGTCTGGAAGGTGTGCTGCCTTTTGCGACGACAGGCGGGGCTCATGTAGATGAAATCCTGGAAAATATCCTTCATGGAAATGAATTTCATGTCGTCTACGGAAGGTTTATTCCCCTTAATCAGAAGAATTATTATGTTTTGTCATTCCGTACCTATTCGCTCAGTGACATGAGAAAAAAGTGTAATTTCCTGAATGAGGCCAAGACGTCCAAATATCAGGACGGTTCAGAATCGTTGGGACCGATCGAATCTCCCTATGAGTCGATGGATGATCCCCAAAGGAAGTTTCCTCAAACGATCCCACCCAGCCGCATGAAACTGCCGTTCTGAGCGTATTATTTAAAAAAACAATGCATGCTGCGAATTTAGTTATGACCAGGTCTGAAGAGATGCTGTAATGCCTGAACAACCAAAAAGAAAACATAAGGCATCGAAGTATTGCCGTATACAACAGTTTCTTGCCGTATTCATTGCTGTACTGGCGCTCAGTATTCTGACTGTGCTGTTTGTTCACTTTTTCGGCCATGGAAGTTACGGGACACAAAACGAACAAGATGCCGTTCTGGATGCCAAAACGATGCAGGATGGCAGTAAGCCAGATTCTGGTGTTTTTCCAAACAATGCCAACGGAACGGCCTCATCCGGCGGAATGGTCACTGCCGACAATGTGATAAAGAAAGACAATCAGCCCTCTGAGCAGGCAAAGGATGTACCGGAGAATATTAAAAATAGCAAATGGATTGGGAGCAAACTAGCCCTGTTGAGCTCGCCGCAGGCCATTCGGGAACAGATTGAAAAAGATATTGAAGCAATGCCGGTACTCGGGATGGATGATATCCTGAGTTCAAAGGATCCCAATAAAAGTTTGCTGGATCATCTTAAAAATAATCCATGCCAGGAAAACTCGGAAGACTTTGTTATATCATCCAGTGGTGATTTAAAGATATTTCAGGAGAAACTGCAAAAACTCAATTATAAAACTTTATATAAAAGACTCTATGATAAACATATGAAAACAAAAGTCTGCAAAGGACAGAGGACATTTACGCGCTTTGGCGTTTACAATTTCTCTGGCGATCCGCTAAGAGATGTGGTGACAGGAGAGGTCGATTTCCCCAAAAGGTATTCATGTGCAAATGGTGCATACGAGGATATGACCCATCTTCTGGATATCAATTTATGGGTCAGTGTCGCAGAATTTGCCGGAAAACTGGATAATATCGTCATGGGTGTGATATGGTCCAATTTCTTTCTGGACAGAAATAAATATCTGAAAGATTTCTCGATGGATTCCAATCTCATTATCGGCATCGACGACAAAATATCGAAGGGAGAGAATTTAATATTCAATTATGACGGTTCCTTTGGCATTGCAGGAGGGAACGTTTTGGGTGTGGATGAAATTCTCGAGCATACATTGCGCGGCAATGAATTCCATATCGTCTATGGGAAGTTTATTCCCATCAAAGATAAGTATTATTATGTTTTGTCATTTCGTACCTATTCACTCAGCGAAATGAGAAAGAATTGTTCTTTTGTAAATAAATACATCACGAATCAGCATAATTCGAATTCTACGACGCTAAGACCAATCACAAATCCTAAACCAAAAATTGAGCGAAAGAGGAAAAAACCAAGGCGTGTCTCTATATGGGTTGCACCGGAACATGTAGATGAGGAAGACAGAATTCCTGGTCAACCGAGTGATACCAAGATCGGGCTTCCATTTTAACACTCCATCGTCGGTGCGAAAACCCGGGTCCGATGGACTTTGATTATTGCGGAATCGTATCTGTGCTTGATTCAAACGCGTGTCTGACGTAATAGAACGTTGGTGCTGGCCGAATAATTGCGCCAGCACCAACGTTAAGCCGTATGCTCAGCTGTAAAAAGTGTCTTTTTAGCTGATGTATTCTTTCTTCAATTCCATTAACTTTAATACAGTTACATATCATTATGAAAATTGCCGGCATCGATATCGGTGCAGAAACTATCAAATACGTCGTTCTCGATGGCACGCCACTGCGCATTGTTCGTCAGAATCTGGTCGTTCATGAAAAGGCCATCGAATCGGTTCTCAAAAACATTCTCAATGAACTCCAATCGGATGGCGTTCAAAAGATCGCGATTTGCGGTCGTTTTGCGAGCCATTTCAATATCCGGCACTATCCGGTTCAGGCCGTCCAGAAGCGCGGATTGACGCAGTTGTTCGGCGATGCGCCGCTGACCTATGTCACGATCGGCTGCAATGGGTTCAGCGTCCTCGAGCGCCGAGGCAACGGTGCCGATGTTTATCGCGAAAACTCCAGATGTTCTCAGGGAACCGGAAACTTCCTGCGTCAGCTCGTCGAACGATTCGATCTGGATTTGGCCAAATCCGACGTTCTTTGCGAAAATGCCGAACATCCGTGCGCACTTTCGGGACGCTGCCCGGTCATTCTCAAAACCGATATGACGCATCTTGCCAATCGCGGTGAGAATCAGGCCGATATTCTGGCCGGCGTGTATGATGCAATCTGCGAAAATGTCGAAGCGCTCATCAAACCTTCGATGTGCCCCAAATCGGTCGTCCTGGCAGGCGGCGTGACGCGTTCATCACGAATTCGCAAGCATTTTGAGCAATTCTGCGCACGAAACAACATGCGTCTGCTCGAATCCATGTATTTGTCGCAGTTTTATATCGAAGCACTCGGATGTGCACTTCTCATCGAGGAATTCGGCGGAGACGACATTCCCGATACGGCGCATACGCTTCTGAAGCCCAACAGCGGAAAGAACTTCGACGTCATACCTGCCCTGAGTACCTATCTGCCAAAAGTCCGGCGCCTCAAACAACCGGCCAAACATCGGATTACCAAGGGCATGCAGGTCATCATGGGATTCGATATCGGATCGACGGGGTCCAAAGCCGTTGCCATCGTCGTCAAAGACGACAAGGCATTGGCCGATATATGCTGGGAAGGATATCTGCGCACCAACGGCAATCCCGTCGCTGCCGCAAGGCAGCTCATGGATTCATTCATCCATGAGACCAAAAACAAACTCGCCATCAAGGGATTTGGCGTGACCGGTTCGGGGCGAGAAATCGTCGGATCCATGCTTTCAACATGCTATGGCAAGGACAATGTCTACATCCTGAATGAAATTGCCGCCCATGCAGAAGGCGCCCGGGCCATCGAACCCACCGTCGATACCATCTTCGAAATCGGCGGCCAGGATGCCAAATATATTCGGCTCGCGGACGGACGTATCGTCGATGCCGCCATGAACGAAGCATGTTCGGCAGGAACCGGCTCCTTTATCGAAGAACAGGGACGCAAGTTCAAAGACATCACCTCTCTGGAAGAGCTCTCAAAACTCGCCCTTTCGGGAGAAAGGGGCGTCAGTCTGGGGCAGCATTGTTCCGTCTTTATGACACAAGTCATCGAAGACGCTGTTGCTGCGGGTATCGAAACGCCAGCTATTCTGGCCGGTATCTACGATTCCGTCATTTTGAACTATTTCTATCGGGTCAAAGGCAACCGAAGTGTCGGCAATGTCGTATTCTGTCAGGGAATGCCATTCTGCACGCCGGCGCTGGCGGCTGCCGTCGTGCGGCAGACCAATGCTGAAGTCATCATCCCGCCCAATCCCGGCACTATCGGAGCTTTCGGCATTGCAAGACTCGCCAGAAAAAATATCCGCCTTTCGAATGATCTGCTCGATCCGCAGCTCTTTCTGGCTGCCGAACTCCTGGAACGAAAAACATTTGTCTGCGGCTCCAACAAGGGATGCGGCGGCAATGGGAATCACTGCAAGATCGATCGCATTATCGTCAAAATAAATGACCAGAAACTTCAGTTCACATGGGGCGGCGCATGTTCCATGTGGGATCATGGCATTTCGGCTCAGAAACTGCCCGACATGACGCCGGATCCTTTCAGGGCCAGAAATGATTATATTCAGAAAATCCTGGCAAAACTCCCCTCCAGAGGGAGGCAGTCCATCGCCATCAGTGACGAATTCCAGCTCAAGACGTTCTTCGTATTCTTCGCGACATTCCTGTATGAACTGGGGTTCGATCTCGAAGTATTCAAAGGCGGAACGCTGAGTGATCTCAGGCGAGGCCTGGATGAAAGCAATGTACGGTTCTGTGCTCCGATGCAGCATTATCATGGTGTCGCGGCTAAAATGGCTGCCTCGAAAGCGGATTACGTGTTCTGGCCCATGATGCGGTCCGGCAAATTTGCTGCCAGCGAAGAATACGCCGGGATTTGTCCGGTCGTTCAGTCGAGTCCGGATCTGCTCTTCCACGATTTGAAACTATCGAAGGAACGGTTCCTGTCGCCTGTCATCGATCTCGGTCCGGGAAATTTGAACCATCCCTCTTTTGTCGAGAGTTGTCAGACTCTCGCACACCGGCTTCATGCGTCAAAATCTGCGTTCCAGCGCGCGTTTAAAGCCGCGCAGCAGGCGCAGACCAATTTTGATTCTGATCTTCTGGCCATTGGCCGCCAGGCCATTGCATTCGCCAACGAACACAACCTGATGACGGTCATCGTCCTTGGGCGCAACTATACGATTCACAACAATGCGCTCAACAGCAATGTTCCTGCGTTGCTGCGCGATCAAGGGGCACTCGCCATTCCCGTCGACTGCTATCCCATCGAAGACGATATTCCCGTCTATTCCAATATTTACTGGAGTTACGGCCAGATCAATCTGCGCGCTGCAACACAAATCCGCAATACGCCCAATCAGTATGCCATCTGGTGCAGCAACTACGGATGCGGGCCCGATAGTTTCAATCTGCATTTCTTCCAGTTCATCATGCAGGGCAAGCCCTATACCATCATCGAAACCGACGGACACAGCGGCGATGCCGGAACCAAGACGCGCGTCGAAGCATTTTTGCATTGTATCCGCGAATACCAGACGCTGCCGGCGACGAGATCTGTCAATGATCTGCATGAAGTTGAAACGCTCAACACGCCAATCGTCGAAGCCAAAAAGAAGCAGTTTAAAATCCTCATTCCCCCGATGGGAGACAATGCCCTCATTCTTGCAGCCGGATTCAGGAGCTGCAACGTTTCGTGCGAAACACTGCCTGTTCCGACGCGCGAAACCGTGCTTCTCGGACGTCGTTACACCTCGGGCAAGGAATGTCTGCCGATGCTCATTACGCTCGGTTCCATTCTGGAATTCATGCAGAAAGCACCCGAGGATGATTCCTACGTATTCTTTATGCCGCGTTCGAATGGGCCATGCCGTCTTGGATGCTACAATCTGCTCGACAAAATCATCTTCCGTCGGCTTGGCATCGAAAATCGGCTAAAAACCTGGTCATTGTCGGATACGGATTATTCGGAAGGCGTTCCGGTATCGACGTTCATTACGATCTATGCGGGATTCGTCGCATGCGATGCACTCATGGCTGCCCTCTATGATGTGCGTCCCGTCGAAAGCCGACCGGGAGCAGCCAACGTCATCTATCAGCGCGCGCTCCATGCCCTGATTTCGCTTGAGGAAAACGCAAAGCCTCAAAAACACTGGCAGGCTTATGTCGCGCGCGAAATCCTCGGCGGAACCTTCTTTGGCATCACCGATATCGTAAAAAAAGCTGCCAGGGAATTCGCGGAAATCAAAACAAACCGGCAGGTTCCGACGGTCTCACTGACGGGCGAGATCTATGTGAGAAACGATCCGGCAGCGAACGAATATTTGCTCGATGCGATCGAGGCGCGGGGCATTCGCGTTCAGTTTGCGCATTTTATCGAATGGATCGAATACGCAGACATCATCAACAAAGATATTCTTAAGACCGCGAACAAACCGAGTGATATCGTCATTTCTCACTTCGTGCGCCACATTATCCGGGCGATTCGCATGCCGATGGCCAAAGCCCTCAAATGGCCGGAACGACATGCGGTCGATGATATTCTGGATACGGCTTCGCAATATCTGCGCAAGGATCTCGTCGGCGAAGAGATTCTGACGATTGGAACGCCGCTTCATGCCTATCGGCATGGTGAAATCCAGGGCGTCGTCAGCGTCGGACCGCTCGAATGCATGCCGAGTAAAATCGCCGAAAGCCAGTTCTATCATATTGCCGAAAAAGAAGGACTCATCTCGCTGTGCCTGAGTTTTAACGGCGATCCGCTGCCTGACTCTGTACTGGATGACTTCTGCTTTGAGGTGAAGAGACGTTTTCTGGAAACCCATTCCCGGGCCGCGCAGCGCACGGCCACGAACAATCAGGCCGGGCGTATGAAATAGACCGGCCAAAGCGCGGCCGTATTGGCCATGGCCAATAGGCGCGCCAAAAAGGAACCATCATGAAAACCTGGAACAGACCCTATCGAAACGAAGCCAATGCCCAGGCTCCGGCAGACCTCCTCATTACCCATTGCCGCCTGGTCAATGTATTGAGCGGCGAAATCGAAGAAGATACCGATATTGCCATCTGCGGCAGTCAGATCGTCGGCGTCGGCCATGGCTATCATGCACAACGGACGATCGATGCGGCGGGACGGTACGTCTATCCGGGGCTGATCGATGCACACATCCATCTGGAGAGCACCAAACTGACGATTCCGCAGGCTTGTCGGCTCATGGCGCGCTTCGGCACATCGGCGGTCATTACGGATCCGCACGAAATCGGCAATGTGGCGGCGCTCGATGGCCTGGCTTATCAGATGGATTCTGCGGCTGACAATGGCTACATCAACGTGTTTTTTGTGGCGCCCTCGTGCGTGCCGACGCTCACGGATATGTCGATAGAATCCGCGCCGTCGGCGCTCGATCCCGACAAACTCAGGATGATTGCGGAGCACGAGGATGTCGTTGGTCTGGGCGAGGTCATGAATGTGCCCGGTATTTTGCTGGGAATACCGGAAGTAATTGAAAAGATTGAAGATTATCGTTCCCGAGGGCTCGTCGTCGACGGCCATGCTCCGCTCGTGAGCGGACCGGCACTGAATGCCTGCATTTATATGGGAGTTCAGTCTGACCACGAATCGACGCATCTGGAGGAAGCCCGCGAAAAACTGCGCCGCGGCATGTTTGTGATGATCCGCGAGGGTTCGAGCGAAAAGAACCTCGATGAGCTGATTTCGCTGGTCAATCCTCACAATGCGCGCCGCCTGATGTTTGCCAGCGACGACCTCGATCCGACAGACATGATCGGGCGCGGACATATCAATCATCTGGTAAAAAGGGCGGTCGCTGCGGGAGTGGATCCAATTTGTGCGCTGCAGATGGCGACGCTGAATCCAGCCACTTATTTTGGCATCGGAGATCGACTCGGAGCAATCTTTGCGGGGGCACAGGCCGACATCGTCATTGCGCCGGATCTCGTCGAGTTTTCGCCGGATATTGTGATTCACGAGGGGCGCGTCGTGTTCGATGGCAATCTTTTGCCCGCCGGATCGCCCAAAAGCATCCACCTTCGCCCAACGATGAATGTGCGTCTGCCTGCGTTGGCGGAACTTGCCGTCACTGCTGAGCCCGGTCGTGATGCACGCGTCATCGACCTCGTTCCCGGCCAGATACTGACCAGACAAAGCTTTATTGCGCCGCTGATTGCCGATGGTCTGATGCTGGCCGATCCCAGCCGGGATATCGCCAAGGTCTGCGTCTTTGAACGCCATCGCGGTTCGGGATCCTTTGGCATCGCCTTTGTTCGCGGCTTCGGCATTCAAAAAGGCGCCATCGGGTCTTCGGTCGGACACGATTCTCACAACATGGTCGTGGTCGGAACCAACGACGCCGACATGATGCGCTGTGCCGAAATCATCCGCGACATGGGCGGCGGTCAGGCAGCGGTTTTGGGCCAGGAATCACGTACACTTCCGCTTCCCGTCGCTGGACTGATGAGCGACAAGCCTGCCGAACAGGTCATCGAGGATGAAGTCCGTCTGGACGAATTCTGCGCAAAAATCCTCGGCGTTACCTTGTCACGTCCGATGGCTGCCCTGAGTTTTATGGCATTGCCCGTCATTCCGGAACTCAGAATCACGGATCAGGGACTGTTTCACATCGCTCCCGGCGGATATCCCCAAAAAGTCGGTATTTTCTGATTTCTTTTCTTTGCTTTGCTCGCTTTGCGGCGTAAAACGCCGCTACAGCTCGCTTGCACCGTCTATGCCTGCGCTGCACAGAGGCAGCGCAAACATACGACGGTGCTTTTGGGTTTGAGCTTTGAGCTTTGAGTGTGAACAGTATTATCCGATGTTTAAGCAAGGCCCTTGGTGATTGCATAACTTCCAACTCCCAACTCACAACTTCCAACTCCCAACTCACAAAAGGAGTTCCCGATGCCAACCTATATTACGACCAATGGTTATAAAGCCCTCAAGGAAGAATTCGAATATCTCAAATCCGTGGAACGTCCCAAGGTCGTCAACGAAGTTGCCGAAGCTGCGGCCCAGGGTGATCGCAGCGAAAATGCCGAATATATTTATGGCAAGCGAAGACTGCGCGAAATCGATGGCAGAATGCGTTTTTTGAATAAGAATTTCGCCGACATGCAGGTCATCGATCCCAAGCTTCCGCGCGGAGACAAGGTCTTTTTTGGTGCAACCGTCACGCTGTTCGATGAGGATACCGAAGAAGAGGTCAAGTATCAGATCGTCGGACCGCTCGATACGCTCGACGACACCCATATCAGCTATCAGTCTCCGGTTGGCCAGGCGCTTTTGGGCAAATCCGTCGATTCGAGCGTGACCATCAAGACCCCGAAAGAGACGCGGCACGTCACAATTTGTGAGGTCGAATATATTTGATGACTTGTTGGTCGTTAGAAAACATCTGATCAATTGCCCCCTTTCACCAATGGGTCAAGGGGAGCAGTTTTATACAACCCCATTTGTTCGCACCTGACAATTATTCAGAGATTCCTTAGAGACGTATCGCAGCACTTCTTTACAAAATAAATCATCTGCGTTCCGGCGAGTCGCTGTGTGTTGCGATATATCTAATATAAATCAACCTTCTCTCTACTTGTCTGCATACAACAAAGACTACATGTGGGCAAATCTGGATTTTACCAATAATATAGCTAACACTGGGTGTTAGCTCACGGTCCCTTCCCACCCGCCGACTCGCCGTCCTAACCCAAAACTTCCAGCGAATTTGCACACTGCCCCCTTTCCGGCGTCACTCGCCGTAAAAATAAGCATCCCGATGTGCCTGGCATGCACAGCACTTCGGCATCAAAGCCCGCGTCCGAAAACTTCGACACCGCAATCCACCCCTCGTTCGTCTGCGCATTATGTCGGGAGCTTACCGTCAGA
>JAEEGL012077236.1_pt1 | contig 11348 bp, 12 predicted proteins | sample 9134231 | NCBI WGS metagenome assembly JAEEGL01 (sample SAMN16246548, study PRJNA631951) | gut metagenome | biome: gut microbiome; feature: rumen; material: fiber-attached | host: Bos | place: Iran: Karaj | collected 2018-10
ATCTTTGAGAATGTTCCGTCATCCTCGATATAGGAAACTTCAAACTCTCCGTAGGCACAGGCCATCGGATAATACTCATCTGCCGCAACAGCAAAACTGCCGAATACCGGCATGATGGATATCATCATAATGGCTGTGATCATAAGAGTCAGAAGTTTTTTCATCATGTTTTATTCAAGTACAGTCGGGATCTTTACCCAGTCGTTGCTGTTGGAGAACATCAGCATCAGGAATCCCGAATAATCAGGACTGCCTGATGATGCGATCGTTTCAAAGAATAAAGCGCCGTTTTCGCCGACGACGAGTCTCTTGCCGAGACAGTTGACCTGCTTGACGGATTCATAGGTCTCATCCATGCAGGTGATGACTTCTTCATCCGCAGCCCTGACAAACTTGGCATCGGTGATCATGACATCCCCTTCCACATTGTTGACATTGATGCTGAAAGTGTAGACATTCATCGTTGCCGGAACCTGGTATTCCATCCCGTTGTGCAGCATCATCGTCGAAACGGAACAGCTGGAGACGGTCACATTGGTATTTCCGATCTCGATCTGCTGCTCAGTTTCAAACTTCAGTGTGGAAATATCATTGATATGTCTGTCCAGATCAAATTCGATCATTGAAGCATCCACTGAATTCAGTAGTCTTAAAGAATAAGAATCTGTTGTATAAGGAATGAAAACCTTGCAGGTATAATCGTTCTGATCGGAGATGATCATCGTCTTGATATCCAGTTTGGATACCTTGTAGGATTTCTCCTGCAGCGTATTCAGATATTTCGAAATATTGTTAAGATATATCTTTTCGGAAGTCTGCAGATTGCCCAGATCGAAGGAGATGGGACCGTCGCCTTTGAAGTTGAGTTCGGCAACGATGAAATTGAAACCGAGATTCTCCGAATCTCCTGTATAGACCTGATAATCGACAAGAGAGACCTTGATCCCTTCACTGGTCTCGACCGGTTTTGGATCGGTGTTGTTATTGACCGGATCTTTTTTCTCCCTATTTGAGAAATAGGAAATACCTTCATAAATGCCAAAAGCCAGTAATCCCATTACCAGCGCTGTCAGCAGAAGCAGTATGATCACCCTGTCGGCCCGGACCCTTCTTTTTCTTCTAGCCACGGTGATTCTCCTTCAGCATTTCCTCAGCTTCAATCAGTTCGGAAAATCTTGAGATAGGAATGATTGCGGCCATCGGCTCGTTGTTTTTAACGATGATTTTGACATCGTCGGGTCCCAAGGAAGAGATGATCTTTGCGGCTTTGCCCTGATTCAGATGTGAAATTGGCACCAGTGATTTCAGCATGGTTCCGTAATTAGATCTGTTCATACCTGTATTATAAAAATAAACAATAAATTTGTCAATGTTTTTATTGATCTATTTATTGTTTATTTATCTATATATTTATCGATATATTTGTTATTCTTTACTGAGATTGCTGGTGAAACGGTAGGAATCCTCACACATCCTGTCGATATCGTATTCTGCCTTGAAACCAAGCAGTTCTTCGGCTTTCTTCGTATCGGCATAACAGACAGCGATGTCTCCCGGTCTTCTTTCCATGATCTGGTAAGGGATCTCATGACCGCAGGCTTTTTCGTAGGCATGAAGCACTTCCAGGACGGAATAGCCCTTCCCTGTTCCGATATTGATCACTTCCGTACCTTTATGGCTTGCGGCATATTCGATTGCCTTGACATGGGCTCTTGCCAGGTCTACGACATGAATGTAGTCTCTGACACCGGTCCCGTCCACAGTATCGTAGTCATTGCCCCAGACTCTGAGATAATCTCTCTGTCCGGAGACGACCTGGGCGATATAAGGAACCAGATTATTGGGGATGCCGTTGGGGATCTCACCGATCAGACCTGATTCATGAGCGCCGATCGGATTGAAGTATCTCAGAAGCACCGATGAATTCTCAGGATCAGCGATATCCATATCGGTGATGATCATCTCATTCATCTTCTTGGTCGTGCCATAGGGATTGGTCGTCGTACCCAGACCGTACTCTTCCTTGAACGGAACTTCAAAATCATCGCCGTAGACCGTTGCGCTGGAAGAGAAGACAAGATTCCTGACTTTATATTTCTTCATCATCTGATACAGATTGATCGAACCGGAAATGTTGTTTTCGTAGTAAGTCAGAGGGATCGAAACCGATTCACCAACTGCCTTATATCCGGCAAAATGGATCACTGCATCAAAATCATTTTCCGCAAAGACTTTTTCCAGACCTTCTTTGTCAAGGATGTCGGCCTCATAGAATTTCGGTCTTACTCCGCTGATCTGTTCGATCTTGTCCAGGACATCGATCCTGGAATTGTAAAGATTATCTAAAATGATCACTTCGTGACCTTCAGCGATCAGTTCGACACACGTGTGGGAACCGATATATCCGGTCCCGCCAGTTACCAGTATTTTCATGGATCAGCCTCCCATTATGATCTTGGATATGTCATTGTACATGACCAGCATGAACAGCATCAGCAGGATTGCCATCGACACTGCCATGACGAAATTCTGCGCTTTTTCACTTAACGGCCTTCCGATCAGCAGTTCAATCATAAGCAACAATACTCTTCCTCCGTCAAAGATTGGCAGCGGGAAAGCGTTTATGACGCCGACATTGATCGAGATCATCGCGATCAGCTGCAGATAATACTCAAAACCAAGCTCCACTGACTGAGAAACAGTCGAATAGATCCCGATCGGTCCGGAGATCTGATTGAGATTCTTCCCCTGGAAGAGCGTCATCAGAGACGAGAAAGTCAGTTTCAGGATGAACAGAGCATACTTGAAACCGTATTTCCAGCAGTTGAAGATATTGACATCGACGATCTCAACGGCCTGATTGGAGAAACTGATGCCCATCATGTAGCGCTGCGAATCTTCCTTGAATTCAGGCGTGACTTCAAACGTGATCTTCTCCCCTTGTCTGTCCACAGTGATGATCCAGGGACCGTTTCCTTCATAGACATCCAGGAAACTGATCAGTTCGACATAGGAATCAGGCGTAATGGACAGTCCGTTTTCAAATTCCGCCTTTACGATCATATCGCCTGCTTTCAGACCTTCTTTTTCAGCCGGAGAAGCCTCCAGCACATCAACGATCACCGGTTTTGTGGATTCGGCATAAGCGCCTGTCGAAAGGATCATCAGCGAGTAAATGACGATGGCCAGCAGGATATTCATCATGATGCCGGCCATCATGATGATGACTCTCTTCCATCTGGCAATTCCTGTCAGAGTCCTTTCTTCCGGCAGATCGGGCATATCGACCTTCGTTTCCAGAGAATTGTCGGTATCTCCGGCCATGGCCACAAAGCCTCCCAGAGGGATGGCTCTTAAACAGTATTCCGTCTCCTTGCCTTTGTGTGAAAACAGTTTCGATCCGAAACCGAAGGAAAACTCCTTGCAGTAAACACCGAAGAGTTTCGCTGCCAGCAGGTGACCCAGTTCATGCAGAGTGACGATCACTCCCAGCATGATGATATACAGTAAAATATTTCTTAAAAATGTCATCTTTACAATTATAGCACGATAAAAGAAAAACTCCCTTGATCAGGAGTTTGCCCAGAGCTTGTCGACATATTCTTTTGCCCAGCGGTGTGATTCGATGATCTGATCCGCGTTGGGTTCCTTGATGAAATGCGCAGCCTTGAGAGTCTTGAAAATATAGGATTCGATATCGACGAAACTGATCCTTTCCTTCATGAAGAGCGATACCGCTTCATCATTGGCGCCGATCAGAACGGCTCCGAAGTTGCCTTCAAAGGAACCGACCTGCTTGGCAAGTTTGACTAAAGGATACCTTGAATAATCCATCTTCATGAAATTGAGTGAAGAGATCTTGTCGAAATCGAGATAATTGCTGATACGGTCCCACTTGTGATGCGGATACAGCAAGGCATATTTGATCATCAGACGCATGTCCGGACAGCCCAGCTGGGCAATGATGGCACCGTCTTCATATTCCACCATGGAGTGGATCGTCGCTTCCTTGTGCAGGATGACATCGATCTTGTCGTAAGGCAGATCGAAAAGATAATGGGCTTCAATGATCTCAAAACCCTTGTTCATCATGGTCGCGGAATCGATCGTGATCTTGGCACCCATGTTCCATACCGGATGGTTGAGAGCCTGCTGCAGCGATGCACCTAAAAGCTGATCCCTGTTCAGATCCCTGAAAGCACCGCCGGATGCAGTCAGTATCAGCCTTCTGATGTCGCTTTTCTTATGTCCCTGCATGCATTGCCAGATAGCAACATGTTCCGAATCGATCGGATAGAGATTGACTTTGTATTCTTCCAGCGCTTCATTGATGATCTTGCCGCCGGCGACCAGTGTCTCCTTGTTGGCAAGAGCGATCTCCTTGCGGTTTTTGATCGCTTCCAGCGTCGGCTTGAATCCGACAAAACCGACCAGGGCATTGACAAGCATATCGTAATCCTGCAGTTTTGCCATGGCCTGCAGGCCCTCCGGACCGTAGAAGAATCTGGTCCGCGGATACTTTTCGGCAAGTGCACTGTTCTCTTCGATCGTATAGGCATAAGCCAGATCGAACTCACCTAATAACTTGATCAGATAGTCGACATTGTGTCCGACAGAAACACCGACCAGCTGCAGCTCGTCGGTATGCTCCTTGATCACATCTATTGTCTGGGTGCCGATCGAACCGGAAGCACCCATCAGAATCAGTCTTTTCATCCTAACAGTATAAGCAATATTCCGAACATAATTATACAAAAGATATGGGAATCAAGTCTATCCAGAATTCCGCCGTGTCCGGGGATCAGATTGGAAAAGTCCTTGACACCGTAATGTCTTTTGATCAGAGAAAAAGCCAGATCGCCCACTTCCGATACCAGAGGCAGGCACAGCGATGAGATTGCAAAGAAAGTCATCCCCTTTCCGAAGAAGGAAAAGATGGCTGCCCAGATAAAGGAGGTCAGAAAACCGAAGAACCAGCCTCCAAGGGATCCTTCGATCGTCTTTTTGGGCGAGACGCGCGGATTCAGCTTGTGTTTGCCGAATTTAATGCCGACAAAGAAAGCAAACACATCCGTCAGATAGGAAATGATCAGCACATAGCCGAACATCCACTTGTTTTCCTTCTGGAATGCGGACATGAAATAAATCGCATAGCCGATCAGAACCGACATCAGGAACGTCACAGCGATATCATCCAGTGTTTCTTTTTCATCGAATACGGCGATGCTCATCAGCACGATCAGTTCCAGCAGAACGATCGCTTCGCTGTAGCGATGGAAGAGATAGATACACATGACAGTCACAGCCATGATCAGATAGAGAAGATAGTTGAACTTCTCTTTCCTGATCCTGATGAATTCATAGGAACCCCAGATGCCGATGAACGACAGTATGCCGCTCAAGATAAAACCGCCGAAATAAGCGGCGATGACAGTAATGACGGCAATAAAGGCACCGCTAATCACTCTTTGTTTCATCACGACCTCCGAAATTGCGCTTACGGCTATTATACTCCGCGATGCAGGAATCCAGCACTTCATTGCTGAAATCAGGCCACAGTGTATCGATGACGACGAATTCTGAATACGCCAGCTGGTAAAGCAGGAAATTGGAAAGACGCATCTCCGATCCTGTCCTGATCAGCAGGTCGACTTCCGGCAGATCTTTCGTGTACAGATAGGAGGCAAAGCTCTCTTCATCAAGATCGTTCACCTTTCCTGCCTTGTAGTCTTCCGCATATTTTCTGGCAGCCCTGACGATCTCATCCCTGGCACCGTAGTTGAATGCGAAATTCAGTATGAGACCGGTGTTGTTTTTCGTCGTATCGATTGCTTCATCGATCACCTTCATTGTTTCGGCAGGGATCTTCTCCCTGTCGCCGATGATCATGACCCTGACATTGTTTTCCATCAGTTCCCTGATATAGGAAGCAAAAAAGATCTTGGGAAGAGACATGATATAATTGACCTCTTCGGCAGATCTTTTCCAGTTTTCTGTCGAAAACGCATAAACAGTCAGGCATTTGATGCCCAACTGATTTGCGTATATCGTGATATTGCGCAGAACTTCCACGCCCTTGTAATGTCCGGCCGTACGCGGAAGCTTGTTCAGTTTTGCCCAGCGTCCGTTGCCGTCCATAATGATCGCCAGATGATTGAGTGTATTCATCAGATCGTCATGATTTCTTTTTGTTTTGCCTTGGCGATCTCTTCGATCTTCTTCACAGCCTCGTCAGTTGCCTTCTGAATGTCCTCCAGATAAGATTTGGAAAGATCTTCGGGGATCGTCTTGTCCTTCTTGATCTCTTCATTGACGTCTCTTCTGGCATTTCTGACATGGACCTTGGCTTCTTCAGCCATCTTGTCGACATCCTTGCAGAAACCTTTTCTGGTCTCTTCCGTCAGAGCCGGTACGGTAACTCTCAATACATCGCCGTTGTTCTGAACCGGCAGACCCAGATCGGAGATATTGATCGCTCTTTCGACATCCTTGACGGAGTTGCGGTCAAACGGCTTGATGACGAGCGTCTTGCCTTCCTGAATGGAGATCGATGCGATCTGATTCAAAGGAGTCGGAGAACCGTAATAATCGACATTGATGCCGTCCAGCATCGTCGGATTGGCTCTTCCTGTTCTGACTTTCAGAAGAGCGTTTTCAAACGCCTTGATGGCGCCTTCCATTTTTTCATTCGCAATTTCCAGAAATATATTGTCCATAGATTCCCTCCTTTAATACCTTATGATCGTACCGACAGCTTCGCCTTTTACGGCTTTGACGATATTGTCTTTGTCCATCATGTTGAAGACGAAGGCCTCGATCTTTGCTTCCCTGCACATTTCCGCAGCCTGCAGATCGATCACTTTCAATTTCTTTTCAAGTATATCATCAAATGTCAGTTCATCAAATTTCTTCGCATCCGGATTGGTATCGGGGTCACTGTCATAGACACCGTCGACACCTGATTTGGCCATCAGGATGACTTCGGCATTGATGTCCTTTGCCCGCTGTACGCTTCCGGTATCGGTGGAATAATAAGGCAGACCGTAGCCGCCGCCGAATACCAGGACATTGCCTTCGCCGAGCAGTCTGTTCGCCTCATATTCATTGAAGTCCATGACATTCTGGGCTGCGATCGCCGACATGGCGACAGACTTGCATCCCAGTTTATTCAGTTCAGCCGAGAACATGACGGCATTGATGACTGTCGCCAGCATGCCGGCATAGTCAGCCTGAACCCGGTCGAAACCGAGTTCCTCAAAGATCCTGCCTCTGCAGATATTGCCTCCGCCGACGACGATGCCGACATCGACACCCATGTCCCTGATCTCCTTGACCTGTTTTCCAAGTTTTTCCAGGACTTCGATCGAATAAGGAAAATCTGGTGCTGCCAGCTGTTCTCCCGATAATTTCAACAGAATTCTTTTATACATAAACAATTACCTCTGAAAACATTTTACCAAAAAAACAAAATAAAAACGATCGGACACAGAGTATCCGACCGTCAATGGGAAAGAATTAAACGTTCATCTGCTTTGCGACTTCTTCCGCAAAGTTTTCTTCTCTCTTTTCAATGCCTTCACCGACAGCATATCTGACGAATGAAAGTACCTGAGCATTGTTTTCCTTCAGTACGGCAGAAACCTTCTTGGCAGTATCCATGAAGTATTCCTGATCGACGAGGCACATTTCCTTCAATGCCTTGGAGACTTTGCCTTCGATAGCACCGTTGATGACATTCTCGGGTTTGCCCGCAAACTTCTCATCGTTCTTGACGATCTCAGTCTGGACTTTTCTTTCATGTTCAACGACATCGGCAGGCATATCGGATGCTGCAACGTAAGTCGGAGACATGGAAGCGATCTGCATGGCCATGAAGTGAGCCAGCTGTTCATCGCCGCCCTTCATGACGACCAGAGCAGTCTTGGAACCGCCCATATGAGTGTAATCACCGAAGAGCTCGTCATCGTTCTTGTCAACGATCACGAATCTTCTTAAGACAATCTTTTCACCGATGGTGGCAGTTGCATTAACGAATTCATCATTCAGCGTTGCACCGTTGACCTCGAGTGCAAGTGCAGCCTCATTGTCAGCCGGAGCAGCCTTGAGGATCGTTTCTGCAGCAGTGTCCATCAGCTTCAGGAACTGTTCGTTCTTGGTGACGAAATCGGTCTCGGAGTTAACTTCGATCATGCAGGCTCTGTTGCCGTCAATCAGGATCTTTGCCAGACCTTCGGCAGCAATTCTAGAAGACTTCTTGACTGATTTGGCAATGCCCTTTTCTCTTAACCAGTCGATTGCTCTTTCCATATCGCCGTCGGATTCAGTCAGGGCATTCTTGCAGTCCATCATTCCGGCGCCGGTCTTTTCTCTTAATTCTTTAACCTGAGCAGCAGTAACAGCCATTATTCAGTTACCTCCTTGACTTCTTCAACGATTTCTTCAGCGGCTTCGGCAACAGCTTCTGAAGCTTCTTCCTTAGCTTCAGCCTTTACTTCGGCAGCAGCCTCGGCAGGAGCCTCTTCCTTCTTGCCGATATATCTCCTTTCAGAGTTATATCTTCTCGGACCTCTGTTGTTGAAACGGCTGTTTCTCTCTTCGTTTCTTGCTTTTCTTCTCTTTTCCTGTTCTTCAGCGTGTTTTTCAACGTTGATGATGACATCTTCCATCGTGATATCGTCTTCGATCTCACCTTCCTGATATGCATCCTGGAGGATACCGCCCTTGGACTCGACGATCGCGTCAGCCAGCAGGGACATCATCAGTTTGATGGATTTGATTGCATCATCGTTTGCCGGAACTGCATAATCGACAGTTGCCGGATCGCAGTTGGTATCGGCAAGTCCGAATACAGGGATACCGAGCTTCTTGGCTTCAGAAACAGCGTTGTGGTCTTCCTTCGGGTCTACAACGACGACAGCATCCGGAAGTTTCTTCATTTCCTTGATACCGCCTAAGAAGTTCTCCAGACGGACAGCTTCCTTGTGGATCAGGACCTGTTCCTTCTTCGGATAAACACTGATCGTTCCGTCAGATTCCATCTGTTCGATCTCGATCAGACGCTTGATCCTCTTCTGAATGGTACGGAAGTTCGTCAGGGTTCCGCCTAACCATCTCTGGTTGATGTAGAAGCTTCCCGATCTGGTAGCTTCATCCAGGATGATCTGCTGAGCCTGCTTCTTGGTACCGACAAACAGGACTTTTCCGCCTTCTTCGGCAATGCTCTTCATCTTGTCATAAGCAACATCCAGAGCTTCCTGTGTCTTGTTCAGGTCGATGATGTAGATGCCGTTCTTCGCCGTGTAGATGAACGGTTTGCACTTGGGATCCCATCTTCTGGTCTGATGTCCGAAATGAACACCGTTTTCCAGAAGCTTTCTCATTGAAACTAATTGCATTTAAAAATTTCCTCTCTTTCCGTTACGCCTCCACTATTTCGGACACCGCTAACTTTTTCAAGCACGGAGCGGTGAATCCATAGTGTGTGTATGCATAAATGCTTTACTATTCTAACACAGTACAAAATAAAAAGAAAGGCTTATTTTAAGCCTTTTTTCAATTTCTCACAAATCGCATTTTCCGCTGCCGTCTCATCGGAAATATACGGTACTCTGCCTTGTTTATCCAGGATGAAATGATCGCTGCCCTTGCCAAGCAGAAGGATCGTATCACCCGTATTGGCCCGATCGATTGCTTCGCTGATCGCTTCGACACGGTCCAGTATGATCTCAGGGTTCAGTCTGCTGAAATAAGTCTTCATTTCCAGCAGGATTTCCATCATATCCTCACTGGAAGGATCGTCATACGTCAGTATCACTTCATCCGCTCTTTCATCGGCGATCTTGGCTGTCCCCGGTCTTCTCTTGTGATCTCTGTCACCGGAAGCACCGAATACGGCAATGATCTTCTTATCCTTTTCCGTGATCGATTCCGCAAAATCAAATACTTTATCAAAGGAATTGGGTGTGAACGCAAAATCAACGACCACATTGAAATCCTGACCTGCATCGATCATCTGGCATCTGCCGGGTGTCAGATCGGCATGTTCGATATAAGGAAGTACTTCTTCAATCGGATAGCCGTTTTCATTCAGCACGGCGATCACGGCCAGCAGATTGGAAATATTGAAGCGGGCCGGCATATTCGTCCTGATGTGATATTTCTCATTTTTATGCAGCAGATCGAATTCAGATGAATCGGCTCTTAAAACGGGATTCACGGCCCTGTAATCGGCATCTGTATCAATTGCATAAGTGATCTTCTGTTTATCACAGATCTCATACAGACGTCTTCCGTATGAATCATCCGTATTGATGATCGCCTTGCCGTCTTTCTTCAGCATGTCAAAGAGAAGACATTTGGCTTTGAAATAATCTTCCATGGTCCCGTGGACATCGAAATGGTCTCCTGTCAGATTGGTAAAGACGGCCGTTGAGAAATGCACCTGTTCCAGTCTTCTGGTCACAAGGCCTTCCGAGGATGCTTCCAGGACAAGCGTCCTGCAGCCGTTGTCCAGCATTTCTTTTCCGATCCTGAACAGTTCATCCGATTTGGGTGTCGTCAGATTCAGACCGGAATCTTTCACTTCTTCGCCATAGGAATAGCCCATCGTTCCGATATAGCCGCAGGGACTGAAACGGGAAATGATGGATCTGATGATCCAGGCGATCGTCGTCTTGCCGTTAGTGCCGGTAATACCGATCACGTTCATCTTGTCCAGAGGATGATCATAATAGGCGTTGCAGAAAGAAACATAGGCTGCATTCACATCATCCTGCCTGATATACAGGATATCATCATGATTCTTTTCGATCTCATCGCTGTAAACGATGCAGACTGCACCGTTTTCAATGGCCGTTTCAATGAAACGGTGTCCGTCATTGATCTTTCCCTTCATCGCAAAAAAGATCGATCCGGGGCATTGCTTCCTCGAATCGAACATGATTGACTTGATATCCAGATCGCTGCTGATATCGAAAACCTTACTGATCTTCATAATATGTTTCTGTTTCTGCTTCCGTTTCCGAATCCGGTTCCGCTTCCACCTCGACCTCGGTGGTGATGATGGTGTTTTTCGGACTGCAGATCGGTCTTCTCTTGTCAAAATAATCCTCATCCATGATCAGATAAGAGATCTTGATCGTATTCTGTACACTGGTATTGATCCTGGAAATATAGGCATCATCGACCGGTACGGAAGGATTGGAAGATGTGAACTTTTCACTTGTGGCGTCGTAATAGCCGTTGGCGTTGATCCAGTTGCCGTTGGCCAGGATGACGGTGTTTTCACCGTTGTAGATATCGCTTCCCATATACAGACGCGGATCGAAGTCCAGACCGAATAGATTGGC
>JAEEGL012182647.1_pt1 | contig 11348 bp, 8 predicted proteins | sample 9134231 | NCBI WGS metagenome assembly JAEEGL01 (sample SAMN16246548, study PRJNA631951) | gut metagenome | biome: gut microbiome; feature: rumen; material: fiber-attached | host: Bos | place: Iran: Karaj | collected 2018-10
AGCACCGCGCAGCCGATCGCCGCGACTATGCCGAAGCTCATAAGCATTCCGGCGACGCCTTCGCGCCCCTTCTCATAGATGAGCGAGCCGCCTACGGACATTCCGAGCGGCGCGGCGAAGATCAGCAGACCCCACTTCAGATAGTGCAGTCCGGTATAGATATATATCCAGAGCGATCGGCCGACGTTTTTCAGCGTGCCGTATTCGTTCAGCGCGTAGCCTATCGTCTGCGGCGAGCCTTTGACGACGGCGTAGTGCCATTTCAGCGTGCCGAAGCGCAGCGGCGCCGACAGCAGGAAGGTCACCAGCAGGCCGCCGGCGAAGATGGACAGCATCTTCACGACCGCCCAGCGGTCGCTCAGCAGCTCCTTGAAATAGGCGTCTATCGCCTCGGTGGAGATAAGCTGCTGCGCCGTTATCAGCTTGACGTCGAACGCTTTGTAGACCGCGTTCTGCAGGAAGCTGACCGCGAGGCTTATCACCTCCGCGATGAGCGCGAGGACAGCCGCCGTCCAGAAGCGTCCCATAAGCCGCATTATCGCTTTTCTTCTCACAAGAGATCTGTTAATCATAGGGTTTCTCCGGTCCGTTTTGCGCCCGGGCGCAAAACTGCATAGTATACATCGTATATTTTACCACAATGTGAGAAAAATAGCAAGAGAAAAAACGGCGGATGACGGATCCGTCATCCTGAGCGGAGGCGAAGCCGGAGTCGAAGGATCTTAAAGACGAGGATGCGTTAAAAACAAAAGCGTGCATTCGGAGCGGACGGTAATGATCCGTTTCCGAATACACACTTTTTCTTTTATTATGCCGTTACCTTCAGGATCCTTCGACTTCGCGGGCTTCGCCCGCTACGCTCAGGATGACAGGTGCCGCTGCGCGGCGAGCACCTCATCCGTTTTGCCGCCGCGGTTCGTCAGCGTTCTTCGCGGAAGTAGGTCACGCCTAACGACGCCGGGCCGAGGTTTTCTTTCTTCTTGCGGAAGCTGACGATTATCAGAACTACTATCGTGATGATATACGGCAGCATCTGCGTAAGGTCGGTGGAAAGCTGAACGTTCAGCAGCTCCGGCAGGTACAGATACGCCCAGTAGAAGATGCCGAATATCAGCGAGCCCCAGAGCAGATTCAGCGGCTTCCAGAACGCGAATATGACGAGCGCGACCGAAAGCCAGCCGAACGCCTGGATGCTGGCGAGGTCCGCCGTCGCCCACGCGCCGCTCTTGAACTCCATCACGCAGTAGACTCCGGCGAGGCCGGTGATGCCGCTGCCGATGCACGCCGCGGCGTATTTATACCGCGTAACGTTGATGCCCGCCGCGTCCGCGGTCGCCGGACTTTCGCCGACGGCGCGGAGGTTGAGCCCCGTTCTCGTCTTGTTGAATACGAGCGTCATTATCACCGCGAGCGCTATCGTCAGATAGAACATGAAGCCGTAGCTGAAAAGCAGGTCGGAAACTACGCCGAGCTTTTCCGAAAGGAACGGTATCCGCGCGGTGAAGACGGTGTTCGCGAAGTCGCAGCGGACGTTGCCCGACTCCGACTTGATGAAAAAGATAGACAGGAACTCCGCGAGACCGCATCCGAAGATCGTCATAACGAGGCCGACGACGTTCTGGTTTATCCTCATCGTGACGGTGAAGAAGCTGTATATCAGCCCCATAAGCACCGACGCGGCGAACGCGGTCAGCAGCGTCAGCAGAATGACCATCACGACGCTCGGGTTCGCGACGGCGTTGCAGTAGCGGAAGGCGGTGATGAATCCCGCCGCCGCGCCGACGCACATCGTTCCCGGAGTTCCGAGGTTGAGGCCGCCCGATTTTTCGGTGAGCAGCTCGCCCATCGCCGCGAGCGCGATGAAAGCGGCGAATCCGATGGCTTTTTGTATCCAGACAAATATCATGCTTCGACCGCCTCCTTCTGAGCTTTGCGCGAACGGAAGTTGACCTTATAGTTGATAAAGAACTCGCAGCCGATGACGAACAGCAGCATAACGCCGACGATTATCTTGCCGAACGCGACCGAGAAGCCGAGGTCGTTGTAGGTGTTCGACATCAGCGCCGAGCCGTTCTCGAGCGCGACTATCAGCAGCGAAACGCCCATCATCGTGAAGGTGTTGAACTTCGACAGCCACGCGACGATTATCGCGGTGAAGCCGTATCCGCCCGCGAGGCTTGAGTTCACGGTGTGTCCCTGCGCCGAAACGCAGAGGAATCCGCACAGTCCGCAGAGCGCGCCGGAGAGCGCCATCGTGCGGATGATGACCTTCTTGACGCTGATGCCCGCGTATTTGGCGGTGTTCTGCGAATCGCCGACGACGGCTATTTCGTAGCCGTGCTTTGTCAGGCGCAGGTAGTAATACATCAGCACCGCGATAACTATGACGGCGATCATGAAGATCAGATCCTCGTTCTTGTACCAGGCGGATTCGGTGCCCTTCCACATGGATCTGATCCAGCCGGCTTCGGAGTCGATGTTGATGATGCCGAGCGCGGATTTGACTCCTCTCCACTTGTTGAAGAAGAAGTCGACGATCTTGATGACGATATAGTTCATCATGAGCGTGAACAGCGTCTCGTTCGTGTTGAACTTCGCCTTGAAGATCGCGGGGATGACTCCCCAGATCGCTCCCGTTATCAGGCTGACGACCAGCATGAGCAGAAGGAGCACGAAGGGGTTGAGCCCCGGATAGTTGAACATTATGTAGGTGGCGGAGATCGCTCCCGCGAGGAACTGTCCCTCCGCGCCGATGTTCCAGAACTTCATCTTGAACGCCGGAGCGAGCGCGACCGCGAGAAGCAGCAGCTTGCATCCGGTCTTGACGGTCGTCCAGAAGTAGCTCGAGGTGAAAATGCGCCAGAAGGAGGTGAAGTTTTTGGCGTTCTCGAGCTTCTGTATGCCGAACGAGCCGGTGAACATCGTCTTCAAAAACGTGATCGGGTCGACGCCGATCATCAGCCAGACGACGAGCGCGCAGAACAGGACGGCGAATACGAACGCCCCCGCCCTGATAAGCAGCCCCGCGAATTTGGGCAGCGGAGCGCGTTTCGTCAGATGTATCAACGGCTCGCGGTCGTTATTCCTTATCGTCATCCGCTTTCCCTCCTTCCGCGGCTTCCGGCAGATTGGTCATAAGGTAGCCGACCTCTTCTTTGGTGGTGGCGCGGGCGTCGAGCACTCCGCTGATGCGGCCGCCGCACAGGACGAGTATCCTGTCCGACAGCGCGAGGAGCACGTCGAGCTCTTCGCCGACGAATATTACGGCGACGCCCTTCTGCTTCTGCTCGTTGAGCAGATCGTATATAACGTAAGACGTGTTGATGTCAAGCCCCCTGACGGCGTAGGCGGTCATAAGCACCGTGGGCGCGGAGGCGAGCTCTCTGCCGACGAGCACCTTCTGGACGTTGCCGCCGGAAAGCATACGCACCGGCGTCGAGATCGACGGAGTTACGACTCCGAGCTCCTCGCGGATACGCTCCGCGAGCTCCTTCGACGGCTTTTTGTCGGTCAGCGGCGACGCTCCGCGGTTGTAATCCTTCAGCAGCATATTCTCGGTCATGCCCATGCCGCCGACGAGTCCCATACCGAGACGGTCCTCGGGGACGAAGGAGAGCGATACGCCCATTTTGCGTATCTGCTTGGGGGTCTTGCCGATGAGCGTTTCCGTTTCTCCCGTGGGATAGGTATAGGTTATCTCGGCTCCGGGCTCGATCTTCTGGAGTCCGGCAATGGATTCGAGTAGCTCCTTCTGCCCGCAGCCGGAGATGCCGGCAATGCCGAGTATCTCGCCCGAGTACGCCTCGAACGAAACGTCCTTCAGCACGTCGACGTTTTCGGCGTTTTTGCAGGACAGTCCGGACACCTTGAGGCGCAGCTCGCGGTCCTTGACTTCGGGACGGGCGATGTTGAGCTCGACCTTTTTGCCGACCATCTTTTCGGTAAGCTCGGCGACCGAGGTCTCGGACGTTTTGACCGTATCTATGTATTCGCCTTTGCGAAGGATCGCTACCCTGTCGGAAATGGCGAGGACTTCCTGAAGCTTATGTGTGATTATGATTATGGTCTTGCCGGCCGCCTGCATATTGCGGATGACCGAGAACAGCTTTTCGGTCTCCTGCGGCGTGAGGACCGCGGTGGGCTCGTCAAGAATGAGTATGTCGGCGCCTCTGTAAAGCGCCTTGACTATTTCGAGCGTCTGCTTCTGCGAGACGGTCATGTCGTAGACCTTCTGATCGGGGTCCACTTCGAAGCCGTATTCGCCGCATATCTCGCGGATACGGTTCGCCGCCGCCTTCAGATCGAGGCGGCCTTTTTCTTTCAGTCCGAGCAGGACGTTCTCCGTCGCCGTGAAAACGTCGACGAGCTTGAAGTGCTGGTGTATCATACAGATACCGAGCAGGAACGCGTCGTGCGGACTCTTGATCGAAACGTGTTTGCCCCTGACGTAGATCTCGCCGGAGTCGGGATAGTAGATACCCGACAGCATATTGAGCAGCGTGGTCTTTCCGCTCCCGTTCTCGCCGAGGAGCGCAAGGACTTCGCCGTCAAGGACGTCCATAGTGATGTTGTCGTTGGCAAGCACTTTGGTTCCGAAACGCTTTGTTATCCCTTTTAACTGGATGACCGGTGTGCGTTTTTCGTTCATTTGTTCCTCCGGGGTATATCAGCAGTAAAGGAGGGAAGCCGCCGGGACGGCGGCTTCCCTTGATCATTCGCAGTATCAGCCTTCGGGGTTGAGTTCGGTGATTCCGTCTATGCGGAGATTGAACGCAGGCGCGCTGCGGACGTCGGACTCGTGATAATAGCCGTCGTAAACGACGTTGTCCTTATCGTTGACCCAGTCGCCGTCGCTGTCGGTAGCGAAAGCTTCGGTAACTTCCTTGCCGCCGACCGTGAAGGTCTTGGTGTCGAAAACCTTGAGTTCGCCGGACTTGATCTTTGCGATGGTCTCGTCGACCTTGGCCTGAGTGCCTTCGGCGACGGACTTGCCGAGCTCGGTGATCTCAACGGCGTCCTTGTCGTAGCCCTCGGCCCAGTTGGTGGGGATGTTCTCGCCCTTCAGGGCCTTCTCGAAAGCGAACTTGTAGTAAACCTTCCAGTTGTTGGAGGCGGAGGTAAGAGCGGCGTCCGGAGCGGCGTCGAGCATGGAGACGTTGTAGCCGACGGAGTAGGCGACTTCGCCCTTCTTGAAGGCTTCCTGGACGGCGGTGGGCGCGCCGGCGGAGTCGGCGTGCTGGCCGATGATGACGCAGCCTCTGCTCATGAGCAGCTCGGCGGCGGCCTTCTCTTTATCGAAATCGAACCAGCTGGAGGTGTACTGAACGTCCATAACGATGTTCGGAACTATGGACTTTATGCCGAGATAGAAAGCGGTGTAACCGGAAACGACTTCAGCGTAGGGATAAGCGCCGACGTAGCCGATGCGGATGTTGTCGCCGTCCTTGTTCTTATCGGCGATCTTGCCGGCGTCGATGAGCTCCTGGAGCTTGAGGCCGGCGACCACGCCGGAGACGTAGCGGGATTCATAAACGCGGGTGAACGCGTTGCTGAAGTTGTCAAGTCCGTTCTTGTCGGCGGTGTCGCCCGTCATGGAGACGAAGTGGATATCGCTGTTCTCCTTCGCGAGGCCGAGCATATAGTCCTGATGGCCGTAAGAGTTGGAGAAGATGTAGGTGCATCCGTCGTTGATGAGCTGCTTGCCGGCTTCGGTAACGGCGTCGGTCTCTTCGATCTTGTACTTCCAGATGATCTGGTCGTCCGCGATGCCGAGCTCCTTGGCGGCGGCCTTTATGCCGTCCATGTGAGCCTTGGTGTAGCCTTCGGTCTCGTCGCCGACGAGGATGGCGCCGATCTTCAGGGCCGCGGCGTCGCCGTTGTCGCCGGAACCGGTGCCTTCGGATTCCTTGCCGCAGGCCGCGAGAGCGAAGCAGCAGGACAGAGCGAAGACGATGGCAAGAATGATGCTGAGAGTTCTTTTCATGGTTTTTCTCCTCTTTTTTGTTGTTTTTGTTTATTTATTCATATCCCTCCGGATTGAATACCGTGTGAAGCGCGGCGCCTGCCGCGAAAAAAAGTACGGGAACCGAGCCGTTCCCGTACCGAAAGCAAAGACAAGAAGATCCTGCTTATAGTCGGGCAATTTACGGCAGCCCGGTAGAAACTTTTTGACCATATCTCAAAGGATATATAAGCGGCTGATATTTTCTGTTGTTTTATTCGGTTTTACTATTGAAGGCGCGGCCTCAGCAGAACTCGACGCCGTTCTCCTCGCTCATCGAGCTTATCCGCGCGAGCGATTCGACGCGCAGCCCCTCTTTGCGAAGTCCGTCGCCGCCGGGCTGAAACGCCTTCTCGATGACGACGCCCGCTCCGACGGGGATTCCGCCCGCCTGCAGGACGATATCGCGCAGGGCGCGGAGAGCGCAGCCGTTGGCGAGGAAATCGTCTATCAGCAGGACGCGTTCGCCTTCACTGAGATACTGCTTCGAAACCATGACGGTGTTCTCGACGCCGTGCGTGAACGAAAACGCTTTCGCCGTCCAGACCCCGTCCGACAGATTGGACGTGCGCGACTTTTTCGCGAAGACGAGCGGCTTGCCGAAATATCTCGCCGTCATCACGGCGACCGCGATGCCGGACGCCTCTATAGTGAGGATCTTGTCGACCTTTTCGTCCCTGAAAAGGCGGTAGAACTCCCTGCCCATGGCGTCGGTGAGCATCGGATCGATCTGATGGTTGAGGAAGCTGTCGACCTTGAGCACGTCCTTCCCCTTCACGACGCCGTCTTTTTTTATACGTTCCTCGAGCAGGCGCATATATACATCTCCGTTTGCGCGATCCGCTTCCCTTCCGGAGCGAAAAGCCGTTTTGCGTTCTTTGTCAGAACGCGGATTTTTCAAACAAAAACGCGCCCGCGAAGATACGGGCGCAGCAAGACGCTATAAGGACGCAGAAAGGCGCGAAGGCTCGCTGAAAAAGCTTTTTCCGCAGAGGATATACACGGTTTTCATACGCCCTCACTCCTTCGTCCTGTATGTCAATATTATAAATCAAAAGGCGCGGAAATGCAACCCATTTTTATCATTTTTGACACAAATCGGCAAAACTGTGATTGTGACCGAATTTGCCTCGGGTACGCGGCTTTTATTCGGCAAAATGACAAAGCGGAAGCGGCGGAAAGCGCTCGTTATCCGGCCAGCTCGTTGAGCCGCGCCCACTGCGCTTTCGCTTCCGCGAGAAGCGCGGAGTAATCCGTATCCGTTCCGGCGCGGAGCAGCTCGGTCATCTCGCTGACGGGCTTGAAAAGCGGAGTCAGCGAAAGGTTGCCGCAAACGCCCTTCAGCGCGTGCGCGGCTTCGAACGCGCGGGTAAGGTCCTTTTCCGACAGGGCGGCCTCGAGCTCGTCTATCTGGGAGCCTTCAAGCGACTTGCCGACGAGCATGAGATAAAAGCTTTCGTTATTCATGCAGCGGGCGAGCCCTTCGTCGACGGCGGCGCCCCATTCCCTCAGTTTATCAACGGTTATCATATCGTATCCTCCCTTATCCGTTTTCCTTCTCGGCGGCGATGAACCGCGCGAAATCCTCCGGCGGGACCGGCTTCGAGAAGTAATACCCCTGCACCATGTCGCAGCCGCAGCCGCGCAGCAGTTCCATCTGCTCCGCGGTTTCAACGCCCTCGGCGATCACCTGAGCCTCGAGGAACTTTGCGACTCCGACGACCAGTTCGATCATACGGAGCCCCTTCGATCCCGCGGTCAGATTCTTCAAGAAGCGCATATCCAGCTTCAGCGTGTCGATCGGCATTTCGCTCAGCATATTCAGCGACGAATACCCGCTGCCGAAGTCGTCCATCTCTATCCTGAAGCCGAGCTCGCGCAGGTTGGAAACGATCCCGACGACGGCGCTCTCGTCCTCGGCGTAAGCGGACTCGGTGACCTCGAGCCGCAGATCCTCGAATCCGATACCGTTATCCTTCACTATCCGCGCGAGCTGCTCCTCTAAGCCGTCGGTCTGCATATCCACACGGGAAACGTTGACCGAGACCGGCAGAGTGAAGCCGAATTCTTCGCGCCAGCGGCGTATCTGCGCCGCCGTTTCGTTCCAGACGAAAACGTCGAGCTTGTGGATGATTCCGTGCTCCTCGAATACCGGGATAAAGGCGCCGGGGCTGACGAAGCCGAGCTCCGGATGGATCCAGCGTATCAGCGCCTCCGCGCTGCAAAGCACGGGACGGTCGCCCTTTATGTTGTATTTCGGCTGGAAATAAACCCTGAACTGACGCTCCGCGATCGCCCTGTCGGCGTCGGCAAGCAGGCGCTCGGTATAAAGCTCGCGGTCGTGCATGCTCGAATCGTAGAAGCCGACGTGCGACTCGTGCCCGCCGCGGAAGCGGCTCGAGGCGAGGTTCGCGTGATCGAAGCGGCGCTCCAGCGTGATGCTTTTGTCGACGTTCTGATAAACGCCGAGGCGGATGCTGATGTGCGTATCCGGAAGCGCCTCCGTCAGCACCGCGCCCGCGCCGTTGAGGATGTCAACGTAGTCGTCGCGGTGCGGCAGATACAGGTAGAAGGTATCCGCTTCTCCCCTGCCGGCGAAGCCGCCGACTTCAACGGCGATCGAACGGAGATGCGCGGCGAGAACGACGAGCGCTTTGTCGCCCGCCTCCTGACCGAACAGCTCGTTGACAAGGTGGAATCGGTTGATATTCAGCACGGCGGCGTCCATGGGCTTGTCCTGCGCGTAAAAATCCGCCCTGCCGCAGTATTCGATGAAGAACTGCTTGATATAAAGCCCCGTGAGGGAGTCCGTCTCGGTCGCGCTGATTATGCTGGCGTCCTCGGCGAGCTCGATGGAGCGGCGCACGCGCGCGAGTATGACCTCCGGCGCGTTGTAGGGCTTCTCGATGAAGTCCGCGGCGCCCATCTCGAGGCTGCGCACCTCGGCTTCGCGCTCCGAGGTCGCGACGATGACGGGGATGTGACGCATCTTCGGATCCGCTCTCATGATCTCGAGCAGCTCGTAGCCGTCCATGACCGGCATCATCAGATCGAGCAGCACTATGGAGATCGTTTCGCCGCGTTCCTCAAGAACATCGCGCGCCTGCGCGCCGTTTTCCGCAAGAACGACGTCGTAGTCATTCCCGAGAATATGGCCGAGCATTATTCTGTTGATAAGCTCGTCGTCAACGACAAGAACCGACCTGCGCGCGGATTCGACGCGGCCGAGAGCGCTTTCGGATAAGCTCATTTCATCACTCCCGTGTGATAATCTTCTGCTTAACATAATACCACACAGTTCCGCAAATTTCAATCTTATTTTACATTTTGCGGCATTTGTTCTAAAATATAACCGGCCGGCTTCGTTCGGCACGCCGGCCGAAAAGATATTCGGAAAAAACATGGGGGTGTTTTTTTATGCAAAGACTCTTCATTACCGAAAAACTGCAGCGCCGCTTCGCGGAGTATCTGCGCGATCAGGAAAAGAGCGCCGCTACCGTGGAAAAGTATCTGCGCGAGGCGAGGCGCTTCGCGGAGTACGCCGGCGGGAACGAGGTCAGCCGCAGGATGACTCTCGGCTACAAGACCAGGCTCGGCTCGCTCTACTCCGCCAAAAGCGCGAACTCGATGCTCGCGGCGCTCAACTCGCTCTTCCGCTTCGCGCGGCGGGAAGACCTGTGCGTGCGGCAGTTCCGCCTGCAGCGGGACGCCTACCGCCCCGAAAGCGAGGAGCTGACGCGCGACGAATACGTGCAGCTGATCTCCGCCGCCGAGCGCGTCTGCGACTACCGCAGCGCGCTCATTCTTCAAACGCTCTGCTGCACCGGCATCCGCATCGGCGAGCTCGGCTACGTCACCGTCGAGGCGGCAAAGGAGGGCGGAACGAGCGTCTGCTGCAAGGGCAAGACGCGGCGCATCTTTATCGTTTCGTCGCTCAGAAAAAAGCTTCTGCGCTACGCCGAGGAAACCGGCGTTTCCTCCGGGCCTGTCTTCCTGACGCGCACGGGCAGGCCGGTCGACCGCACCAACGTCTGGCGCAAAATGAAAAAGCTCTGCGCCGCGGCGGGCATACCGCCGCAGAAAGCGTTTCCGCACAATCTGCGCCACCTTTTCGCGCGCGCCTTCTACGAGCGGGAGCACGACATCTCCGCCCTCGCGGACATACTCGGGCATTCAAGCGTGAACACAACGCGGATCTATATTATTTCCACCGGCGCCGAGCACGCGAAGCGTATGGAAGAGATCGGTCTGGTGACCTGAAAAACGATTCCCGCGGCGGCAAATATGAAATTTTTTTGAAAATTCATGCGGGTCCGCGTTCTCTCCGCCTTTCCGCAACGCGGATCGCGGCCGATTTATTACTTATTACGAATTAAATAAACCGCTTTTTTTCACGCCGCGAAAAAACGGCGCAAGACCCCGCAAACCGCGCAGTCACGCGGTTTGCGGGGAATATTTTTCTTGACAAAGCCGCATATTGTTACTATAATATTATGCGTTGAGAGATTGCGCGCACCGCACGCGTACGTGCGCCGGATCGGAAACGCTAAAACAGACTTGGCAAAACCGGAGAAATCCGGCGCCGCAAAGCTAAAGGGCCCCGCGAGGCAGCCAGCTGCGATGTTCGGCAAAGCACGAACGCGCAGCCTTTTTATTCTCCGCCGTACCGGGATTGCGAAAGAAAGGAGGAGCCGCCATGACCGACCGCGCACGCGGCGAACAGAAGCGTTCGCTGTTTTACAGACTGATATGTCTTACCGTACTCGGACTGGTAATCGTTGCGGTCATAACGGTCTACCTCCACTTCTCATACGGCTGGTTCACCAAAAACGAAAGCGTCTCCGCCGAAGGCATGCAGGCCGGCGTGAACGACGATTCCTTTTACGAGATCGCCGTCCGCGACCGCAACACGGTCCAGCCCGCCAACCCCGCCTACGATCCGGGTCTTGACCAGCGCACACCTTACGCCGCGGACTCCCCGATAGCGGAGTATCTGGCGCGGGAGGAAAACGGCGGCTACGAAAAGCTTGATCCGGACTATATCACCGACAACGGGCACACCGCCATCCTCTGCCATCTCGTCAACGAGAACCCGCACGAGGAGAACGGCGAGGACCTCGCCCCCGGCGCCTTCGGCAAGATCAGCTTCGACATAGTGCTGAAGAGCGACTATGACGCCGGCTTCGACGTCGCCCTCTCCTTCTACCCGCTCGGCATCGCCGCGAACGGCGATCCGACGCCGATAGTCGACCCCGACGAGACCGACCCCGCCGTTCAGGCGGAGCAGGAGGAGCTTCTCACCGAGCTGCAGGAGATGCTTTCCGGACACGTCCTCTTCTACAAGACC
>JAEEGL013866883.1_pt1 | contig 11348 bp, 11 predicted proteins | sample 9134231 | NCBI WGS metagenome assembly JAEEGL01 (sample SAMN16246548, study PRJNA631951) | gut metagenome | biome: gut microbiome; feature: rumen; material: fiber-attached | host: Bos | place: Iran: Karaj | collected 2018-10
AAGATAACACAAAAATTGCTACCAAGATAATGATGGCAGCAATCCTCGTACTATCCCATTTAGAATTAGTAGATTTGTTCCCCCGAACATTCCCCATTTTTAAAAACCAACTCCAAAAAGATAATTACCCCAATTTTTGGGGTGCGTATTCAATTCTAACAGATAACAAACATATTTACCACACAAAAAATACACAAAAAATACACAAATTATTCAGTGCATATTTCAGCCCAAAAGTATGCCATATTTATCTTTTGCGTACTTTTTATATCGTGTGATCCAGTCTTCATAGCCTTTGCTTTGGCTAAATTCCTCATTCTTTTCACGGAGCTTTTCATTGATGTGGTTAAGAATCCTTCCCCTTTCAATAGAAAAGGCTGCATTCCCTTCTTTTTCCAGTTTGAGCTCATAGAAAAATATATCCAGCACAATACTCATTGCTTCTACTTTGTTGGCTACACCTGCCATATATATAAGTCCGTCCTGAAAGCCCTTATCATACTGCTGACTGCTGTCTTCTCTATAGCATTTATGAATAGCCCTGACTACAACATTACTGTTGTGGCCATTTCCGGCGTGTTCAACTTTATAAGGTCCCATTCCAACCAGCACTACAAAGTATGCTATTTTTTTGCCAGAGAGATACTCTTTATTTACGATCTTAACAAGGCCCATTGCCTCTTTTTCCATACTCTCAATAATATCGCTCATATTATTCTCCTAATCACTCAGTTTTATAATCTCAAAATCTATTCCGTCAACAGTTCCTACCAGCTTATCACCAGTATCTGTAGCTGTGCCAATGACATTTTTAAGGGGATGGATTGTGACCTCCGTTCCACCACTTAGCAAGTGACCTCCAGATACAAACTGTTCCAAAAATGCACTGCGGTTATTAACTGATGGCATACCAAGATTACGTCCGTTTATAGGCACTCTGGTCTTTATCATGTATGCTCCATCCATGTTGTTAAGCTTAACTCCAGATAATACCTCATCTCCAAATGTGGCATAATCAGTAATTACAAACTTGCCATTTTCCATTGTACAACATGAGCTATAGTCCTTGGCATAAGCTTCCAAATTAGAAACAGGTGAGCAAAACGTACCTCCACCACCTGGAACATCATATCTGATATCTCCAAAATTACCACCGAAGGTCTTAAAATTAGCTGCACCAGCCTGCGCATTTTGGAATGTTACAAACTCTACAGAAACAGGATTCTCATATAGCTCATTAGCAACTTCTTCCAAGGTGGTGCACTTTGCCAGGTTAGCATTATCAGGGCAAAGCGTCTTAACATAATCTATTACCGCTTCATCACTTATAAACTCGTCTGCTCTTGGAAGCATGTCGCCGTGGGTAATGGCTGAATAATCCTTCGGAGCTGCGTTTTTATTAAGCTTGAAATCCATAATCTGATCAAGTGTGTATGAAGAATCATATACGCCTTCATCAAATCTTTTCGAAGTTTCCATCAAGTTCTCAAGCGCATCTTTTTTGCCCCTGGTCATAGCACTAAAGGCTGCATCCTCGTTTGAAGCCATCTCTTCAAAAAGCTCTCTGTCAGCATCACTTAAATCCCAGTAGCCATCTCCCCAAATGTTACTACTTACATCTGTTATCTGATGCTTGTCTATCTTTTCAAGGTACTCATTTATTGTTTCCTCAGAATATCCTGCCTCTTTACCGTATTTTCTCATGGCGTCTGAAATCTCTTCGTTAGCCTTGATACTGTTACCAGCAGCCAGGAGATTATCTGCATTGTATTTAGCATCTTTAATTTTATACGGGTCAACGCGAGGAGCCACCTCTTTTTTGATGACAGCTGATGAAGCTTCATCCGCATGCTTACCAGCTATCTCCGCCATATCATCCATATGCTTACCGCCAGCTTCAGCAAGATCATCCATATGCTTGCTGCCAGTTTCCGCCATGTCTGCCATGTGCCTTCCGGCTGTTTCTATCATTTCTTCAACTTTGCTGTTGCCACCCAAAACAATATCATCTATATTTTTGCCGCCTGCAAGTCCCAGATCATCCAAATGTATGCCTGTTTCTGACACAAGGTCCACAGCATCGCCAGAATGTTTAAGCAAATCTCCTACTTCTCCGGATAGTCCATGCACATCAAGGGCAAGTCCGAAGGAATCAAGAACAAGAGACATATAATCGCCTTCCTTGATGTCATAGGAACAGTCTCTTATACCTGTAATAACGCCAAAGGCATCTCCAAAACCTGGTACCAAAGAGACTCCTAAGCTCAGAAGTTCAGCAATTTTTGAATCTCCGCCATATTTACTATATTTGCCCCAGATAAAGTCATAGGCTGTTTTTCTTCCTGTCTCTGTAAATGTAGCAAAACTTGCCGCCGTACCAAAAGTAATTGCAGAGGCTCCAAGTACCACAGCTGTACCGAGCCCAAAAGTCAGGCATCCAACAGCTACCGCTCCTGCCAGGACAAGAGAAAAGCCCAAAATAGTTGGCCAGCCATAATTCTGCATAAGTCCGGCAATTGTTCCACCAGATTCTGTCCAGCCGCCGTCGTCAGCAAGGGCTATAAGTGAAGCTTCTTTGGTTGCAAGGAAAGCACCTATAGCAATTAAGGAAACTATAAGGAAAGACGCTGCTGCCGGCTTACCCACTTTGATAATTCCGAGCTTCATCAAAGCAAAAATAAGAAAAACTGCGGAAATGGCAAGCCTTACCCAGAAATTAAAGTCGAGAGCAAACCATAATACCCAATTGAGGACTGAGCACAGCAAAAGACCTACTGATACTCCAAACAGCTTTAGCTGGTAATCTCCAAAAAGTGGCATTTTCCCTTTACCGCTCATAACGCTCTTATAGCGGATGCAGGAATTAAACATCATGAGGAAAGGTGTAAACGCACCATCCTCACACTTCATGCAGGAAAAGAGAATCATCAACGCCAGTAACAGAACTGTAAATGGGTTGAATATGATCAGATTAAGGACTACGGCTACAGCAAGTCCCATCCAAATATAAAAGCCAAGGCTCTTATCGACTGCTGTAGTATAGTTTTTAAGATTAGTTCCAAAAGAAAATACGTGCCTGGTATTGTTTTTGGCTTTTCCTGTTACTATATCTCTTGCCAATGACTTTACAGCAATCGCCAAAAGAAAATATAACAAAGCCGTGATCGTAACTGTATTAACAGTTTTTAAAAAGGGTGGAAATCCTTTGATCCATGTAGTATCTGCAATTCCAGCCAGAATATAAGCTGTAGCATCTCCAAAAATAGCTCTATCGTCTATATTAAAGGTGTCATTAAGATAGCAAAGCGCAAAAAGGTTCCATACAAGAGTCAGCACTGTCATCAGTACTGTTGCTAGTATTTTCTTGATAAGTTCCTTCCAGTTTGTAAAACTCTTGATAAAGTTTACAAGCATCATCTTGAGAAAGCCTGGAAATCCCTTAGGAAAGGCCTCGCTTTGAGTAAGTTTCATAAAACTGAGTCTTGTGTAAAACTCAGGATCTGAATTCTTTTCATTTACCGGCTCATCGGCCTTTATCTTCTGGTTTGGTCCTGCCGGAAGGTTTCTGTTAATATAACTTTCGATGACATTTTTTAGCTCTGAACTGTCTTTTCTTTCAAGGCCTGAAACCTTCTGATTTCCATCAAGCTTTATTTCCTCAAGCTCTTTTTTTCCAACGTGGATAAGCTCATCTACTGGTAATTTGTGGCCAGTTCCATTATCCAGAGTTTGCAGGAAAATACGATTAATGGGAGTGACCTCCAAAGTGACATCACTTCCGTTTTCCTTAAATGATTTGTTTACATTCTTTAATTTGAAACTTCTATCAATATCCTTTTTCTCTATTTCTTTTTGGAAATAGTCATATATTGCATCCAGATCATCATCGGCAACAAGTGTGATCTTATCCCTGGAAACATCCTGAAATGTAGCAAGGTACAGTCCTTCCACTCTGGCAAAAAAGATTGCTTTTTTATCGGAAAAGCTTGCCTTCTTGATTCCAACCACACTTGGGCTGTGAGCCCATGCATTAATAAAGGTCAAAACAACTTCATTTATAGTAGTGTTGTTTCCATCTTTTATCAGTATCCCATGTTTCTGGGCATCATTCACAAGCTGTTCAAGTTCAGCATCTGTTGGCTTGGCATATAATAACGGCGCGTTTACAAAGCCTGTAACATGGGCGCACCTTGCATTCTTCATATAATACTTGAAAACAAGTATATAGTCGTTTAATGATATTTCATTGAGAATAGCTAATTTCTGTTTCATCTTTTTCACCAGTTAAAAAATGATTTTGGAATGACTGTTAGTCCATATTTACCGCCCAGAAGATAATAATCATTCACTTTTATAATACACTTTATTTCATTATCAGAAAGTCCCATTTGCTGATTCAAGTAAATACATTCTGACGAATTCTGTTTTTTTACCAGAACCCCGTCATACTCTGTAGTAATCCAAAAGCTCTCATCATCCATGAAAAGAAATCTCACCTTTTCGCCTGGGATTCCATCTGCCTTTGTATAGGTATCCCCGATCACATAGGTATTTCCTTCTTTTTTTAGATTAAAAAGGCCTCCATCTCTCATATAGCCTGTACCAACCCAGATATAGCCTAGGCTATCCTCTATCATTGATGTAACATAGGGATGTATAAGGCCATTTTCGGCACTGTAATAGGTTATATTTCCATCGTTATCAATATATGTAAGGCCGCCTTGTGTATCCAGATAGGATCCGTAAAAAACGCCTGTTTCCACCGGCAATATTACATTGACGCTGTCGCTGTACAGGCCATCTTGTTTACCAAGCACTTTCTGAACTGTCCACTTGCCACTTTCCTTTGTGAGGACTGCAGCTCCATTGTAGGTTCCGCAGTATAGGATTTTGTCCCTCAATGCCACTGTGTTGACGCGCCCTTCAGGAATCTGCGGAGCTTTAAAATGGGTCTGTTTATAGTCAACATCAATATGTGTCAGGCCATCTTCATGACCTACAAATATTCCGCCTTCTCCATCTGAAATAATGCTGGCAGTGTAGATCATTCTGATGTTATCGATGGTATCAAGAAGTTCCAGGCTGGCAGCATCGTATATGTGGATACCTTCATTGGTTCCAACATAGATTTTTTTACCGTCACTGTACAAGGCGGATATTTCCGAATCTTTTTCCAGAATAAGAAAATCGTTGTTCTGAACTTCTTTATCCTTGTCCTCTGACTTAAACCTGCTGCCCAGGATCAGGATAACTATGATCACCACAGCAAAAACAATATTTATTAAAATGCTGGCACCTTTCTGTTTCATATCTTCATTTCCATCACTTCAAAAGGAAGGCTTCCAATTTCATCCCTGTCATGAGTAATGTACAACACACATTTCTTATCCAGGTATTCCTGTCTCAAAAATTCTAATATTATTTCCTTGGTCTTTGGATCCACGTTAGAAAGCGGCTCATCTAATAGCAGATTCTTTTTCCCGGATAAAAGAGCTCTCGCAAGCGATACTCTCTTGGCCTGCCCTCCTGAAATCTCTTCAGGATATTTTTTGAGTAATTCCGCAATCTGCAGTTTTTCTGCTAGCAGTTTAAGCTCTTGCATATTCTTTTTTTTCATCCCATAAGCAAGGTTTTGTTCAACACTCATATGATTCCAAAGGGTAGGTTCCTGGAAAACTATAGCTATGTTCCTGTTTCTAGGCTCTAACTCTTTTTGTATTTCTGTCCCATCGATCAGGATCTGACCGGAGTAGTCTGTATCAAATCCTGCAAGTATCCTGAGAAGAGTAGTCTTTCCACATCCGCTGGGGCCTGTAATGAATAGTCCTGTATTCTCTCCAACTTCAAAAGACATATCTTTAAAAATCTGCTGCTCATCAAAAAATTTCGTTAATTTAGTAGCTCTGATCATTTCTGTTTAATACCTCTTATAGCTCTGCTTAGCAGAACCACAGCCCCCTCTATTCCAAACACAAAGATAATCACCAGTACAGAAAAAGCTGACACATACTCTGACGCTCCGTAGTGGAGATAGTTGTATATCTTGACTGTAATAGTTTCTTTTCCCGGTGCCATAAGGATAAGCGGAATGCTCTCCTCCGCAAACGTCAAAAAGAATGCCGTTCCAAAGCAAACCATATAGGATGGCATAAAGGTTCTTATCTTTATCTTTAATGTATCAAAAGGATCCACAGCATAAATATTAGCCATTTCAATGGGCTTATAGTCTGTACGGAGCTTTGCAATCAAGAGAATAATAATTGCAAAAGGCGCTGCTCTGAGAGCACAACCAACTGCAGTCAGGAGAATTGTCCTTTCCATAAAAACAAGCCCCAGCCAATTATTCATCTTAAGAAGCCCCATTGCCTGAATCGCCCCGGGAACTACCATGGCGTATAGAATAATATAGGGAGTTTTCTTAATATTTCGTTTTAAAAAATCAGCCATGATCATTGCCAGCGCAAGACATATTAATCCGCTAACGAAGGCTGTCACAAAAGAATTCCCGAGTTCATCCGCTATCATGATCCATGATTCTACTATTTTCCTGTATCCACCTGCAGTAAATACAAACACTATCAAAGGAAATAATATCTGTATCATTGATATCAAAAAAGCAGCCATGCAAAGTCCCTTAACTGGTCCGGATAATCTTAATCTGTAGCTTGGCCTGCAAGTTCTTTTTATGCTAAAGTTTCTAAGCCCCTTAAACACCCAAATCATAGGGATAATAAGAATAAATAACAGTGGAACGCATTGAATGTAGGCTGTCAGCGCGCTTCCTGTTCTACTATACACCGAAAAAATATCAAGTGCATAAGTGTTGTACTGAAACATAGAAGGAACTGAGAACTCAGTCATCGACATTATCGCGATAAGACCTGCTGCGGATAGCCCATAGGGCCAGGCGGATGGCATAATTATTCTAAAGACTGCCCTGTTATCACTGCCGTAAACTCCTGCAATCCTCAAAATGTCTTCGTTAATGTTTTCAATTCCAACCAATATAAATAGTGCCGTAACTGGTAAAAAAGCCAACGTCTCAACAAACACGCAGGCCCCTATTCCTTTAATGGAGAATCTGACCAGATCAGGCCAAATTAAAGATAATGCTCTTATGATATACATCCAGCTCAGAGCATAGATATAATATGGAATTGGCATCATTGCTACTAGATAATACTTCTGCCATATCTGTCTTTTGCCTAAGCTGAAAATAAATAGAGCACAGAAAAAGCCAAGTAGCAAATCAAGCATAACCACTAGGAAAGCTAGTTTAATACTGTTTCCTAGCAGAAATGCCTGCCTGATACCAAACGAAATATTTAGTTTTCCGTGGTGCTGCAGCAATGCTCCGCAAAGGGGCATCAATGTGATAAGCACATAGAACACTGCCCCAATCGATAGCATTTTTCTTTTATTGTTATTCTGCATTTTAGTGTGCTACTGAAAATAACTCTTCCATATCTTTTGCAGACTCATCCATGAACTCATATATCTTTTCAAGGCTTATAGTCATTCCTTTTATTCCGCCCTTGCCTGCATCTCGTATGGACACATCAAAAAAACCATCTGCTACAAGTTCTCTCTCAGTACTCTCCCTCAAAACAAAATCTATAAATAACTTAGCATTGTCCTCATTAGGAGCTCCCTTTATCATTGCCACAGTGCTGGGAGTAAGGAGTGTTCCCATTTGGTCTTCACCCTGGTCAGGATAAACCATTGTTACGTTGGCTCCATCCTCTAATGCTTCACGAGCATCATCAGAATCAGTAAATCCTATGGCAACCTGGCCACTGGCAGCCATATCCTTCGTCACAGAATTACCATCAACCACATTAACGCCAAGATCCACTACTGTCTGAAAATATTCTTTTCCCTTTTCTGGTCCCCACTGAGCATAAAAAGCAGCTGCCATAGTCTTAGTGGTTCCAAACATAGGATATGCAATTGCCAACTGATCACCTGTATACTTACCGCTTACAAAATCACTTACAGAAGTTGGAAAATTCTCTTTTGCCAAAAGATCATTATTTACCAAAAGAACTCTGGCTCTTCCTCCAAATGCTGTCCAGCAGTTATCTGAAGCCTTGTAATAATCTGGAATATCCTCTGCTGATGGTGATTTATAAGGCTGCAAAGCGCCTTCTTCCTCAAGCTTTATGGTCTGAATAAATTCATTGTTCCAAAAGACATCACATACAGGGTTGTCCTTTTCAGCAATGATTCTGTTTACAAGGCCAGTTGTTTTGTTGGCCTCAGTATCATATACCACATTAACCTTGATTCCGGTTTCTTCTTCAAACTCATTAATTATTTTTTCGCTAAACACTTCATCTACTGCGGTATATACTACCACTTCCTGGGACTTACCTTTTCCACAGCCTGCTATAGCAAGAATTCCTGTTATGATAAGTCCTAACAATATTGTACTTCTTTTTTGCATACTACTCTCCAGAAAAAAAACCAGCCACAAAGTGACTGGTTTATAAGATTTAAAATAATTACATGTACTTCTCAACAATGCCATCAACAACAGGAATCTTGATTGTTCCCTGGTTAAGTGACTTGAAGATAAGACCTGCAAATACAAGATCCTCAAGAAGGCTTACAGCTCTTGATAATACATTAAAGATGTCTGTAATAAAGCTGAAGCTTACTGTCAATCCAAATGTACGGAGAAGTGAAGAAATAACACCAAACGCATCTGGAATAAGGCCTACAAGAAGTGATAAGAAGCTAAAGAGAGCAAGTGTAGCAAGTGCCTTCACAGCTGTCTTCTTGAGCCATTCATTAGACTCCATAAGAAGTACATAACCTACAAGAATAGTTGATGCTGTATATCCTCCGAATATTGCTGCTGCATAAATAAATGCGCCAAATACAGCTACTGATACGCCAAGACGAGTCTTTTCCATTACTGCTGTACCTCCTCAAGCTTAGTACCGCAGTTGATGCAGAACATGTCACCAGCCTTAAGAACTGTGCCGCATGTAGGGCAAGTCTTTGTAGCTTCTTCCTGAACTGGTGCAGTCTGAACTTCTGGCTGAGGAATTGCTGTTCCACATGATGTGCAGAATGCTGCTCCCTTAGGAACCTCTGCTCCACAGCTAGGGCACTTTGTTATACCCTTGATATCAACGATCTGCTGCTCGAATGTAGCGATCTTCTCGAGAGAAGCCTTGATATTTCCTACGAGTTCTCCGTATCCTTCCTCGAAATCTTCTGCGTGAGTCTCAAAGTACTTCTTACCGATCTCTTTATAAGCTGCATTGATCTTATTCTTCTCATCCGCAATGTTTGAATTAAGTTTAGCTATATCTGCAAGGTCCTTTCCCTTTGCAATAGCTTCCTGGCTGGCTGAAGAAATCTTCTTACCGAAATCATCTAAAAACCCCATAGTTTCCTCCTAATAAAACTTTTTTCTCGCTTTTTTCTACAAAAAAGCTACTTCATTTTACATCGTTCCTAATATTTATACAACCGTTATTCGTAAAATGATGCATTCATATAAAAAGTTTTTTTAGAAATTATTTAATGGAGTTTTATCATATCAATCCGCTCGACTACCCCGATATCTTCCAGTACCTTTATCATTCTATAAACAGTAGCTGTTCCTATTGATTCATCGCTTTTTCTTACCATACAGCATATATCTTTGCACGAGGCACCATCATTTTCTGCAATAATGTCAGCAACTATCTTTCTTTGCTTCGTTATTCTCATTCCCTCTTTCCTAAGTGCATCAATAATCTGTTCGTTACTCATCGCGTTTCCCTTCTGAAATTAACTAGTTCTCGTTATTTTGTTAGTAATTGCTAACACATTTCTCAGAGAAAACCCGCTAGGAGCGGGTCGTTAATCTGTTGCAATTTTATGCAATTATGCAGATATCATTTGATTTCAATTATCTTATATCCAAGCCCTTCTATTTCTGAAGTTAGAACTTCGTCTGCTACTTCTTTTTCGTACTGGACTACTGCCTGTTTCTTCCTAAGGCTCAGTTTAGCAGATACTCCATCAATCCTGTTGATGGCACGTTTAACCCTGTTTGTACAGTTCTCACAGTGCATACCATCAATCTTAATAATCTTGGTTTTAATTATTGGCCCATTCAGCTTTTTATCAGCTTCCTTAACTGTAGAATTTCCACCGCCACAGCAACTACCCTGACCTAAAAGATGCTTTATAGAGCCCCTTAGTGCAAAAAACAAAATGATCACTAAAAAAATAATTATAAAAACATTTATCATAATGTAAAAAACCTCGTGAAAATAGTTATCATTATGCCTTGAACACAATGTTAGCATCTGCTAACTATTTTTTCAAGTGTCTAGATCACTTATTTTATTTTTTTCGCCGGGACGCCAACGTACACTCCAGATTCTTCTATATTTTTAACAACGCACGCACCTGCTCCAACTATGACTGCATCCTTGATGCTCAGCCCCTGAATTATCCTCATGCCTGTACCTAATTCCACGCGCTCTCCAATATTGCAACAACCTGATATATTAACGCTTGGATATGCTGTTACAAAGTCAGAAATCACATCATCATGCCCTATTGTGCAATCCCAATCTATACTTACATGATTTCCTATGGTCACATCGACAGAAATTATTGTCCCAGCACAGATTATAGTGCCTTCCCCAATCTTTACGCTTCTGGACAATATAACTGACGGATCAATCAAAGTTGCGTATTGCAAAGCATAATTTCTCAACTTTTGTATTATTGCATGTTTAGTATCTGCATTTCCAATGGCGCAAACAACGTAAGAATCCTTGCAGTTCTCTAAGTAACTTATTCCACCCAATACTGGATAGTCATATATATTCTTGTTCCATAATGATTCATTGTCATCAACATATCCAACTATATTCCATGTTGGATTTACCTTATTGATTCTCTCTACAAGCCATGCTACTTCTTTGCCAAATCCACCTGCACCAATAATATATAAATCTTTCATTAATTGCCCCTCACACTTTTTGTTTAAAATTAAAAGGTCAAGTAATTATATCATAATCACGCCAGCCGCATCCATAGCGGAGCGCTTTATAGCATAGGAGATGCAGAGCAATTTCCTCTATGCTAGAACAAAGAGTCGCTCGCGACTCTTTCGCGCCCGAGCAGTATTGCGAAGCAATAAACTTCATCTCCGCGAGGTGCGCATCCTTAGCGGAGCGTTTTTTATGATATAGGAATTTCGGAGAAATTTCCTATATCATAAAAAAAGACACTACTTAGAATCTCTTCTAAGTAGTGCCTTGAATATTTATCTTATGTAGATTACTCAGCTACGTAAGGCATAAGTGCAAGATGTCTTGCTCTCTTGATAGCTG
>JAEEGL014269379.1_pt1 | contig 11348 bp, 8 predicted proteins | sample 9134231 | NCBI WGS metagenome assembly JAEEGL01 (sample SAMN16246548, study PRJNA631951) | gut metagenome | biome: gut microbiome; feature: rumen; material: fiber-attached | host: Bos | place: Iran: Karaj | collected 2018-10
GATTCCGATAGACGGCACCATTATGGATATTAGGGGGATATCATTATCTCCCTTTAAATTTCTGCAGCTATGGCGGAACTGGCAGACGCGCTAGACTTAGGATCTAGTGGGGCAACCCGTACAGGTTCGATTCCTGCTAGCTGCACCAAATATACCTACTATTAATAGTAGGTATATTTTTTTTATCAAAACAGTCATTCTAAATTTATAAGTGGATTAAATATCTAAAATGAAATTATTTATTGTTATTTTTCGACAAATAATTCGAATTGTGGTTTTAAAGAAAGCTGTTCAAAAACACCAGCAAAACCTTGCTCTTTTATTATTTTCAAAAAAAGAATTATTGATACAATCAATCTTTTCTAGAAGGCGTTCTCCTCTTTTTTATGTTGAAATAATAAATTATTTATATATAATTAACAGCACGTGCATGGAAAAGAAAGAATCACCCTTAAGAAAATCTCAAAAAGTATATCTCCCATTTAAAAGATTAATAGGAATAGCTGGTTCCTTTGTAGGAATCATTTTCTGTTTTGTTCTTCTCTGGTGGTGGGTAATACCTGTGAATGCAATAGTGACCAAAGGTCATCCTTTTTTTGTTCAAGAACGTGTTGGTAAACATAAAAAAGTATTCAAAATGATTAAATTCAGATCCATGAAACTTGATGCCGATCCAAATTTAGCCCCATCTAAAATGGATGCTGAAAAGCAAAAATCAATGGATACTGGGTTTGGCAAATTTTTGAGAAAAGCTTCAATTGATGAAACACCTCAATTGTTTAATATATTTGTTGGCCAAATGGCATTTATTGGCCCTAGACCAGGTGCCGCTCACAATGAAGAAGAATTAATAAAACTTAGAGAATCGTACACGCCAAATGCTTTTGATGTTAAACCGGGTTTAAGCGGTTATGCTCAGACCAGAATGAATAGAGAACACGATCCAAACCAAAAAGCTTATTACGACCATTTCTATGTAACAAAAATGTCTTTTTGGTTTGATATTAAAGTATTTGTTTACACTGTTTTAAGATTGTTTGGGGCAGTAAAAGGAAGATAAAACCAAGATGGAAGCCAAGAAGAAAATACTTATTGTTATAGGAAAACTCGGTTCTGGCGGTGCTGAAAGAAACGCGAGTATTTTGGCTAATGAGTTATGTCGCCGAGGACATGATGTTACTATAGCCCATGTATTGGAATCTCCTGTTTTTTACAATTTTGACAGTGGTGTGAAAATTATAGATCTGTCAACTGGCAATAAAAATTTTATTAAAATTGGTAAAAGAATTAAAAAACTTCAAAACAAAGAATATTTTGATACCATTATTTCCTTCTTTTTTATAATTGGAGCAATAACACAATTGTTTTGCTCTGGTAAAAAAGTTAAAAAAATATGTAGAGAGACAGGCGATCCTCACAATAGAGATAGAAATAAGGTTCTTTATAAACTTTTTGAATTAATTCTCACAAACACGGACACAATCGTTTTTCAAAACGCTTATCAAAAATCCTGTTATTCGAAAAAATTACAAAGCAAAAGCATTGTCATTAATAATCCTATTACGTGCCAAGAAGAATGTTTGGGTTGGAATCCTAATTCGACAACATTTATCAGCATCGGAAGATTAGATGTCGTTAAAGACTTTGAAACAATGATTCGTGCTTTTTCGTTATTTAGCAAGGAACACCATGGTTTTTCACTCGATATTTTTGGAGAGGGAAAAGAAAAAGAACATTTGATATCGTTGACAAAAGAATTGGGTGTTTCGGATTCTGTGCATTTTTGTGGATTAACAAAAGATGTTTTTTCCAAAATTGAGAATGCTAGGCTTTATCTTCACAGTTCCTTGTATGAAGGCATGCCAAACTCTCTTCTTGAAGCATTTCTTTTTGGCATACCGGTTATATCGTCAAACTGGAGTGGTTACGATACTTTTTTAATAGATCAGCAGAACTGTCTTATTTTTGAAAAGCAAAATTACATAGAAATGGCGGCCAAAATGGCATATTTAATTGATAACAAAGATGTTTGTTTGAAAATAACCGCTAATGCAAAATCTCAAAGAAACAGCTACGATATTCAAACAATTATCGACCAATGGGAAAGATTGCTATGAAACCTTTTCTAAAAAATCTAATCCATACACCAATAATAAAAATGAAATCTTTTTTTGCTTTATTTAAAGCTCATCCTCTCTTAGTGATGAAAAAGATGTTTGCTTTCTTTTTGTCGCTTTTTATTTTTTTTGAATCTGGTTATGCATTTACCAAAAATTTAGCAAATTCAAGAATTAAAATGATTTTTTTGGGGTGCACAGTTTTTCTAATATTGATTTTCTATCTCACAAGTATTGACTATTCTAATCTCATTAATTGTTTTAAAAAAAGAACGATACCAAAACCATCTTTTGCATTTCTATTTGTTTGCGTTTCAACATTACTCCTCTTACTATCTTTTTTAACCAATCCCGATAAATCAACTAGTCTTTATGGATATATTGATGCAGTTTGTATGGTTTGGTGCATAGGCTTTTTTTGTAAAGCGATTAAAACGGATTTTTTTATCAAAATATATCCAAAATTTGTTTTCTTTTTAGCTATCATTTCACTTGTATTCTTTGTTGTTGTTAGAATTTCATCAATTACCTTTGCTACAAATGTCTTTTTTAGAAATAATTATGCAATTTCAAATTATTTGTATATTTATTTTGATTTTGGTGACTCAATTTCTCCAATTGCGGCATCTGCTTCTGGAAGATTAATGGGGCCATTTTGGGAACCTGGAGTTTTTGGAACGCATTTATTAATTGCTATTTATTTGGATTTTGTTTTCAACAATTCAAAACGATATTATCGATTACCATTTTATTTACTAGCTTTATTATTAACAAAATCTTTGGCTTGTTATATCATCTTTTTTCTTGTTGTATTTTTATGGATAATCAAAAATTATGACAACTTTAATCGAATTAAAGGCTGGGTAATATTGTTGATATATATAGTGCTTGCTTTAATTGCTGGAACCGTATTTGCTTTTGTATTCAAAGATAAAATTTTTACAGTTCATTCTTCTTTATATACAAGATTGAATTCTTTTTATTATTATTTTCGAGTTTTTCTAAAAAGACCTTTTTTAGGGTATGGTTCGACTCTTGCCAATCAACAATATTATTTGATTGCTCCAGATTTAATTGATGCGTCAACATCTACCATGGGGTTTTTGCTTGCCTCTTTTGGGCTTTTGGGCTTGCTATTAGTTTTGTTACCTATTATAGGAGTGTTTTTATCAAAAAGAATACCACTCATCGAAAAAATACTATTAGTAGTTTTATATTTTTTATTTTTTAACAAGGAAAACCAATTTACGGTGTATTCCATAATGTTTCTTTATTATTTGCCAGTAATCAAAAATTTAAAGTTTAAGTGGGAGAAGAGGCAAGAAGTGCAATTCAACAATAGTGTTATTGGCAAAATCTTTTTTTCTAACACAACCGGAACCGCCTCAAATATTTCATGGTCTTTCATAGTGAGAATAATTGGATTAATTGTGGGGTTGGTAACTGTTCCTATTTTTGATGGATATTTTGGTGATAATTCTAACTATGGGGTTTGGCTGACGATTATATCCGTTCTAACTTGGATCTTGCAATTTGATTTTGGCTTTTCCAATGGTTTGAGAACTCAATTTTCAAAGGCATACAAACTCAAAGATTGGTCTCTTTGCAAGGCATATCTAAAAAGCACATACAAAATATCTATTATAAGCGGCGTGGTGATTGCTTTGTTGGGAATGGTTTTAGCATTTTCACTTCCGTGGAATAGTATTTATAATATAGATTTTCAAATAATTAATAAGCAAACATTATCCATAACAATGATGATTGTGTTTTTAAGTGTTGCGTTCGAGTTTTCTTTGCGACCAATTAGGTCTACTATGGATGCTGTTGGCAAATCGGCGGTTAGCAGTAGCTTAAATTTAATTTCCAATATTCTTCTTCTTATTTGCGCTTCTTTTTTAACATTTCTCAATTTTTCAGGTAACAAATTTATCATTTTAGCAATCATTTACATTATTTGTATTAATATACCTTTGATTATTTCAACAATTGTATTATTCAGGAGAGAATTGAACAATTGCATACCATCCTTAAAGGGAAAGATTGATTTTGCGGCAACAAAGCAATTAATGGGGTTGAATTTGGTTTTCTTTATAATTCAAATTGCTAATCTTGTTCTTTATGGATTTAATGATATTTTGATTTCCAATTTTTTTGGGCCCAGTTTTGTTACTGATTATACAAAATACTATAAGATTTTTTCCATTATAGTTACTATTTATACTTCGGTGTTTCAAGCCCCTATTTGGGTTGCTGTTTCGAAAGCCGCAGCATGCGGTGAAGTGAGTAAAATTAAAAAACTTCAAAAGTTAACATTAGTTCTATCGTTTATATTTACTGCCATTGCTGTTTTAGTTTCCGCTGCTTTACCGCTAATTTTTAATGTTTGGTTAGGAGAATCTGCGCCTTATTTTTCATGGATTTATGTTGCTGTGTTTTTGAGCGACATTCTTATTCGAATTTGGCTATGTGCATTCACACTAATTGGAAATGGTCTTGGCGCAATAAAAGGACAATGTATCGTATATTCTATTGCTGCTTTATTAAAAATACCAATGATTTTTCTCTTTATGAAACTAAATATTCATTCGGTGCTTGGGTATACCATTGTTGTAATTTCAAATGCTATTATAATGTGGGTTGCTATTTTGATTTTACCATTTGAACTAAATAAAAAACTAAAAACAATAGAAAGGAGTTTTGGAACATAATGAAAAAAGTTTTTTTAAAATTTGTTTTCGAAACTAAATATTTGTTTTTTGTTTTTTTGTTTTCTTCTTTACTTTTGGTTGGTTCTTCTTTATTGTTTCCTGATACTAATTCGAATATTGCATTGCGTACTTCTGAAATAATTAAAAAAACAAATGGTGATGATAAATATAAAAGAGTTTATTATGAATGTAATATTTTAAAAAACAAAATAAGTGAAATACCATCAAGTGAGAAAGTTTTTAATTTGAGGAACTATCAAGAAGGCCTCTTTTTAAATGTTGCCAATGATTCCGTGACCATCAACGGCGATGACTTTTTATATTCAATTTCTTCCTTTACGTACAAAAACGAAAATGACTATTATTTTTTGGAAGATTTAAAATTTTATAATAATCTTTCTCCAAAAAAAGAAATCTTTCATGGTGCTGTTGTATCGAGTAATTTTGTAGAGAATTTTTTAACTGGTATTCAAGAGCAGAATATTATTGGTCACTCTTTTACGTTGGGTGGAGAAGAATACAATATTTGTGGCGTCTATTCATATAAACATAGTTATCGTTGTTCGAATTATGATTTTAATGCCAATTTTGGAGATGTTATTTTTATTCAAGACAAGGATTTCTTTGAAAAATATTCCCAATTTAAAGTGTTTTTTAGCATGTCATTTAATTATGAAACAAACAAAACAGCTGCTGCGGTCTGCAATCGCTTTTCTAAAGGTTTTTCTATTCCTGAAATCGAATCGAACAATAACTTTTATAATGACCAATCATTGTATGATTATTTTGACGTTTTTTTATCCTCACCCTATTTTTTGGTAACTAGGATTATCGGAGGAGTGCTGTTTGTCGGTGGCTTGGTTTCTTTACTTAAAATGATTTTTTACGGCAAAAAAGAAGAATATGCTGATATAAAAACCATTTCTTTTATGAGCAACAAACATCTTGTGGTTGCCAAAATTACTGTTTCTATTTTATTTGAACTGGTATTGTTCTTTTTAATTAATGCTATTGCAAAAGTTATAATCATCAATGGTTTTCATTTCATTTTTATTGGATATACAAGTACTTGGCTTTTTATAGCATCCGTTTTTTTAACTATTTTTATAGGAGTTGTTAGATATCTCGACAATAGTAATAAGGTAATCTATCTATTAGAAGCGGAAAAAAGTCGGTCGTCTTTTTTTGAAATAAAAATATAAAGGAGTTATATGGAAGACTACAAAAAACTAATTTATAAAACCACGAATTGTAACGCCAATCATTGTTTGATTAAAAAAGAAAAAGTTTATCGCGGAACGAGTCCAGAACTTAGAAAATTTGTTCTTTTTTCTATGGGTGATTTCAACACTGGCGCAAGCGGGATGCGTACCCACAACATTGTGAGACTTTTGGGCTTGCAAGAATATATTTATACTATTATTTACATGTTTTCTGACAAAAAAATTGGAACAGTTTTGGACTCTTCAAAAAAACAAGTTTTTTATTCATTAGGGAATCCTGCGGTTACTAAAAATATTTTTCTTAAGGTAAAAAAGAATTATTTTTTCTTAGGCAAAATAAAAAAGATTTTGGTAAAAGAGAAACCAACCGATATTTTTATTTATTCGGTCTTACCAATCAGAATAATAAAGTACATTAAAAAATATTGTCAAAAAAACCACATCAAATTATATTTTGATGTTGTTGAATATAGATCATCGCAGGATACAATTTCCTTAAAACAAGAAATTACATATAATCGTTCTAATCGTTTCGTTTCCGAAAAAGCCATTGATTGTTCTATTAGTGGTGTGTCTTGCCCCACTCATTATCTAGAAAAATATTTCGTTGAAAAAAGGAAGGCTAAAAATGTTTTGGTGTTTCCTATCACTACCAAAATAGACTCCCTTCCAAAATATAATAAAATAGACGAATTAAAAAGAATAACCTTTTTATACGCCGGGACTCCAGATAATAGAAGAGATTTATTAGCTAATATTATTCAAGCGTTCACGCTTTTATCACAAAAGCATCAAGATAGATGCCTTTTAATTGTGTGCGGAATATCTCCAGAAAAACTAATTGAAAACGAGGGCTTAAAAAAAGATGTTTATGAGTCTAGTTTAAAATTCTCGCTTTATTTAGGTCGCATTTCTAAAAATGAATTATATTCATTTTATCATAACATAGATTTTACTTTGTTGCTCAAAGATCCGAATAGGCAATTCTCAAAAGCAGGCTTTCCCACTAAAATGAGCGAATCCTTTTCAATTGGTATACCGATGATAACAAATTTGTCTGGAGATATTGGACATTTTTTGGTTGATGGTTATAATGGCTATTTATCTGAAGATTATGATCCAATTTCTTTTTCAAAACAATTAAAAAGAGCGATTGAAGAATATGACCAAAAACATAATGAAATGGTGAAAAACGCATTGCAAACAGCATATGAGTCTTTTGACGTTGATAACTATTCTTTGGCTTTTGACAATTTTTTAAAAAACTAAATCCTATTTCTAAAATTTAATGAAAAACGGAAGGAGCACAATGATGGACAAAAAAGTACTAGCCAAACTTCATATAATTGAATGCATAATGCTTAAGGATTTTGATGACTACTTTAAGGAAAATGACATCAAGTATTCATTGGCAGGCGGCAATTTAATTGGAGCAATTAGACATAATGGTTTTATTCCGTGGGATGATGATATGGATATCATTATGTCGAGAAATAACTACTTAAAGTTTTTGTCTTTGTGGAAAGTGAAAAGAATTGAAGGATATTCAATTGCTTTCGAATGCGATAAAACTTATGGTTTGACTCATACTAAAATATTTAGGAATAACACCATTTTTTGTGCGAAAAAGGACTTGAAGAAAAAACGGAATCATGGCATATGGCTAGATTTATTTGTCATGGATAAAATCCCACTAAATCCAAAGGCAAGAAAAAAGTTTTTATCGATTGCCAAAAAACGCATTGCTTTGTGTCGACACAAAATATATAAAAAAGGAACTTTTTTACAAAAAATATTATCAATAGCATTATTATTTATCCCATGGTTTATAAGAAAAAGAATGATTAACAGATACAATAAATACATTTATTCCTTTAAGGATCTTGCTGACAACTATGAATATATTGAATTGTCAACTCCCGCTTTGTTAAATTGTTTTTATTCAAAAAGACTCCTTGATAGTTATTTTGAGCATAAATATGAGAATTATTCTTTCATGATCATAACGAATTATGATGAGTATCTCAACAAACAATTTGGAGACTATATGGTTTTGCCTCCTGAAGAAGAAAGAGTGTGCAAACACTCTCCAGAAGTGTTAGAATTTGGAGACTTGAATTTTAAATAATATGAAAAAAATACTTCTTATTTGTAGTGATTCATCGACCGTAATTAATTTCAGAAGAGAACTTATCTCGTTTTTAGTGAGTAAACATTTCAATGTTTCTATAATCATCGGAGATGAAAATAGAATAGACGAAATAAAGAATTTAGGAGTAGAAGTTCATCACATTCCATTTAACAATAGGAGCATTAATCCTTTTTCCACTCTCTCTCTCTTGCATAAAATAAAAAAAACAATTAAAAACATCAATCCTGATTTGGTTTTTACATTTCAAATAAAGCCAAACATCATTGGCGCTATCGCTGCCCACAAAGCCAAAATCAAAAAAATTTATTGCATGATTGAAGGACTTGGCGATCCCTTCCAACCAAAGAATTCAAGAGGCTATCTTTTAAGAAAGGTGGTTGTTTTTTTGTATAAAAAAAGCTTAAAACATGTAACAAACCTTTTTGTGCTTAACAAAACAGATTATGAGGAAGTTTGTTTTTGGAAAATGATTCCACCAGAAAGAATAATCACAATTCCAGGCATCGGCATTGACACCTCTAAGTATGTGGCCGATTATACTATTCCTTTTGAAAAAAAAGTATTAAATTTATCGAGACTTATAATCAATAAAGGTATTATTGATTATTGTGAAATTGCAAGAAGAGTGCGTAATGTAAGACCCGACATCTCGTTTTATTTATTTGGAGCCGAATCGCAAATCAAAACAAAAGACATAAACGATTATATCAACGACGGGTCTATTATTTATGGCGGTTATATCAACGACCCAATAGATTTAATGAAAAGCTCTAGACTAATTGTTTCGTGCTCATATAGAGAAGGATTTCCGAGGGTCATTTTAGAAGCGATGTCTCTTGGAAAAGTGGTAATTGCGAGTAATGTTCCAGGGAACAAAGATGCAATTGTAGATGGAGAGACTGGTTTTTTAGTTGATTCACATAATATCAATGCATTCGCCGAGAGGATTATTCAAACAATTGATGATGAAAAAAGTTTAATAAAGCTTGGCAAGGCTGCAAGAAACAAATGCGAAAAATGTTATGATTCAAGTATTATTAATTCTTTAATTTTTAATATTATTTCTCGTTGAAATATTTTAGAACAAATAACATACTTTTTATTCAATTATGTTATCAATATAATATTTAGTGTTTAATGGAGTTAGCAAAATGAACATTTCGGTAGCAGGAACAGGATACGTTGGATTAAGTAATGCTATTATCTTGGCCCAATACAATAAAATATATGCTGTAGATGTTGTGGCGTCTAAAGTTGATTTAATCAACTCAAAAAAATCCCCTATTATCGATAAAGAAATAGAAGAATATTTAGCCACTAAATCTTTAAATTTAACCGCAACAGTAGATGGTGATAAGGCATACAAAGAATCAGACATTGTGATTATTGCTACCCCCACAAATTATGATTCCGTTACTAATAAATTTGATACATCATCTGTTGAATCTGTTATTGAACAAGTGAAAAGAGTTAATCCAAATGCTTGGATAATCGTAAAATCAACTGTGGGTGTGGGATTCACTAAATATGCTAGAGAAAAACACAATTATGATAAGATTCTTTTCTCCCCCGAATTCCTAAGAGAAGGGAAAGCTCTATATGATAATTTGTATCCATCAAGAATAGTGGTGGGTGTTCCCGAGAAAAAAGAACCTTATTTATCAAAAGCCAAGGAATTTGCAGCGTTATTGCAAGAAGGCGCGATTAAAGAGAATATTGAAACACATATTTTAGGATGCACTGAAGCCGAAGCTGTTAAATTATTCGCTAATACATATTTAGCTTTAAGAGTGGCTTATTTCAATGAATTAGATACCTTTGCTCAAACCAAAGGTTTGGATACTTTAGATATTATTAAAGGGGTTTGTGGAGATCCGCGTATTGGCGATTATTATAACAACCCTTCATTTGGTTATGGTGGTTATTGTCTTCCTAAAGACACCAAAGAATTAAGAGCCAATTTCGAAGATGTTCCTGAAAATCTTATCTCCGCAATAGTGGAATCTAATAGAACTAGAAAACAATTCATTTGTGATCAAGTTCTTGAAATAGCGGGATATAAAAACGATGGAAAAGATGATATCACAATTGGCATTTATAGATTAACTATGAAATCAGGCAGTGATAATTTTAGACAATCTTCTATCCAAGGCGTCATGAAAAGATTGCACGCAAAAGGTGTGAAGATAGTTATATATGAACCAACACTTAAAGACGAAGAATTCTTTAATTGTAAAGTTATTAAAAACTTCGACGAATTTAAGAGTATGTCTAAAGTTATTATTGCAAATAGATATGATTCATCTTTAGATGACGTTATAAAAAAAGTCTACACTAGAGATTTATTAAAAAGAGATTGACAATGAAGATTTTAGTTACTGGTGCCGCAGGTTTTATAGGCGCATTTCTATGCAAGAAGCTATTAGAAACGACCAATAATCAAATTATCGGCTTAGATAATATGAATGATTATTATGATGTTTCTTTAAAAGAAGAAAGACTTAAAATGCTTTCTGGTTTTAATAATTTCACATTTATTAAAGGTGATTTGGCAGATAAACCATTTATTGATAAATTATTTGATGAATATCATTTTGATATTGTGGTTAATTTGGCCGCTCAAGCGGGTGTCAGATATTCAATTGATCACCCTGATGTTTATATTAATTCTAATATCATTGGTTTTTACAGTATCTTAGAAGCATGCAGATATCATCCTGTTAAACATCTAGTGTATGCGTCGTCTTCATCTGTCTATGGAGGTAATACAAAAGTCCCATTTTCTACAGATGATAAAGTAGATAATCCCGTTAGTTTATATGCTGCTACTAAAAAATCTAATGAATTATTAGCACACGCCTATAGCAAATTATATAACATACCTACAACTGGTCTTAGATTCTTTACCGTATATGGACCTATGGGTAGACCCGATATGGCATATTTCTCTTTTACTAATAAATTAATTAAAGGCGAGACTATTGAAATCTTTAATTATGGTAATTGTAAAAGAGACTTTACTTATGTAGATGATATTGTTGAAGGTGTTATTAGAGTCATGAATAAAGCACCGGAGAAGAAAGATGGTGAGGATGGTTTGCCCATTCCTCCATATAAGATTTATAACATTGGAAACAACAATCCA
>JAEEGL014982896.1_pt1 | contig 11348 bp, 6 predicted proteins | sample 9134231 | NCBI WGS metagenome assembly JAEEGL01 (sample SAMN16246548, study PRJNA631951) | gut metagenome | biome: gut microbiome; feature: rumen; material: fiber-attached | host: Bos | place: Iran: Karaj | collected 2018-10
CGGCATCGAGGTGTGCTACGGCGGCATCGGCATCCACGGGCACGTGGCGTTCAACGAGCCGGGCCCGGGAGTGGCGAAGTCCAACCCGCGCATCCTGGAGATCAACGACTTCACGCGCACGATCGACTCCACGCGCCATAGCGGCGTGGGCGGCAACCTGGAGAACTTCCCCCGTCGCGCGATCACGATGGGCATGAAGCAGTGCCTCGAGGCGCGCAAGATGCTCCTCATGACGCGCAACGAGACGCCCACCTTCCTCTGGGCCAACACGATACTCCGCATCGCGGCCCTCGGCAAGCCGGGCGACGACTATCCCGTCACGCACGCGCGCTACCACAAGAACCTGCGAATCGTCTCCGACTACGGCACCGCCCGGAAGCCCAAGTTCAACATCTGAAACCGCAACCTCGCCGTTCTTGAAGGGATCGAGCAGGTCGACATCCGATGAACGGCGATCTTGTTCCGGTAGCGGACTTCACGTATGGCTAACAAGAAGCATCTTGCCCAGATCGCGCTCTTGGCGGCGATGCTCGCCGTCGGCGTGGCATGGTCGGCGGAATCCGACCTCGTTCGGCTGGAGAAGCTGATCCGCATTCCTTCCGTTTCGTCGAACATCGTGGAGGTCAACCGGGCGGTCGACTTCCTGGACGGCGAACTGGGTCGCGACGGGCTATATCGCCAGATCGAGACGATGCCCGGCGGACGGCGCGTGCTGTTTGCCGCGAACGAGCCGACCAGGCGTCCCGACGTCCTCCTCTCGGCGCATCTCGACGTCGTTCCACCGAAAGCCCCTTCGCAGTTCGTGCCTCGTAGGGAGAACGGGCGGATATACGGGCGCGGCGCATCCGACTGCAAGGAGCATGTCATCCTCTGCGCGCGGCTGATGCGCGAGCTGAAGGGCCGGGTCTCCATCGGCGCGATCTTCGGTTCGGACGAGGAAATAGGCGGGATGTCCACGGCGTTCATGATCGACAAGGGGTATGGCGCGGCGAAGCTGGTCATAGTCCTCGACTCCGAGCAGTTCGCGATCACGACGCGGCAGAAGGGTCTGGCGCGCTACGCCATTGAGGCGAAGGCGCCGCCGACGCATGCCGGGATGGTGAAGGGGGCGCCGCCCAGCGCCGTGCTGGAGCTCATACGTTCCTACGAAGCCGCGGCGGCGGAGATTCCCGACTTCGAGGACGGCACCTGGCGCGACGTCATGCTGCTGGATCGACTGTCGGGGACGCGCGAGCATGCCGAGATGGAGATCACCGTCCGGTGCGCCCGAAAGGGCGGATTCGATGCCCTCGAGAAACTGCTTCGGGACAAGTTCAAGCGCGACCTGCGCTGCCTTCGGAAGGGCGAGGCGGTCCTGCTTGACGAGACGCAGCCGTATCTCGTCGCGTTCCGCGAACGCATGCGGCGCATGTGGCCGGACCGCACGATCGACTTCTTCCATCTCAACAGCTCGACGGACGCACGGCACCTCCAGCGTCTGAACCTGTCCATGCTGATCATCGGCGTCGACGCGCGCGGGGCGCACACGGCTACGGAGTACGTGGAGATTCACAGCCTGGACGAGTATGCGACCCTGATCGGCGGCTATCTTCTGGATGAATGGAAAATGCCGAGGTGACGCCAGAGTAGCCATGAAGACCAGATCGAGCCTCTTCAATCTCCCGTTGCCGATATTCCTGGGCATTGCCGCAGTGGTGCTGGCCGCCACCTACCTGGGCGTGCTGCCCAAGGGCATGACAGGATGCTTCGCGTTCATGATCGTCCTCGGGGCCATTCTCGCTTGGGTAGGCGACCATGCACCGATCGTCAAGGACTATCTCGGCGGCGGCGCCATCGTGTGCATCTTCGGTTCCGCGCTGCTGGTCTACTTCGGCATCCTTCCGGCCGCGAGGACCGTGGACGGGCAGACCGTCCACAACATGTCGCTTCCCTTCGGCCAGCTTGACCTGGTGGGAAACATAGCTGTGTTCTTCAAGACCGAGGGAGGATTCCTGGACTGGTACGTTGCGGCGCTGCTCACGGGCTCCATCCTGGGCATGAACCGGACGCTGCTCCTCAAGGCGGCCGCGCGGTACTTCCCCGCGATCTTCGGCGGCCTCGCGCTGGCCTTCGGCCTGTGCATGGGCGTTGCCGCGATCATGGGGTATCCGGTCGTCAAGGCTCTGCTGCTGATCGCCCTGCCGATCATGGGGGGCGGCATGGGAGCGGGCGCCACGCCGCTTTCGAAGATATTCGAGTCGAGCGGCTCGATGACCGTTGCGGAGGCGCTCTCGGTGATGACTCCGGCGGTCGCCATCGGCAACGCGATCTCCATCGTGCTGGCCGGCATCCTGGTGAAGGCGCTCCGTGGAAGGTTGAACGGAAACGGCGCGTTGATGCAGGCCGGTTCCGTCGACCCGAAGGAGCTGGAGATCAGCCCCGAGATGCAGGCTAGGCGCGACGCGTTGTCGCTGCCGAACATGGGCATCGGGCTCTTGGCCTCCGGCGCGTTCTTCGCCTGGGGCTTCATCCTGGCGGGCGCGTGGAAGGCGCTGGGCACTGGCGTCACGATCCACGCCTACGCGTGGATGATCGTCACTGTGGCCGTCTGCAAGATCGGGCGCATCATCCCCGAGCGGGTAGAGATCGCCTGCTTCCAGTGGTTCCAGTTCGTCATGAGGAACCTCACGAACATGCTGCTGGTCGGCATCGGCATCTGCTTTCTGGAGATAGACACGGTGATCGCCTCCTTCAGCGCGACGTACCTGCTGCTGTGCGCGGCCACCTGCATAGGCGCCTTCGCAGGCGCGGCGATCGTAGGCCGGCTGGTCGGCTTCTATCCGTTCGAGGCCGGCATCACGGCGGGCCTGTGCATGTCCAACATGGGCGGTACGGGCGACGTTGCGGTGCTGTCGGCCGCGAAGCGCATGGAGCTGATGCCGTTCGCGCAGATATCCTCGCGCCTTGGCGGCGCGGTCATTCTGCTCCTGGCAAGCCTGATGCTCTCCGTCCTCGCCCGTTTCATCGCGCCGTGAGGGGCGGGCGATCGCAACCGGCGATGCGATGCGCCGTCGTGAAGGGGCATTTGCGGGGGCGGGGCGTTTTTGGTAGAATGGGGGCATGAAAAAAATCACAGCCTTCGCATGCGCAGCCATGTGCGTCTGCATGGAAAGCCTGGCCGCCGAGCCAATCGCCGCTTTCCGCAACCTGCCACCCGCCGCCGATCCGCTGGCCGTGGGCAACCGCCTCGCGGAACGTTTCCTCAAGACGCCGCCCGAGCGCCAGCAGCCCAAGGGCTACGACGGCAAGAAGTCCAACGAATACGTGCCCTATGCGGTCTGCTCCTTCTGGATCAACGCGCTCGACTTCGCCAGGACCACGGGCAACGACGCGCTCTCCAAGCGCCTCACGGACATCTGGGAGCCGTTCTACGGCCCTAAGAAGTGGATGTGGAGCGCCCCGTACCACGTGGACTTCACGATCTTCGGCGCCGTGCCATACGCCATCTACCTCGCGAACGGCGACAAGCGCGCGCTGGAGATAGGCAACAGCTACGCGGACGCGCAGTGGGCGGAGCCTGGCCTTGACGACACCTCGAAGCTGCCGAAGTTCGTGCAGGGCCCGGAGCACAACCTGCCGTACCGCCGGCAGGTCGAGTTCTGGAAGCGCGGGTACACGCCGCAGACGCGCCTGTGGATCGACGACATGTACATGATCACGGTGCTCCAGACGCACGCCTACCGCGCCACCGGCAACGGCGTCTACCTCGCTCGCGCCGCCGAGGAGGCGATCCTCTACCTCGACCAGCTGCAGCTGAAGGACGGCCCCTGCGCCGGGCTCTTCTACCACGCGCCCGACGTACCGTTCGTGTGGGGGCGCGGCGACGGATGGATGGCGGGCGGCATGCCGCTCATCCTCAAGCACCTGCCTGCGAACGACCCGCTCTACGCGCCCATCCTCGCGGGCTACCGCCGCATGATGGCGGCGCTCCTGCGCCACCAGCGGGCTGACGGGCTGTGGGGGCAGCTGGTCGACGATCCCAAGAGCTGGAGCGAGACGTCCGGCTCGGCGATGTTCACCTACGCCTTCATCATGGGCGTGAAGAACGGCTGGCTCGATCCCGACGCCTACGGCCCCGCCGCCCGCAGGGCCTGGCTCGCCCTGGTCGGCAAGCTCGATCCCGAGGCGAACCTGACGGAGGTATGCATCGGCACCGGCAAGAAGAACGACCACCAGTACTACCTAGACCGCAAGCGCCTGGTGGGCGACGCCCACGGCCAGGCGCCGATGATGTGGTGCGTCAACGCGCTCCTCGAGCCGCCGAAGGACGAGGCGGCCTGCGCCGCCAGGCGGATCCGCCGCGCGCCTGTCGCCATCTTGACGGACGCGCTCGACTGCACCTGGCGGCAGCCGCAGGGCTCGCGCTGCGCCGCGCCCTTCCTGAAGGCGGACGGAACGCCGTTCGACGGCGGCGACTGGTTCGTGGCGGGGGTGCTGGAGATGTTCCGCGACGGCAAGTACGGGGACGGCGTTGACGTCCTGCTCTCTACCGTGCCGGTGGAGGTGATGAATCGCTATCACGTGCTGGTGGTGGGCGGCAACCTGCGCCCGTCCATAGAGATGGAGGAGAACATCAAGGCGTACGTGCGCGACGGCGGGCACGTGGTGCTCACCGGCGGCAATGCGGAAAAGTGGAACCGCGCCACCGACGACTTCTCGGGCAAGGGGCGCGCCACGCGGCTCGAGACGCCGTGGGGGCTCTACTCCAAGCCGCAGTGCGCGCTGCCCGTCAAGTGCGAGGACGGCAAACTGCCGCCATCGCCGTATCCGCTCCTCTCCGAGACGCGCGCGCTACTCGACGGCATCTTCCGCGAGGCGGCGGCACGTCCGCCGCGTCCGCTGGTGCCGGCGAACCCGCCGCCAGACCCTGTGGGCTGCTTCCTGGCGCTCAGGGGCATGGAGCCGATGGCGGAGCAGGTGGGGAAGCGTCCCACGTACTACCGCCACTTCTCCGGCGTGGTGGTGCCGGCGCGCTACGTGGCGATCCGCGACGCGGCGGTCCTGGCGGAGGAGCGGCAGTGGGCGGCCAAGGCCGGCCTGAAGGTGCTCGTGGACGCATCCGCATGCCAGCAGGCCTGCGAGAAGCTGAAGGCCAAGGTGGAGGCGCTTGGGGCCGTGGCGCTGACGGCGGCGGACAGGGAGAACGGCTCGCTGGCGCGTCTTCACGCGAAGGACAAGGCCGTGGACGCGGCCGTGGCAGGCAAGAAGGGCGGCATCTGGTTCGTGGCGGCCAGCATGGCCGATCCGGTGACCGGCCGCGCCTACGCCTTCGACTGCCCCGTGGTGCGCCGGCCCGAAGCCGAGCACATCGCCTACCGCGCGGCGGTGAAGAGCCTGGCCGCGAACGGCGCCACGCTCGTCTTCGACGCCGCCTACGCCGACACCGAGGAGGAGTTCCGCGAACTCCACCTGCTCGACCGCTGACAGTTCACACACCGACAGGAGCACAACCATGCGAACGCTGCAACTTTCCATCACCCTCTGCCTGGCGGCATCCTTCGCCGTAGCCGCCCCCAATCCGCCCGAGAAGTCCAAGCTCTTCGAGAGGCGCGTAGATCCCGAGTCGGGCGTGGTCTCGTTCATCCTGAAGCCGAAGATCCACGCCTTCAACCAGCAGAGCATATACTTCACCTGCAAGTCGATGTCGGACGACGGACGGTTCCTCCTCTTCCACTCGAGTCCCGGCGAGACTGGCGGGCCGAAGGTGCTTTCGCTCGTGGACCTGGAGAAGGACGAGATCTCTGACATCATCCCCACGGGCGGGCTGCCGTCCTTCGACGTGAAGGCGAACGTCCTGTACTACGTCGACAGCAAGAACATGCGCATCTGCCGCCGAGACCTGATGGTCGACCCGATGAAGGACGTGGTGCTCTGCGACGTGCCGGCGGAGCTGCGGCCGGAGGGCGGCGACACGCGCTACCTGGTAAGCCACCTCACCCTCTCCCGGAACCACGACAAGGCGTTCTTCGACTCGTGCGTCCGCGGCCGCTTCATACACGGCATCGTGGATCTGGCCACCGGCAAGTACGAGAAGTGGGGCGAGACGCCATTCCTGGCCAACCACGGGCAGATCAACCCCGTCAACGACCGGCAGGCGATGGTGGCGTGGGAGATCTGCTGGACCGGCGAGGTGGGCGCCCGCTACAAGAAGTTCGGCTCGGTGTACCCGCGCATGTGGGTGGTGGAGCCCGGCAACCGCTTCCGCCACATCGCCACGGTGCGCAACTACGCCACGCACGAGAAGTGGTCCGAGGACGGGAAGGGCATCTACTTCTGCTCCAAGGGCGGCGTGTGGTTCCACGAGATCGACACCGACCGCCAGTACTGCGTCTCGCCGATCCACGCCGTGCACGCCACCATGACGGCGGACAACCGCTACGTGACGTTCGACTCGGAGCTCGAGCCCAACTACCGCGGCTGCTCGTGGCGGGTGGGCTTCACGAACCGCAACACCGGCCGCTCGGTGTGGATCCACTCGCGCCGGCCGCCGCTCAATCCGCGCGAGCGCCCCAGCACGCGCCATCCTGACCCGCACCCCACGTTCGTCAGCCAGGACCGCTACATCGTCTGCACCATCAACAACGCTGACGGCCACATGGACCTCTCCCTCACCCCAGTGGCGCAGCTGCTGGAGATGACGGCCGAATACAAGCGGTAGGCGACGCCACAACTACACCCGGGACTCCAACATGAAGACATTCCTCAGCTGCACATGCGCGGCACTGGCGGGCGTGTTGTCCGCAGCCGCCTCGTTCGGGCCCCTCGATCCGTCGGCTACGCCGTACGAGCGGGAATACATCTGGCCGGATGGCAAGATGCCCCATCCCCAGCCGCACCAGGTGGCCGCCACCACGGAAGAGAAGGCGAGGCCGGGGTTCAAGGCCGACGACTTCCGCCGCCCGTACATCGACTGGTACGCGCCGAACCCCGACTGCAAGACGGATCTGTGCGTGATGACCATCTCCGGCGGCGGATTCCAGTCGTGCTGCGACGCCGCGCGGCTCCAGCCGGCCATCGACCGCTGGGTGCGCGCGGGCGTGACGGTGGTGAACGTCACCTACCGCACGCCGCGTCCGAAGGGGCTGCCGATCCACCAGTCCGCCTGGGAAGACGTGCAGCGCGCGGTGCGGGTGGTGCGGTCGCAGGCGGCGAAGCGCGGCTTCCGTCCGGAGAAGATCGGCGCCACAGGCATATCCGCCGGCGGCAAGACGCTCCTTCTGCTGGCCACCAGCTCCCTCACGCCTGCCTACGAGCCGGTGGACGCGATCGACGACCTGCCGTGCAACCTCCTCTTCGCCGTCCCGCAGGCCCCGGCCTATGTGCTCACCGACGGCGCCACCACGATCAACGCGCGCGACGGCGACGCGACGGACGTCAAGCTGGTATCGGAGCTGAAGTTCGACAAGAAGACGTGTCCGATGTGCTTCGTGCAGGGCGGCATGGACGCCGTCTCCCCCAACGGCTCCACGCAGATATACCGCCAGCTCCGCCGCATGGGCATCCCCGCCGAGCTCCATATCTTCGCCGACCGCACGCACGGCTTCCACGGCGACATGAACAAGGGTGCCGACGGCACCGGCTACGACCACTGGTTCACGCGCGTGGAGGAGTTCATCCGCCAGATGAACTACGACGGTCGGCTTGAGCCGGGCCAGGACCTGATGGCGCGCTTCCCGGACGATTCCGCGCGCGCCTCCTGCGAGAAGGAATTCATCTGGCCCGACGGCAGGATGCCGAACGCCCAGACGAACCAGTGCATCCCCTACATCGAATGGCACATGCCGAAGGAGCTGAAGACGAAGGCCATCCAGATCGCATACTCCGGCGGCGGCTACGGGCGCAACGACCCTGACGGCCCGGGGGCGGCGCCTGTGCGCCGCTACCTCAACGCGAAGGGCATGGCGGTGGTCTCGCTCAAGTACCGCGCTCCGCGGCCAACGGGTCTCGCCAAGCACACTACGGCCTGGCAGGACCTGCAGCGGACTATCCGCATCGTCCGCTCCAAGGCGGCGGCGAAGGGACTCGACCCCAACCGCATCGGCGTAATGGGCGGATCGGCAGGCGGGCATCTCGCGCTCATGGGCGCGACGTCCTCGCGGCACGGTTCGTATCTGCCGGTTGACGCCATCGACAAGGTCCCCTGCACCGTGCAGTGGGCGGTGACGATGTATCCGGCCTACGCGCTCACGGACGGGGTGGACGGTCCGAACAAGCTCGGCGGCAACCCGGACGAGGTGCGTCTCGTGCCGGACTTCTCGTTCGACCTCGACACGTGCCCAGTGCTGTTCCTCCACGGCGATGCGGACGTCTTTTCGCCGATGGCGTCGGTGAAGGTGTGGGAGCAGCTGCGCCGTATGGGCATCCAGGGCGAGATGCACACTTTCGCGACGCGCGGGCACAGTTTCCAGTGCAGTGCCTCGCCTGGCACCGGCAGCTACACGTACCTCGACCGCGTGTGGGAATTCCTGAACCACAAGGGCCTCAACCGCTAGAGAAGAAGGGAATACGGCAAGTACCATGGAGATGATTATGCAAAATGGGAATCGGGTTCGGAACAAGGTTTCGCTTGCCGTGTTGGCCGCGCTGGCCTGCATGGGGGCGGCGTGGGCGGCGGACGTCGCCCGTGTGAGGGGGAAGGACGGCAAGTGGACGGAGGTGCCGATCGCCGGCGTGAGAGAGGCGGACGGCGGCGTGCGCTACACGTTTCCCGCCGCCGAGGCCAGCAAGGCGCTTGTCGTCCAGTTCCGGCTGGACCGTGCGCGGGCGACAAAGGGCGAAGACGGCTTCTGGATGGGCGCTCGCGGCGTGGTGGGCTATTTCACGCGCGGCAAGATGCGCTGGGGATGCGGCGCGCAGTTCATGGACCATCCGTACGTGGCGATGCGGACGCCGCGCGGATCGTTCATCGGCATCGCCGAGGGGATGCGATTCGAGGTCAACTTCGTCGTGGAGGCGAACGATGGGAAATACGCTGCCTATCCTTCCTGGGACATCGAGCATCATGCCTTCGGCGAGGCCTACGAGGACCTGTCGTTCGTGGTGTACGACCTCGGGAAGGGGGCAGACTGGAACGCGATGGCCAAGGCGTACCGCCGCCGCGTGCTGGCGCGGGAAGGCGCCACGCGCCGCGTCGAGACGCTGAAGGAGCGCGCGAAGGCGCGTCCGCACCTGCTGAAGATGGCGAACTCCATCGCGCTCCGCCGCCGCCACGCCTGCAAGCCCTACGTGTTCAAGGACCCCAAGCACGACGTCGACTTCACGCCCGAGACGGAGAAGAAGCCGCAGTGCCTCCATTCCTTCGCGCAGACGCTCGCCTTCCTGAGGCGGCTCAAGGCGCTCGGCGTGGAGGACGTGGCGTTCTGCGTGGCGGGATGGCAGGACGGCGGCTACGACGGCCGCTGCCCGAGCTCGTTCCCCGTCTCGCCCGAGGCGGGCGGCGAGGAGGAGCTGCGAAAGCTGATCAAAGGAGGCCAGGCGCTGGGATACATCATCGACGGGCACTCGAACTACACGGACTGCTACGCCGTATCGCCCATGTGGGACGACGGCAGCATCGCCTGCAAGTTCCCCGACGGCACGATCCAGCGCTGCCACGACGCCTTTGCGGGCGGACGCGCCTACCGGCTCTGCCTCAAGAACGCCTGGGACACGTTCCTGCCTGGCGAGCTGGAGAAGATCGCCGCCCTCGGCTTCAGGGGCGCGCACTACATCGACGTGTTCACGGCCGTGTACCCCTACTCGTGCTGCGACCCGCGCCACCGCGCCAACCGCAAGGAGATCGCCGCCTGCCAGCGCAAGGTGGTGGAACGCTGCATCGAGCTCTTCGGCGGCTTCTCCAGCGAATGCGACATGGACCACCTCATCGGACTCGTCGACTACGCCAACTACAACACGCGCGAGATCAAGAACGCGCAGCTGGCCCTCGCAAAGGGACGCCTCCTCGGCTTCGACCGCATCGTGCCGTTCAGCGAGCTCGCCTTCCACGACTACCTGCTCGCCAACCCTGACAAGTCCACGCAGGAGTTTCCCTCGGGCCAGGACTGGCTCGACCTGGTGGAGTTCGGCGGCCGGCCGATCGTCTACAACTTCACGGACAACGATGCGGAGCGGATATGCGACCTCTACTTGCGGTTCAAGCCATTCCGCCACCTGCAGCTGGAGGAGATGACGGAGCATCGGGACGTGGCGCCTGGCGTGGTGCGCGTCACCTACGGCGACGGCAGCCGCGTCTACGTGAACCACTCTCTCGCCGCGGCCGTGACGGATGGCGTCCAGGTGCCGGCGTGCGACGCGCTGCTGGTGCCTCCCGCCCGCTGAGCCTTGCGCTGGCGCGCTGGCACGGGACGGGGGCATTTGGTAGAATGGTGGCGTGAAGACCATCATCATCTGCCTGGGCCTGCTGGCGGCGCAAACGGCGTTCGCGGAGCGGAGCGTCACGATGTTCCTGGCGCTCACCGGCGCCCCGTCGGACGACGCCATCGAGCGCAAGCTGGACGCGCTCAAGTCTGCCGGCGTGGACTCGTTCATGCTCTACCCTACGAGCGGCATGAGGCTGGAGTACCTGGGCGAGGAGTTCTTCCGCTGCGCAAGGGCGTTTGCCGCGGGTGCGGAGAGGCGCGGCATGAAGATGTGGCTGTACGACGAGTACAACTGGCCGAGCGGCTCGTGCCGAGGACGCGTGCCTTCGGAGAACGAGCGCTGGCGCTATGCAGAGGTTTCGTACCGCCGCAACCCTGCGGGTGGGGTCGACAAGGTGATCGCGCGCGGTCCGAAGGGATGGGTGTCGCTGCTGGAGCCGGACGCCGTGGACCGCTTCATAGAGCTGACGTACGGCGCCTACGGGCGGCATCTCGCCAGATGGATCGGGAACGGGACAGTGCGCGGCATATTCACCGACGAGCCCGGGCATCCCGTCAAGGTCGACCGGCCGTCGGGCGCCATGTTCCATTGCCGCTGGTGGAGCACGCTTGACGAGGACTACTGCCGCGAGACGGGGCGCGACCTCGACGCCGATGTCGCGGCGAACGCCGTGGACGGGGCCGCCTACGCGCGCATGTTCGGACGCAGGTTCCGCACGGCCTACTACGACCGCGCCCGGGCGGCGGCAAGGCGCCTGGGTATCGAGTTCTGCGGCCATCTCATCAGCGACTCGTCGTCCGACGGCGCGATCAGGAGCAACGGCGACCCGCTTCTGGCCCTGCGCGGCGAGACGATGCCAGGCATCGACGAGATATGGTACGACGCCGATCCCGCGCACACGACTTTCTTCCTCTACGCGCGCGGCGACCACGCCATCTCACGCAACGGGA
>JAEEGL015209880.1_pt1 | contig 11348 bp, 5 predicted proteins | sample 9134231 | NCBI WGS metagenome assembly JAEEGL01 (sample SAMN16246548, study PRJNA631951) | gut metagenome | biome: gut microbiome; feature: rumen; material: fiber-attached | host: Bos | place: Iran: Karaj | collected 2018-10
CACGTGCGCGTTGAAGTCGAGGATCTTCTCCCTCCACATCTCGTCGAACCCGGTCATCACCGACAGCACGATGACCAGCACCGCCACCCCCAGCAGCACCCCCATCACCGACAGCACCGTCACCGCCGAAAGGAACGTCCTTTTCGGCCGCAGGTACTTCAGCGCCAGGAACAGCGAAAACGGCAACGTCATCGCGCCGCCCCCATAGCCCGCGCACGGGCGCCGCCCCCCGTGCCGCCCGTTCCAGCCAAACTCTTCGTTGTAGATTCCTTGACCATGTTCAAGCCCCAAGTCTCCCAACCCGCCCCCCTCATGTCAAACGCAAATGCCGCCCCCGCCCGCATCCACATCAACATCCCGCCCGAAGGGCGCACAATCCGCCGGAGCGGTTTACGAAATAGTTGTCCGTTCCTGGGCAGGAAAACTCCGATTTGTCCGATGCCTCCGCTAACGCTCCGGCGATGCGTTCCAAGCGCTTCTTCAACTGCACTTCAATGTGCGCAGCGACGGATGCCCCGGATGTTGGGCATCCGTCGCTGCGCACACGGCGAAGAATTTTTCCGATTCCGGGAAGCGAAGCGTTGGGAAAACTCCATGCAAGATTGCGCAAATGATCCGTTGGCCGGAATGGGGGAAATGTCCATCGTGCGGGCAGCGACGGAGGTCCCGGGCACGGGACGTCCGTCGCTGGCCGCGTTGTGGGATGCCATGGGACTAGCCATTGGAAATCTTTGCCGGAGCGTTAGCGCAGGCATCGGACAAATCGGAGTTTTGTCTTCTTTCCCAATGCGGCCACACTTTTTTGAAAGCGCTCTGGCCCATCGGCCCCCACAAGTTTTCCAATGATTGGAAAAGATTTTCACCCATTTTCCAACGATTGGAAATGATTTTCGGACCATTTTTTGGAAACAAAAAGAACAAAAAGGACAACAAAAATCGGAGGACAAAATCCTCAGACAATTACGACAATTTCCGGCCATTTTTGGAAGAGACAACTTGGACAACTTGGAACAACTCTTTCAATGTGCGACGCCCAACCGGGCGGCGGCCATCAAAGAAAAGGCCATCGAATCGCCAGCTGGGAGGTGCTACTTTCCAGTCGCGCCCCAACGGCTGGAGCGCGGGAGGGAGGCGTGAGGGGAATCCCCGAATGCCCCTGCACGGCCTCGGATGGCTGGGAGACGGGAGGGATGTCTACATTGAAAACCAAGAAAACCGCTTCGCGGACAGGAACGCGCTTGGAGCGCGGATGGGTCGAGACAACTGGGGCAACTCGGGACAACTCTTTCAAGGTGCCTGGCGGACAACGCTGGCCGGCGGGAGGAGGAAGGGAGGGAAGCGGGAGGAAATTCAGCCACAAAGTACACACAAAGGGCACAAAGAGGATATTCTGTTGCCATGCACGGGGCCGTGCGGTAAGTTGGAATAAGAATCGCTTGAACAGGGAACGAAATGGCAATCGAAGTCACCATCAAAAAGGAAATCTGGCAGTGGGCCCTGACCCGGGCTGGCACGGCTCTGGATGATTTCGTCGCTAGATTCCCGAAATTGCCCCTTTGGGTCGAGGGAAAGCAGGCCCCGACGTTGAAGCAGGCCCAGAAGTTCGCGCAGGCCGTCCACATTCCATTTCCGTACCTTCTGCTGGATGCTCCCTTGGAAGAGAAATTGCCCGTCACGGACTTCCGCACCATCGGGAACAGAACGACCGGGAAGCCATCCCTGGAACTCATGGATACCATTCTCATCTGCCAGCAGCGGCAAACGTGGTACTCCGAACACATCCAGGAGGAAGGGGCGCATCCGCTGGCCTTTGTCGGCAGCCTGACGCTGGACACGCCAATCATCGAGGGGGCGGCGGCCATCCGCCGGGAAGTGGGTTGGAATCCGCGTGAGGACGCGGCGACGAAAGATTGGCAGGGAGCCCAGACCAGATTCATCGAAAAGGTCGAAAACATCGGAATCCTTGTCATGGTCAGCGGCATCGTGGGCAACGACACGCACCGGACGTTGTCCGTTGACGAATTCCGCGGCTTTGCCCTGTCCGACCCGTGGGCTCCGCTGGTTTTCGTCAATGGACGGGACACGCGGGCGGCACGGCTATTTACCCTTGCTCACGAAGTGGCGCATGTGTTTCTGGGGCAAAGCGGCGTGTCGGACAGCGGACTGGATCGGACGGACGGCGGGCAAGTCGAGAAGTGGTGCAACCGCGTCGCGGCCGAGCTCCTGATTCCGGCCGCGGAATTGAAGAATCGTGTCCAAAGCGGAGCCGTCCTGGACAAAGAACAGATTGCGAAACTGTCCACCTGGTTCAAAGTCAGCCGTCTCGTGGTCATCAGGCGTCTGCACGACGAGGGACTGGTGACATCCCGGCGCTACAGTGAGCTTTGGGCCAAGGAGCTTGCCACCCTTAGGGCCGTCCACCGTCCGAACGGCGGCGGGGAGTTCTACCGAACACAGCTTGCACGGGTCAGCCCCACGTTTGCGGCCGAGTTGATTGCCACCGTGCTGGAAGGCCGCGAATCCTATGTCGATGCCTTCCGGATGCTTGGCATTTCCAAGACTTCTACCTTCGACGAAATGCGCGAGCGTTTGGGGGTCCATTGAGCCATGTATCTTTTGGATGCCAACATCTTCATCGACGCAAAGAACGGGGCTTATGGCTTGGACTTTTGCCCCGCGTTCTGGAACTGGCTGTTGCAGAGCCACTCACGGGGATTGCTCGGCAGCATCGATGCCGTCAAGAATGAGTTGCTGGCGAGGCAAGACGAGTTGACACACTGGGCCAGAGAGGTACCAGCCGATTTCTTCCAGCAACCAACATCTTCCGTCATTGAGGTACTGAGGCAGATTACGAATCACGTCGAGGCCAAGGGATTCCCTCTGGCTGAAAAGACACGGTTTTTAACCCATGCGGATCCTTTCCTCATTGCCCATGCAAAAGCGGGAAACCATGTTGTCGTCACGCATGAGAAGGCCGTTCCCGGCAACAGCCTGAAAATCAAAATCCCCAATGTTTGTTCCGCCTTCGGCGTCAATTGCCGCTCCATCTTCGATGTCATCCGTGAAAGCAAGGCGCGTTTTGTCCTGGAGCCCTAATCCCTTTGGGGACCGCTAGCTCATCGGCCGCCCATTCTTTTCCCGGTGATTGGAAAAAGTTTCAGCCGAGGACGAGGAGGGTGGAGGATGGGAGGGAGGAGACAAGGGGGGCAAGGAGGCCGTCGGGGGAGAGGGTGCCGAAGACGTGGAATGAGGAGTGGGAAAGAATGTAGCGGTTGCGGCGGGCGGCGGAGGCGGTGCCGATGCGGTCCGTGGTTTCGCCGGGAAGGGTCACGTACAGGAGGCGGCCGGCTTGGAAGGCTTCGCGGCAGAGGGCGGGGACGGTTTTGCGGGGATGCTTTTTGGCTTCCACCAGCACGATGCCGCAGCGCCCGCGGAGAAGCAGTTGCAGCACGTCGCGCTCCAAGCCGCTCTGCCAGCCGCCGATGATGCACGCCGAAGCGTCTTCCCGGATTTTCCGCGCCCACCCGTAGGCGCCCAATACCCCTTCCGGCGTCACACGGCGGGAACTCAGAAAGGAAATCTTTTCCCTCCCCATCAGTTCTTCGTTCCCCGGAAGGCTCCAGACCATGTCAGTTCCCCTCCAGCTCGTCCCCCATCCGGTACTTGATGTCGTAGTTCACGATGTAGTCCAGCTCTTCCGCCGTGAAGCCGTAGTGTTCCGCCAGGACCGCGTCGATTTCGTCGATAATTGGTTTGGAGAGCTTCATATAAAACTCGTCATATTCAACGCGACCCGTTGTTTTGTAGACATAAACTCTTCTCCTGGAATGAGTGCGGACATCCTTGGTCAGGCGCTTATTGATTCTAGACAATTCATTCATGAGCTTTGCATCTATATCCAATCGAAAACTAGTGAATTCAGGTGTGTTTAAGTTGTAGCAAGAGCTATGTGAGATCCACCACAAAAAGAACAGTGTGCTATTCATGACGGCGCTTCCGCATTCACACATTTCCCGACTATCAAAATGCATCTTCTTCAAATGGCGGGATATGATTTCGCCGTCCCGCTCACTTCTGAAATATGGAATAAACACATGTGAGCGCATCCAATTTACCGGGGCATCATTGTAAAGGCAGAAGTGATTTCCAGTATTGGCGAAGAAACATGTTCGATTGGACAAAACTTTCTCAGCAATAGATACAAATAATGGACTGGAGATCTTCGGAGATATGTTATCAAAAAAGTAGTTGCTCCGATCATTGTAGTTAATCAATCCTGAAAACAGGATATTGCGCTCATCTGAAAACCATCTTGTATATTTTGTCGAGAACCAGCCTGAATTTTGATTAGAACAAATAAATATCGACAATCTGAATTTGACTCCGTCAAAAAGCCGCGATGGATTTGCATCGGCACTCAAGTTCAGTTGAGAACAAAAGCGGAACTTATTGTAAAACTCCCGAACCAGAGGAGCCATTCGTTCCGTACTGTGTCCACTCAGGGGAACTATCATACTGATATAGCTGGTGTCATTGACGATGGTTTTGCATCTTTCCAAGACAAACGCATACAAATTGCCACATGATTCGGTCCTATATCCTATGATGCGATAATCGTTGATTTTTGAATATTCCACATACGGCGGGTTCCCGATGATGACATCAAAGCCGCCATGTTCGACGACGATGTCGTAGAATTCCGAGTACCAGTGGAACGGCTGTGTTTTAGCCTTCCACTCGGCGAAGCGGCGGCGGCCAGATGGGATGGAGGTGTCGATTTCGTATTCGGACTTGGCGAGGGTGCAATCGAGCTGGTCGCGTAGAGAATCGAGTGCGTCGCGGAGCTCCTGTTTGCGGTGGAAGAAGGCGGAGTTGCCGTCGAGCTGTTCGATGCGGAAGCGGTTGAGGATGAGGGCGACATCGGCGGCCTTGACGCGGACTTTGTCGTATTCGTCGCTGTACAGGGCGAGGGTGTCGGCGGGGGAGAGGGCGCTCTTGAGGTGTTCGGGGGAGGCGTAGCCAACGAGGGTGTTGCCGCACTTGATGTTGAAGTCGATGTCTGGAAGGGGGTCGAGGCCGAGGTTTTCGCGGGAGGGGTCGGCATCGACGACGGCGACCATCTTGAGGAAGAGGCGGAGGCGCGCGATTTCGGTGGCCTCGTGCATGATGTCGACGCCGTAGAGGTTGCGGAGGATGATGTTCTTGTAGATGAAGTACTGGCGGTTGGAGCGGTAGCGGTCGCGGATTTCGGCGAGTTCGGCACGGAAGAGGCGGTTGTCGGTGGCGTGGAATTCTTCCATGCGATCGATGCAGGCTTCGTAGAGGGGCTCGAGGATGTTGAGGGCGGCGAAAAGGAAGGCGCCGGAGCCGCAGGTGGGGTCGAGGACGGTGATGGAAAGGAGGGCGTCCCGGAGGTGCTTGACGAAGAGGTGGTCGGGGGCGAGGCGGACGAGGTCTTCGGCAAAAGCGCGGATGTCGAGGTTGAGGGTGGTGAAGTCGCGGATGGAGGTGACGTTGCCAGAGCGGATTTTTTCGAGGGTGGCGGAAGCGCGGGAAAGGCGGTCGATGGTTTCGCGCCAGATTTCGGTGGGGAGGGCGAAGGCAGGGTCGGCGGGCCGGTTCCAGGCGGCACGGCGTTCGGCAAGACGGGGAGCGTCGGGGTCGAGGCCGCGGGCAATGGCCTCTGGGAGGGGAAGGCCAAGGCCTTTCTTGGCGGCGGGGAAGAGGTAGCGGTCGCCGGATTCGCGGAGGTGGCGCCAGACCCAGCCGGAGGGGGCGAAGGGCTTGGGGTCGGCCTTGGCGAGGGCGGAGAAAAGCCAGGGGAGGATGGTGTTGCGGGCAATGTATTCGGTGATGTCTTCCTTGGTGTAGTAGGCGCCCATGTCGGCGCGGTCGTTGATGAACTGCTCGAAGATGTAGCCGAGGACGTCGGGGTTGATGTCGCGGCCGTCGCGCTCGATGCGGTCGTCGAGGTGCCAACGCCATTCGTCGAAGAAGTTGAAAAGGTCCTCGAAGACTTCGTCGGGGACGTCGATGCGGGGGTTGTCGGCTTCGAGGCGGTGAAGCTCGAACATGCCGCCGTTGAGGTAGGGGACGAGGCCGTATTTGCGGAGGAATCCGGAAGGACGGGACCGGGCGGCGGTGTTGAGGCCTTCGCGGAAAAGGCCGGTGAGGAAGCCGCGGTAGAAGGTGCGGTGGAAGCGGTCGCGCCCGGCGGCGGCCTGGACGGCGGCAAGATGGCTGCGGAGGTAGTCGGGGCAAGGGTTGCCGTCGGCATCCATGAAGAAGCCTTTTTTCTGGATGAAGTAGCAGAACATGAGGCGGTTGAGCATGACGGAGGCATACCAGGCGCGGTCGCCGGGGTCGTCGAGGCCTTGCAGTTTTTCGACGAAGTTCCGGTGCTGGCGGCGGAAGCCCCGGTAGAAGTTGCGGGTGACTTCCTGGGCGTTCATGGAGAAGGGGGCGGCGACGCGGGCCTTGACGTCGAGGATGGTGGGTTCTTCGTCGGGACCGAAAGCGAGGGCATCGATCTTGGCCTTGTGGGCGAGGGCGTGGGTGTCGTCGGCGTATTCGCAGGTGACGATGCGGCGCTTGTCGACGGCGTCGACGGGCACCATCCACAGGTGGTGGAATGCATCGCCAGGGCGGAGGAACACGACGAGGTGTTCGCGGGAGAGGCGGCGGAGGCGGTGGTCGAGCAGACGCTGGGCGGCGGAGCCCGGCAAGGAATCGGTTTCGCAGACGTAGACGCGGCACCCGCGCTTTTGGGCGGCCTCGACGAAGCGGTATTCGAGATTGTCCACCTGCAGGGCAAAGGATGCGTGCGAGGCCGGGGCGTCCCAGCCGATCTCGCGGAACAGCCCAGCGATGTCGCGGGAACGGAGGAAGGAGAGGTATTCGGTCTGGTTCATGGGCTGGCATGGCTCCTGAATGACGTGGAAATTGCGGAGGGAGGGGCGGCTTTCCAACCGCACCCGGGCGGAGAAGACGGAATGAACAGGCCTGGTTGTGATGCGAGGAGGTACGTCATGCGAGGCCCATGGAGCAGATGATGCGGGCGGCACGGCGGGCGCCTTCCTCGGGTTCGAGGCAGAGCTGGCCATCCTGACTCAGGTCAAGGACGGTGTGGAGGATTTCGTCGGCGGGACGGTTCTGGCGGAGCATCTTGCCGAGGAGGTTGCGGGCAGTTTCGCGGAGGGGACGGTTGAAGAGTTCGTCAGCGGCCTTGCGGTAGGCCTTGCCGAAGAGGCTGCCGGGTTCTTCACGGATGCGGTTTTCGAGCATGGCGAAGACGCGGTACTTGACGGAACCGCGGGAACCGAGAACCCCGCCGCCCACCCCCATGCCGCCCGTCTCCTCGATGCGACGGAGGGCGGACCTCACGAGATCGTGGTGGTTGGGCAGGGGTGGTACGGCCGCGGTCTTTTCGGTGCAGGCGACGGCCTCGAAGATGCGCACAGGCGAGGTGGTGACGACGTTGCCGCTTTCGTCAAGCCAGACGAGGGCGTCGCTACCGTTGCGGGTGCGGGCATAGGTGACGACGCCGCGGCCGGAGCCGGGGGCGGCGGCTTTGGAGGAATAGACGACATCCTCGAGGGCTTCGATGCGGCGGGCGAGGTCGGGACGGCCCCGGATGGCGGCTTCCCAGATTTGGTAGGCCTGGGAGGCGAGGTCGACTTCTCCTTCTTCTCCGTCGAGGACGCCCTTGGTCTCGTTGTAGAGTTCTCGCAGGTTGCACTCGTTGCCCTCGAAGAAGATTTCGTCGCTGCCCAGGACTTCGGCGTTCTGGTTGATGCGCCGGTTGAGGCGGGCGCGGAGGCGGATGATGCGCTCGATGCCTTCGTCGGGGAAGAAGGAGTGGCAATGGACCACTGAGGCACGCTGCCCGATGCGGTCCACGCGCCCGGCGCGCTGGATGAGACGAATGATGGCCCAGGGAAGGTCGTAGTTGACGACAACGTGGCAGTCCTGGAGGTTCTGTCCCTCGGAAAGCATGTCGGTGGCGACGAGGACACGGGTTTCTCGACCGGCGGGGACGCGGGCGCGGGCATCGTTGGAAACGGGAGAGAAGCGCGCGGCGGCGGCGGTGGGATCCTCGGTGTCACCGTCGACTTCGTCCACGGGACCGATGCCGCGGGCGCGGAGCTGGGCGGCGAGATAGCGGGCGGTGTCGGAATACTGGGTGAAGACGAGGACTTTTTCGCCCTTGTGGGTCTTCTCCAGCAGGTTGCAGAGGCAGGAAAGCTTTTCGTCCTCGGAGGGGTCCCAGTCGCCGCAGGCCTCCAGCATCTTGCAGACGGCCACGAGGTCCGCCTTGAGGTCCCGGGCAAGGGTGCGGCGGAAGTAGCGCGGATCGATCCAGTCGATGCCGCCGTCGTTTCCTGCGCGGGCGTAGGCAAGGCGGCCCTCTTCCATGTAGGCGGCCGGATCGCGGGAAAAGCGGAAGGCGGTGCCGTCGCCGTTGCCGTCGTCGTCGTCACCGTCCGTTCCTCCGTCGATTTCGACTTCCGCGCGGATGGGGAGGGGCTGGCCGTTGCGGATGGCCCAGAGATACATGGCGTCGCGCACGGCGTGGCGGTGGAGGGAGACGAGGAAGGCCAATCCGCTCGAATCCATGCGTTTGTAGAAGTTGCTGAGGCGGAAGCCAATCAAACGGCGCCCCGCACGCGAAAGGTTGGCCAGGATGCGGGCTTCTCCGGCCCCGGCGGTGGCGGCGGCGGAAGGGTCGATGTAGTTCTTCAGGCCGTAGCGGGGCAGGGAGAGGGCGTCCAGCAGGGCAACCATGCCATCCGAATGCATGCGCGAAAAGGCGTCGTCCGGGTGTGTGGGGAAACGGACGGTTTCGGGGCGCCGCTCGGGAAAGTAGTTTTTCGTGCCGTCGGGGAGTTCCAGGTAGTGGCCGTGCTTGTCGCGACGAGCGTAATGGCGCTTGATGAAAGTCCGCGTGCGCCGCACAAGGAAAAGTTTCATGAGGTCGCGCCAGTCGTCCGCTTCTTCGCTGTATGCAAAGGCCTCGAGGCTCGTCGGCGGTATGTCGGGATGGGCCACGGCAAAGGCGTGTTCGCCGCCCAGACGCTCGATGTGGCGTTCGGGGCGGATGCCGAGGTCCGCTTCGGCAAGACCAGGTATGAGGCGCAGCTGGTTCTTCAGGTCGCGGTAATCTTTGTTGTAGGGCGTGGCCGTCAGGAGCAGAACCTTGTTGCGCTGGAAGGCTAGAAAATCGCGGATGCGGGCGTAGCGTGTGCCCTCGGCGTTGCGAAGGTTCTGGCTTTCGTCCACGACCACCAGCGGACGATAGGGCTCCGTCTGCGGGTCGATCCTGGCCGCCAGGGATTTCACCTCGATTTTCAGGTCGTAGCGGGCCTTGTAGGCCTGCCACATCGGCACCAGGTTCGCTGGACAGAGGACCAGTGTCGAGGCCCCGAGGGAGGTCTCGTACCACTTGGCCACGGCGCAGGCGGTGATGGTCTTGCCCAGCCCCACCACGTCGCCGAGCATCGCTCCGCCGCGCGTTTCCAGATGGCGGACCGTCAGCTGGACCGCCATGCGCTGGAAGTCCAGCAGTTGGCGGTCGAAGGGCGGCGGAAGGCGGTACTCGCTGGCACCGGTGCGGGCCTCGCGGCTGAGGTGGTACATGGTTTTGAGGTAGACGTCGTAAGGGGCAAGACCTTTCACGGATGCCCAGCTGGCGTCCAGCACTTCCAGCAGGTCCTGTGTCACATCGATGCTGAAAAGATCATTCCAGCGCGCATCGAACCAATCGGAATACACTTGGGTGTCGCCCGCGTCCGCGAACTGCGCATCCAGTTCGCCATTGCCCGCCAGACCGCCGAAAGTCAGGTTGCTCGACCCCATGACGGCCAGGGCCGGAGCGGGGTCGCCCGGACGGTGCGCCAGATACAGTTTGGCGTGCAGTGGAAAGCGCAGGTGCAACTTTACCGCCACCGTGCCGTCGGCCAGTTGTGCGCGAAGTGCCTTCAGCCCCGTTTCGTCCTCCGCCGTCGGCGCGCCAAGGGCCAGTTGCCTGCGGAAGTCCGTTGCTACCGCGCGGCGCCACCGTTGCGCCGTCTCCAGGTCCACCTGCGGGCGCACCACGTCGTACAGCTCCGAGACAAGATCCGGTGCGGGTCGATGCATCCCGACCAGCAAGCGACATTTCCGCTGCACGGTTTCCCAATGGTCCCCGCCCGCAGGCGTACGACGGTTTTCGCGCACCCCGCAGCCCGGCAATTGTCCCACCTCCCCAGACACCGCCTTCCATCCCCGCAGATTGAAGTACCCCGCGCAGAAGTCCGCCCGCTTCACCCCCGCCGCAGTCAGGATGGCGCGCAATCCTGTCAGAAATTTCCGGTCGCCGATGTTATCGAAAATGATGGACATGCCGCGCCTCGCTCCCGTTCAGGTCCGTTCCCCGGCACAGCGCAACGACCTTCTGTCGCACCCATCCGGGCGCGCCTCTGCCGGTTGTCGTTCTGGTTGTTTCGTCGCGTTCTTCATCGTGCCGCCGCGTTCCCGCGAACGGCCGGAATCAACGAAAAGGGCATCGCCCTCTCGCTCTGATTCCATCCAGTTGGGGCACTGAGAAAGCCACTGACGAATGAAACCCAAACGTCGAGAACGCGCCCGGAGGCGCGCACCCGCATGTCCGGCAATCGTCAGTAGAAGATTCTCAGTTTTCAACTGATTGCCAATTTGCAGTTACGCAAAGTTATAATGTCGAATCAACTCCACCATCCCCCATCCCCCACGTCAAGCCAATTCCCACGAAAAACAGTCCTTGAGCGTCCTCGCCAGAAAAGTGGAAGCCGTCTCTCCCCCTCTCCTTGGGCGCTCTCCCGCTCTCCATGTCCGCGAAGCGGTTTTCATGGTTTTCAATGTTGGCATTCCTCCCGCTCCCTTTGCGGCCTTGGCGGACTTTGCGTGAGACATTCTTCCTCCCTCAATCCGCTCTCCTTCCGCCCCGGCGCGGCAGGATGCCGCACCTCCGGAAGTGGAGTCCACGGCTGGCGCGAGATTACAGAAAACATTGGTGTTTTCGCTTGTTTTCCGCTTTCCATACGCCTCGCGGGCGGGACGCCCGCGTCCCGACTGCCCCCCGCTTTCCATGTCCGCGAAGCGGTTTTCATGGTTTTCAATGTTGGACTTCCTCCCGCTCCCTTTGCGGACGTTGCGGACTTTGCGTGAGACATTCTTCCTCCCTCCATCCGCTCTCCTTCCGCTCCGGCGCGTGGGTAATGTGTTCCCGGGACGATGAGATGAAAAGAGATTTGAAAAACTGCCGCACGCCGGAGCATGATGCGAAACAGCAGGTGAATGGTAACCACCCGCTGTCCGCATGGGAGACGCCC
>JAEEGL010100138.1_pt1 | contig 11347 bp, 10 predicted proteins | sample 9134231 | NCBI WGS metagenome assembly JAEEGL01 (sample SAMN16246548, study PRJNA631951) | gut metagenome | biome: gut microbiome; feature: rumen; material: fiber-attached | host: Bos | place: Iran: Karaj | collected 2018-10
AACCAGAAGGTATCGGACATGGAGAACCGGCTCGATATCGTAAATAGCCACCCCGACAGCGTATTCATCTCGGTGCATCAGAACCTTTACACCGAGAGTGAGTATTTCGGCGGGCAGATGTTCTACACGACGAACAATCCGGGGAACTACAAGCTCGCGCGGATAATGCAGAGCAGGTTTGCGGAGCTCCAGCCGGGCAACGATCGCGAGGTAAAGCTTATCGACAACGGCCTGTATCTTTTCAAGACGACGGAGCAGCCTGCGCTGCTGATAGAGTGCGGCTTTCTGTCCAACCCGAAGGACGCGGCGAATTTAAGCACCGCGGAATACCGCAAGAAGGTGGCTTTCACGATATACAGCGGGCTGGAGCAGTATTTCGGCGAGGAAGTAAAAAGCAAGGAGAAAACGGAAATTGGCGAAACAGAGAGTTTCTTATATATGCAGTGAGTGCGGTCACATCTACCCGAAGTGGGTGGGACGCTGTACGGAATGCGGCGAGTGGAACACGGTATCAGAGCAGGTGGAGCTTCCCCGCGCCGCGGTTAAGAGCGGCAGGACGCTGAAACCAAAGACGCTCGGCGAGATATCGGTATCGGATGATGTGCGGCTTAAAACCGGCTCCGCGGAGCTTGACCGCGTACTCGGCGGCGGTATTGTCGCGGGCTCGTTGGTATTGCTGAGCGGTGACCCCGGAATCGGTAAATCGACATTGTTGCTGCAAATATGCAATTATCTCGACAAAACGGGGAAGATACTGTATGTGTCGGGCGAGGAGAGCGAGCGGCAGATAAAGCTGCGCGCGGACAGACTGAACGTGAGCGGCGAGAACCTCTATCTGCTGTCGGACAATGACTGCGAGGCGATAAATGCTGCGCTAATAGAGGAAAAGCCCGATGTCGTGATAATCGACTCGATACAGACGATGCAGATAACGGAGATATCCTCGGCGCAGGGCAGCATCACGCAGGTGCGGGAATGTACATCGCTGTATATGCAGACGGCAAAAAAATATGGCATACCTATTATAATAGTAGGCCATGTCAACAAGGACGGCGGCATTGCTGGGCCGAAGGTGCTCGAACATATCGTTGACACGGTGCTGACCTTTGAGGGCGACAAGCAGCTTTCATACCGCATACTGCGCGCGGTGAAGAACCGTTTCGGTTCCACGAACGAGATAGGCGTGTTCAGAATGGGCGAAAGCGGGCTGGAGGAAGTTCCCAACCCGTCGGAAATGCTCCTGTCCGGCCGCCCGTCGGGCATAAGCGGTATCAGCGTCCTGTGCACGGTAGAAGGTTCGCGCCCACTGCTTTCCGAGGTGCAGTCGCTCGTCACAAAGACAGGCTTCGGCACTCCGAGACGTAGTGCGGACGGATTTGATTATAACAGGCTGTGCCTTATCCTTGCGGTGCTTGAAAAGCGCACGGGCTACCTGTTCGGGCAATTCGACGTATATGTGAACATCACGGGAGGTATGCGCCTCACCGAGCCCGCCGCCGATGCTGCGGTAGCTCTCTCCCTCTTTTCGGGATTATGCGACCGCGTCCTCCCGGAGGACCTCGCTGTTTTCGGGGAAATAGGTCTCGGCGGCGAGCTGAGGGCAGTATCCCACGCATCGGAGCGCGTAAGAGAATGCGCCCGCCTCGGATTTAAAACGTGCATTGTGCCGAAAGCGGCCCTTTCGTCGCTCAATAAGCAGGACTGCGTCGGCATAAGAGTAATAGGTGCCTCTAACCTCACCCAGCTCTTCAAAGCCGCCGAGAGCGTGCAGAGAGAGTGAGAGAGCACAGATGTTGAGAGGACGCTTCGCTTGAGATTTTTGCCCTGCGCGGGTAGCGCCAGCGTGACGCTGGACGCAATACGCCGCCGGAGCAAGTGCAGACTCGTGACTCTCTGGTAGGCGGCGATAAGCCAGATAACTGTGTGTAAACGCTGAGAAACTGCCGCTTATATAGCATCTGCTGTCTGATTAAGCGGAAAGTGAGATCTGCAATTGTGCGAAATTCGCGCAGAATGCCATAAGTGAACAGAATACGGTACAACATTCTTTTCCTTAATTGTCAATTATCGATTGTCAATTATCGATTCCAATAAAAAAAGCCCGACGGGCTTTTTTTATTGGTTAGTGTGTGCTTTGCGCCAGTCTGAGTTGGATACGAATTCTTCGATGAACTGTTCGGTCTCTTTCTGCTCGGCGGCTTTATATTCTTCGATCTGGTGTTCTTCGAGCTTTTCGAGCTTTGAGACCTCCTTGGTGGCCTCTATGACCACTTCAAGCTGCTGCTCGATCTTACGGTTCTGCATAAGAATCTGGTGTCGCTTCTGGTGCAGTTCCTGGTGTTTTGCGTTGATGTAGCGTTTGTGGACGGAAATGTCGTTGACGGTGGTGCCTTCCTCGTACATTTCCACGAGCCGTCTGTTAAGCGCAGCAAGCTCCCCGAGAATGTCCTCAAGCTCCGCTTCGAGCCGCGCAAGATCCCCGCGCATTTCGGAAAGTGTACCCTTCTCGGTGTCAAGAGTCTGCTCGCGGAACTCTTTCAGTTTTTGCAGCGTGAACACAAATTTTTTCACAAGCAGACCTCCTTTACGAAATAGTTGTTACGGCTCCGTGAGATCAGCTGACGGCCTCTTTGAGCAGGCGTATCGTTTCGTCGAGCGAGAAGCTTTCGTTTGTTTTCTGACAGAGGAAAGCGTTGATCTTGTCGATCTTTGAGATAGCCTCGTCGAGTTTCGGGTTTGTGCCGGATTTATACGCGCCTATGGAGATAAGGTCGAGGTTGGCGTTATACAGCGACATAAGGTTGCGCATCTTGCTTGCCGCTTCCTTGTGCGGTTCGTCGCATATTATCGCCATAAGTCGCGAAACGCTCGGCAGGATGTCGATAGCGGGGTAGTGGTTCTGCGCGGCGATCTTACGCGAAAGGATGATATGTCCGTCGATGATACCGCGGACGGTATCGGAGATAGGCTCGTTGGTATCGTCGCCCTCAACGAGCACGGCGTAGATACCGGTGATACTGCCCTTTTCAAAGCAGCCAGCGCGTTCGAGCAGCTTGGGCATCTGTGCGTAAATTGAGGGTGTGTAGCCTCTCGCGATAGGCGGCTCGCCAATGGAAAGCCCGACTTCGCGGTTTGCCATGGCGAAACGTGTCAGATTATCCATCATCAGCAGGACGTCCTTGCCCTGTGACATAAAGTATTCGGCAACTGCGGTCGCCGTCATGGGGCATTTATAGCGCATCATAGCGGGCTGGTCGGATGTCGCGACAACTACCACCGAGCGCGCCATTCCCTCGTCGCCGAGGTCGTTCTCGATGAATTCACGGACTTCTCTGCCACGCTCGCCGACCAGCGCGATAACGTTGATATCGGCCTTGACCTTACGGGCTATCATACCCATGAGCGTACTTTTTCCGACGCCGGAACCCGCGAAAATACCGATACGCTGTCCCTTGCCGAGCGTCAGCAGCCCGTCGATGGCTTTAACGCCGAGCTCGATAGGCTCCGCTATCTTCGGCCTTGTGAGCGGGTTTGTGGGAACTCCCGAGATAGATACGCTTCCGGTATAGTTTATCTCGCCTTTTCCGTCGATAGGCTCGCCGATAGCGTTTATTATACGCCCGATCATATCGTCGCCGGTCTTTACGCGAAGCTTGTCGCCCGTGTTGTCAACGACGCTGCCGGGGCCTACGCCTTCTATGTCGGTATAGGGCATCAGCAGGACCTTGTCTTCCTCGAAGCCCACGACCTCGGCATAGCTGAAGCTCTGCATATCCTTGGTGTAGATCCTGCACACATCACCGATATTGCAGTCGGGGCCGGACGACTCGATACTCATACCGACTATCTTCTCGACCTTGCCCATGTAGCGGTACATATCGAAGCTGTTTATCTCCGACCTGAAATCACTTAAATTCATACATTCTCCCTGCCGTGTAAATTCGTAAGGAAAACTCCCCGCCCATCGTGCCGGGGAGTTATGCGTTTTCTATCTGCTTTTCGATATCGTCTTCATCGTCGGCCGCACGACCAGTCTTATAGACAACATCGGGTACTGCGGTATCATCATCGCCCGCGCTTTCGGAAGCTGCCTGCTCCGTGTCATCGGCATCATCGGCCTTTGCGGGACGTCTGCCGCGTTTGGGTTTGGCAGTGTCACGGTTCTCCTGGAGCATATCGCCGAGGCTCTTGTCGCGGTATTTGCCCTTACCGAGCTGCTCGACCATTTTCAGCTGCGTCATAACGCTCGCGTCGGTTATCTCCGCGCCGTCGTCGATAAGCAACGTTCCCGCAGGCATATCGTCGAGTATCTCGATATCGACGTTGTCGCAGCTCCTGAACACATCCTTGAGCAGCTGCTCATCTATCTCGGCTTCTTCGCTCACATCCAGTTTGGAGAGCGTGAGCTTTACCGTTTTGCTTGCCTTGTATTTCTTGCCCGCCTCGCGTATCATACGCGTTATCAGGCCTTTTTCCTTCTGTCCGAGAACCCCGAGGGTAATGCGGTTGCAAATATCGAAGATGGTGTCGAAAAGCTGCCGCTCATACTGCATCATCAGCTCGCTCTTGTCGGCAGTCACCTGCTCGGAAAGGGATTTCAGCTCGAGCAGCGTCTCCTTGCACTTTTTGAGCGCCTTGACGTAACCCTCGTCGTAGCCTTTCTTTTCGCCTTCCTCATAGCCCTGTTTACGGGCTTCCTCGGCCTGTTCTTTTATCTCGCCCTCTGCATCGCGGATTATCTGTTCCGCCTCGCTTCTTGCGTCAAGAATGGTCTTCTGCGCCATTTCCTTGGTCTTTTCATAGACCTCGGTGGCTTTTTCCCTTGCCCGCAGAACGAATTCCTCGGACTCTTTCTCATATTTCTGACGGATAGCCTCGTATTCCTCGATAAGCTTCTGCCGCTCGATACGCGCTTCCTCAGCCGATACCGAATTTTCAAGATCCGCTTCCGCAGCCGCTTTTTCCGCAGCTGCCTTTGCTTCGGCCGCTTCCGCCTCCGCAAGCATCTTCTGGACCTGCGCCGCCGCCTTTGAGTTGCGGTCGTTCAGGTCTATGACTTCCTCCATACGTTTGGGGCGCTTGCCGCGTATGGTCTTCATTACAGGCTCGTCGGTATCAAAGCTGCTTACATAGACGTAGGCACCGACTCTGCCCTTTATAACGCCTCCCGGCATACCACCCCTCCTTTGGAAAGTTTGTGCGTCGGAGCTGCGCGTTCGCGCCTCTTTGCAGAGAGCACAAGGGGCTGCGCGCCCCTTGACCCGCGGCAGCGTGACGCTGCACCCGACAGTATGTATTTTCAGTTACAGCACCTGTTGAGATATGGTATAAACTCTCAGCAGGTGCAGATGTCTGAAATAAAATTTCTTCTGGTCAAGCGGAACGCTTGCGCGGGTCGAGGGCCGCGTAGGCCCCGTGCCGTCTGCAAAGACAGCGCGTAAGCGCCGCTGCACCGGACCGGCCGTCTTTACGCGATGATCTCGTCCTCGCCGCCCTTGGAGATCGTAAGTTTGCCCTCATCCTCGAGACGACGGATGATAGCGACGATACGCTGCTGAGCTTCTTCGACGTCACGCATACGAACGTTATGCAGGTATTCGACGTCGGTCTGTGTGGATTCCTTGTTTCTCGAAGACATATTCGCGTAGATGACCTCGGCGACTTCGGGCGTAGAGCCCTTGATAGCGACGGCAAGATCCTTCGGATCGACCTCGGTGATGAATGCCTGGATAGACATGGAGTCGAGGTTGACGATATCCTCGAATACGAACATTCGGGAACGTATATCGTCGGCGAGTTTCGGGTCGCGCAGATTGAGCTCGTCGAATATGTATTTTTCCGTGCTTCTGTCAACTTTGTTGAGGACATCCGCGATGTAGTTGATACCGCCGACTTCCATATTCTCGGTGGTGACGATGTTCGCGAACTTTTTCTCGAGCGTTGCTTCCAGACTCTTTACAACGTCCGGGGACGCAGATTCCATCTTTGCGATACGCTCAACGACCTCGATACGCATTTCCTTCGGGAGCTCGGCAAGTATAGCGGATGCCTGATCGCTTCTCGCATACGAAAGTATCAGCGCTATAGTCTGCGGATGCTCGTTCTGTACGATAGCGAGCAGGTTCTTATAGTCCGCCTTGCGCACGAACGCGAACGACTTGGATTTGAGCTGTTTTGTGATCTTGTCGAACAGCGACGATGCCGCCTGCGGGCCGAACGCCTTTTCGAGTATCTCACGAGCGTATTCCACGCCGCCCTCGGAAATGACCTTCTGTGTAAGACATACCTCATAGAAGTCGTTCAGAACGTCTGTAACGACCTCCACGGGCCAGTAATCCATTTTTGCTACCTCAAGGGTAAGCCGCTCTATCTCGTCGTCGGAAAAGAACTTGAACACCCTCGAAGCGTTTTCGGCGCCTATCGCCGAGATGACCATTGCGGCCTTCTGCATCATATTTATGTCTGCGGCACTCTGCGGTGCCGACTGCTGCTGTTCAGCCATTGCGATGATCCCCTTTCATAATGTATGCTCTCAGGCATCAGGCTTCGTCGCCCTTCATCCAGGTGCGTATGAGCTGTGCAACGATCTCCGGATTTGTGGTCGAGAAATCGCGTATCTCTTTCTTGAGAAGTGCATCGCGCGAGGCTTCGTTCTCTGAACCGGAAAGGCTCTGGAGCTCGAAGTCGTAATCCTCGCCGCCTTCTTCCATAGATCTTCTTCTCATTTCTTCTTCCGTTTCTCCGCCTACGGAAATGCTCGAAACATTCGCGCCCGACGCGGCCGCAAGAGCAGCCTGACGTCTCATCTTGATGCGCTTCTTGTTGGAGCCCGCCGCAAGCAGTGCGATAACGAGCAGTATTATCAGCAATCCGCCGAGTGCGATGATGATGAATACCAGCGTCGTTCTGCCGCCCTGTACGACTACGGAGCCGTCGCCTGCCGCGCTGCCCGTTCTGTCGAGCTGGAAGTTCGTAGCTCTGAACGTTACTCTGTCGGGGGATGCGCCGATAGCGGTCGCTATCAGCTTTTCCCAGCGCTCTTCGTCCGCCTGTGTCACGTTTTCGGCATCCTCGTCAACGAGTACCGATGCCGAGATGTTGTCGTAGCTGTAGCCGTCCTTCTGTATCTGCTTTATAGCCTTGTTTACAAGATAGTGTATGTCCTTCTGTGCTTCGTAGTAGAACTGGTCGCCCTCGCCTATTCTCAGTGTCGGATAATCCGGCGAGATGTCGGCGTCAATGGTAGTCCCCACGATACCGCCCTCGAGCGCGTTACCGCCGCCAGCGGAGACATATTTCTCCAGATCGACCATACCGCCGCGGTTGCCCTCGGAATCTACGGAAGGCGTGTACTCGGTTATTTCCGAGACTTCGTCGTTGTAGTTGAGCTGTACGTCAACGGCCACTCTGTAATCGGTGAATGCGCCGTCAAACAGCTTGTCGAGCTTCTGATAGAGGATATCCGAGATCTCCTTCTGGAATTCCAGTCTCTTGTAGTAAAGCTCGGTCTCATCCTGCTCATTGAGGTTTGCCGCGACCTTCTCCGTCGTCAGCAGAGCGCCCGTCGAGTCGGTAACGGTGATGTTTTCTTCTTTAAGTCCCGGCACAGCGGTCCTTACGAGGTTGTAGATACCCTCAATGGTATCCACGTTGAGCGGCTGGTCGAGCGTAAGCACTACCGATGCGCCGGCCTCGTCCTTTGTGCGGGATATGACATAATCGTTCGTCTTGGGGATGTTGAGTATTACCAGTGCGTTCTTTACGCCCTCGTAGGTGGAAAGCGTCGCACGCAGGTTCTCCTGTAACTGCTGGGTCTGCTTTACGCGCTTGTCGGATTCCGTCGAGAACATACTTACGCCGCTGTCCCAGATATTGTAGTTGAATGTGGACTTCGGGTAGCCCTTGACGGCAAGCTGAGCTTTCAGCGTATCCACCCTGTCGGCTGGAACAAGTATCTCTCCGGTCGCGCTGTTGAACTTGACCTCGCTTTCGGCGAGCCCCATTTCCGATTGCAGGACGTTTATGATCTCCGCGGTCTCCTCGCTCGAAGCGCCGCTGTAAAGCACCTCGTAACGTGTTATCGAGCTGAGTATTATCAGCACTATTAGCGACAGTATCACTACCGATGCCACGGATATTATGATGATCCTTGCGGTCTTGCTCAGTCCTGTCCAACGCGTTTTTATCGCAGTCGTGACTTTCACGAATGTATCTTTGACTTTACCCATACTCTATATGCCCCGGGGGGCGTCAACTCCTTCATCTCCGGTATGTCCCGGACAACGTTTCTGTCATTTTTCTAACTTTTAAGACTTATATGCTCATTCTCATTATTTCGTTGTAAGCATCTACAACGGCGTTCTTGATGTTTACGAAGAGCTCCGTAGCGACTTCAGCCTTTGCTATGTTTATCTGTATCTGTTCGAGATTCTGCGTATCACCGAGCATTATGTTTGCCATATCTTCGCTCTTCTGCGCCTGGAGGTCAACAGTCTGATCCCAGAGGCCGGTGAGCACATCTATGAAAGAGGCACCTTTTTCGGTCTCCTCGGCGGGCTCCGTTACACGAAGCGGGGCGAGGTCTCCGAAGACCCTGTCAACTGCTTCTATCGTCTGAATGTTCGGTGACATCGGTATTATCTGCATTTTCTTTTATCCTTTCGATCAGCCGGCTTTACCTATAGTAAGCGCCTTGTTGGCTATTGCTTTAAGGCTGTTGAATATTGTCAGGTTTGCGGAATACGACTGTGTTGCCGCGAGCATATCTATCTGTTCCTCCGCGACATCCACATTCGGCAGGTAGTAGTACCCGTCCTCGTCCGCATCGGGGTGTGTCGGGTCATACACGGGCGTAGGCGGTGTCGGATCCTCTACCACGTTAGTAAGCAGTACGCCGTCGAGCTTCATCGTGCGGTCTCTTCCCGCAAGCCCGCGCAGCTCTTCAAGCTTCTGCCCGAGCACTGTGCGGAACTCTATCGAGCTGTAGCTCACATCGTTCGTGCGTCTGTATGTCTTGTTTTCAGTAAATACAACATTCTGACGGATGTAGGGCCCCCCCTCTGCCGTCCTCGTAGTATCGGCGTTCGCGACATTCTGCGCGATCACGTCCATTCTTGCTCGTTCCGCGATCATTCCCGAAACAGCAATATCCAGATTGCTCATAAAAGCCATAGTTGCAGCTCCTTCCAGAGTGTTATCGCATATTGCGGTGTTCTGAGCAGGTGCTCATTGCTCTCTGCAGTCTCTCTCAGCTCTTTCTCATTGCTGCTTTGAGCATGGTGAATTCCGAATTTATCTGATTGATGAGGGCCTCATACTGTATCGCATTTTTTGCGAAGAGGGCCTGCTGGGTATCGTTATCGACGTTATTGCCGTCGGGCTGATCTTTGGTAGTTTCATCGACGTGTATAGTTGATGCGAGTTCGAGGCACTTCTGACCTGTACGCATTCTGTTTTCGTCGAGCTTGTCTTTCAGCACGGCGGAGAAGTATAGATATTTGCAGTGATAGTCGGGCGTATCCTGGTTAGCGATGTTCTGGGCGATGACCGACTGCTGCAGGCTGAGCAGATGAAGTCCCTGCTCGGCTATGCGAAAAGACGTGGTATCGAATAAAGCCATGGTGTCCTCCGTGTGAGTAATAACGGGTAAACTGTGGAAAACCGGCGGGCAAAGTGTTGAAAGTTCAAAAAGTGCCGCAAAGCAAACACAGCCGATTGTATTACATATAACACTATTATACTACATATCGTCACATTTTTCAATATTTTTTTACAATTTTTTTAAAATTTTTTGTGGAAAAGTTTTCCGCGCCCTCCGCGGTCAGACATATCGGTTCCGATATGGGTCGTAATGCAGCCTTTCGGGAAGCCTCCGGCGCTGCGTATTCGGCATAACGGTGGGCTTTGCGGGTTTCTGGGGGGTGTGGGATCTCGGCTTGGGGAGTTCGTCGAAACGTTTCTTGCCGGCCGCGAGAGCCGCGCATATTTTTGCGGGATCTCCGAAAAGCGAGGGTATTTCCGCCGCCTCAAGCTCCTCGAACGCCCCGTGATTTAACCACCAGCGGTCGAATTCCGCCGCGCCGTCCCGGATATGGTAGCCGAGGTCGCGGCTGTCCATGACATAGTGGCGCATTTTCCCGGCCACGACTATCTTTTTGCCGTTGCGGGAGGGTCTTGCCGAGGCGAAGCTCTCAAACGGTATCATATACAGCTCGCGGATAACGACTTTTTCGCCGCGGATTCGAGTCTCACCCGAACAGACACTTACCGCAGCGAATTTCAGCTGCAGGTCGAGGAATGTGTATCTGCTGTGCATGGCGGTCTTTTTGTCGGCGGAAAGCTTCAGGGCGAGGCATATTGCCAGCCCGACGGTTATCATTACCGCCGCCGATACAGGCATGACGGGGGAGATGCCGCCGCGCGAGGTGAACAGTCCGAAGTACCCGACGATGAACGCGATGAACGCTGAACCGGCCGCCGCGGCGCATATTACCGTTACTGCCAAAGTAGTCCGTTTTCCGAAATGCGATGTGACGCAGTGATAATATGACCGCACAACATCGCCTCCGTTCTGCTTTCCGGCATATACCTATATATAATATCATTATACATTGTTTTTTTTCTTTTGTACAGACATTTTTAAAAATTTTTAACTCTTTGGTCAAAATAAACAAATTGGGGTGCAATTTTACGCTGTGTCGGCGCCTCAGTTTTGGTTAAAGTGACGAACGTTATGTGAGTTATGACGGTTTTTTGCTTTCTTGAAAAAAAATCGGCCTGCGCTATTGACTTTTTTGCGCACTTTAATGTATAATTAATAATAAGCGATTATGCCCATACGGACGACGTGGGTGACCGCACAGCCTTTCGGAAGGAGGAGAAACGCTTGATAGACAAGACAGGGATAGTCAAGGTCAGAATAACGGCAATAGACGGAAAGCTGCTGTTCGAGGCTGATGAAGAGCATTTCTCTTTCCCGAGGATGTACATCAATAATATGCCCGTCAATAATATAATCATGATAAAGGGTAAGGATATGCCCGAGCTCCCCGCAGACAGCGGTCTGTACGTCATAGCGTTCATGCGCAGCGGCGACAGAGTGCGGTATATAGGCCGCGTGAAGCTGTCCCTCGATAACCAGATCAATATCCAGATACGCGACGAGTACGGTACCGTAATGGAGGAAAGACGCAGATACTTCAAGGTCGATTCCGACCTGCGCTGCGTGATAAGCGGTTACGAACGCGAGGGGACGGTGTATGAGTTCGATACCCCGATAATGTCACGCATAAAGAACGTGAGTATCGGCGGAGCGTTCCTCGAAGGCACAGAGCCGCAGTTCCGGAAG